>Ga0207426_1000292_pt1 | contig 99342 bp, 86 predicted proteins | sample AraplaMF_Cvi_mMS_FD_184265 | JGI IMG/M metagenome (GOLD analysis project Ga0207426, IMG submission 184265) | Arabidopsis root microbial communities from the University of North Carolina, USA - plate scrape MF_Cvi_mMS (SPAdes) (version 2) | ecosystem: Host-associated > Plants > Roots > Endosphere... | reverse complement strand
GCCGCAAGGAAGCTCCGGAACTGATCGACGGCGTCGCCTGTCACGCAGTCAACACCGCAGCGATCCCAGCGTGACGCGCGCGTGCCATGCGGTCTGTGCATTTGGCATCCCAGCATCGGCTGTGATCAATTGCGCGCGCCGCAAATGAGGTAGCCCATGGCCAGCAACGTCAATCCCGATCCGTTCACGACGCGCCCCGAGATCGAGGGAACGTTCGGCGTCGTCGCCACCACGCACTGGATCGCAACCGCCGTCGGCATGAGCATTCTTGAGAAGGGCGGCAATGCCTTCGACGCCGGCGTCGCCACCGCCTTCACTCTCCAGGTGGTCGAACCGCATCTGAACGGCCCCGGCGGCGATGTGCCCGTCATCGTGCATGACGTGAAGCGCGGCCGCACCGAGGTGATCTGCGGCCAGGGCCCGGCCCCGGCACGCGCCACTATCGCGCATTACAAGAGCGAAGGCCTCGACATGGTGCCCGGCACCGGCCTGCTCGCGGCCTGCGTCCCCGGCACGTTCGAGTCCTGGATGATGCTGCTGCGGGACTACGGCACGATGCGCGTGCGCGATGTGCTGGAGCCCGCGATCTCCTATGCGCGCGACGGCTATCCGCTGGTCGAGCGCGCCTGCGCCACGATCCAGACCGTGGAGCAGCTGTTCCGCAAATACTGGCCGACTTCGGCCGCGGTCTATCTGCCGAATGGCGAAGTGCCGAAGCCCGGCACGATCTTCACCAACAAGACGCTGGCTGCGACTTACACTCGCATCCTGAACGAAGCCGAAAGCGGCGGCGGTGGCCGCGACGCCGAAATCGAGCGTGCGCGGAAATCATGGTCGCAAGGCTTCGTCGCCGAAGCCATCGACAAGTTCTGCCGGACGCAAGAGGTCATGGACGTCAGCGGATCGCCGCATCGCGGCGTGCTCTCCGCCGATGACATGGCCCGCTGGCAGCCGACCATCGAGGCGCCGCTGACTTACGACTATGGCCGCTACACCGTCTGCAAGGCCGGCGTCTGGAGCCAGGGCCCGGTGACGTTGCAGCAGCTCGCGCTCCTCAAGGGCTTTGCGCTGGACGGGCTCGATCCGACCGGGCCTGAGTTCATCCATCTCCAGATCGAATGCGCCAAGCTCGCCTTCGCCGACCGCGAAAAATTCTACGGCGATCCCAAGTTCAGCGAGATCCCGATCGCAACGCTGCTGTCGGACGCCTACAACGACGAGCGCCGCAAGCTGGTGACAGGGAAGGCTTCGCTCGACCTTCGGCCCGGCACGGTCGAGGGTTTGGGCGGCGTGGTCAAACTGCGCCGCGCCGAAGGACAGCGCGAGGCCGTCGGCGCATTCGGCGCCGGCGAGCCGACGGTCGGCCGCTTCGGCGAGGTGCGCGGCGACACCGTGCATTTCGACATCATCGACAAGGCCGGCAACATGGTGTCGTCGACACCGTCAGGCGGCTGGCTGCAATCCTCGCCTGTCATTCCGGAGCTGGGTTTCTGCCTCGGCAGCCGCGCACAGATGTTCGATCTGGAGGAGAACCAGCCGAGCTCGCTCGCGCCAGGCAAGCGGCCACGCACCACGCTGTCGCCGACGATGGCCTTGCGCGACGGCGAGCCCTATCTCGCCTGGGGCTCGCCCGGCGGCGATCAGCAAGACCAGTGGATCACGCAGTTCTTCCTGCGGCACGTTCATTGCAACCTCAATCTCCAGGACGCAATCGATGCGCCAGCCTGGCATTCCGAGCATTTCCCGATTTCGTTCTGGCCGCGCACTGCGCGCCCAGGCGTGCTCGTGGTCGAGAACCGCGTGCCGAAGGCGACCATCGAGAACCTGCGCGAGCGCGGACATATCGTCGAGGTCGGCCCCGACTGGTCGGAAGGCCGCCTCACCGCGGCCTCGCGCGTCGGTGTCCGCCGCCGCGCTGCCGCCAATCCGCGCGGCATGCAGGGCTACGCCGCGGGACGCTGAAAGCAGCACATGACCTGGTCGATCATCGCGCGAGACCCTGCCACCGGCCAGTTCGGCATCGCGGTCGCGACCCGCTTCTTCGCCGTCGGCGCGCGCGTGCCGTATATCGCCGCCGGCCTCGGCGCGATCGCGACCCAGGCCTTCGTCAATCCCTACTACGGCATCGACGGCGTCAAGCTGCTTCGCGAGGGCCTGAACCCGCACGACGTGCTCGCCACGCTGCTCGCGACTGATGACGGCCGCGAGAGCCGGCAAATTCACATCATGGATGCCGGCGGCGAGATCGCCGCACATACCGGGCGTGACTGCATCGACTGGTGCGGCCACATCTCCGGCAGCGGTTTCTCGATCGCCGGCAACATGCTGGCGGGTGCCGACGTGCTCGACGAAACTGCGAAGACCTATATCGCCAACGACAGCCTGCCCTTCCCCCGGCGGCTGCTCGCGGCGATGCGTGCGGGCGAAGCCGCCGGCGGCGACAAGCGCGGCAAGCAGTCGGCAGCTCTGCTGATCCACGGCGAGGAGGAGTGGCCGCTGCTGGACATCCGCGCCGACGATCATCCCGACCCGCTCGGCGAGCTCGAGCGGCTCGAACGCGTCAGCCAGGAGCTCTGGGTCCATTTTCGTGGCGCGATGCCGACGCGGCAGAACCCGGGCGGCAACACCGATCGCAGCGCCATCGATGCTACCATCAAAGCAGCGCAGGCAAGGTGAGCATGAGCGCAAGCCCCCTGATCGAGATCAAGGACCTGCGCATCCGCTTCCACGGCGACGATGGCCGTGTCACCCACGCCGTCGACAGCGTCGATCTCAGCGTCGCCAATGGCGCCACGCTCGGCCTCGTCGGCGAATCCGGCTGCGGCAAGAGCGTCACGTCGCTGGCGATCATGGGCCTTCTGCCCAAACAAAGCGCAGAGATCTCCGGCGCGATCCGTTTCGACGGTTTTGACCTGCTGCACACGTCCGATCAGACGTTGCGTGATCTCCGCGGCAACCGGCTCGCCATGATCTTCCAGGAGCCGATGACCTCGCTCAATCCGAGCTTCACCATCGGCGACCAGATCACCGAGACCATTCTGCGCCACCGCGGTGGCTCGCGCCGCGGCGCGCGCGAGCGGGCGATCGAACTGCTGCGCCGCGTCCACATCCCCTCGCCGGAGCGGCGCATCGACGAATATCCGCACAAGCTTTCCGGCGGCATGCGCCAGCGCGTCATGATCGCGATGGCGCTGGCCTGTGATCCGCGCCTGCTTATCGCGGACGAGCCGACCACCGCGCTCGACGTCACCCTGCAGGCGCAGATCCTGGAGCTGATGCGGGAACTGAAAGCGGCAAGCGGCGCCGCGATCATCCTGATCACCCATGATCTCGGTGTCGTTGCGGAAGTCTGCGACGAGGTCGCGGTGATGTATGCCGGCGAGATCGTCGAACGCGCGCCGGTGGATGAATTGTTCTCGTCGCCGCAACATCCCTACACGGTTGGCCTGCTCGGCTCGATCCCGCGGCTCGACCACCGCGCCGAGCAGCTGGCGACGATCGAGGGCATGGTGCCGAACATGGCGCAGCCGCCCGCCGGCTGCCGCTTCGCCGCCCGTTGCCCCTTCGTGCTCGACGCCTGCACCAAGGCGCCGCCGCCGCTCGTCGAAGTCAGCCCCGGCCATCTCTCGCGCTGCATCCGCGCGCCGCTCGAATTGCTGGTGTCGTGATGGCCTCGTTCTCTCCTCTCGTGCCCCGGGCGCAGCGCAACACAAGCGCAGTGCCGTGGTGCGCTGCTGAACCGGGGCCCATGCGTCGGCAGTCTGGGTCCCGGTTCAGCGTCGCAACACACTGGACGATGCTTCGCATCGCCAGGCGTGCTGCGCCGCGCCCGGGACACGAGACCGGATGTCGCAACGAGCACGAACAATGACCGCTCTCCTCGAAGTGAAGGACCTGGCCAAGCATTTCGTCGCAAGCCGCTCGCTGTTCGGGCGAGCGCTGGCGCACGTCAAAGCCGTCGATGGTGTGTCCTTCTCGCTCGAAGCCGGCAAGACACTTGCCTTGGTCGGCGAGTCCGGTTGCGGCAAGTCCACCGTCAGCCGCCTGGTGCTGCGGCTGATCGAGCCGGATGCCGGCACGGTGCGCTTCGACGGGCGCGACCTGCTTTCGCTTGATGCCGATGCGCTGCGAAAATTTCGCCGCGAGGCGCAGATCATCTTCCAAGACCCCTACGCATCGCTCAATCCGCGCATGACGGTCGGCCAGATCCTGACCGAGCCGCTGGCGCTGCACGATCTCGTGCCGCCTGCACAGCGGCGCGAACGGGTCGCGGAGCTGCTGCGTCTGGTCGGACTGGAGCCGCGGCTCGAGCGGCGCTATCCGCACGAATTCTCCGGCGGGCAACGCCAGCGCATCGCGATTGCCCGCGCGCTCGCGGTCGAACCGAAGCTGATCATCTGCGACGAGCCGGTCTCGGCGCTCGACGTCTCGATCCGCTCGCAGATCCTCAATCTGCTGCGCGAGCTGCAGGATCGGCTTGGACTGGCCTACATTTTCGTCTCGCACGACCTCGCCGTGGTCAAGCACATCGCCGATCACGTCGCCGTCATGAATCTCGGCCAGATCGTCGAGACCGCTGAAGCGGACGAATTGTTCGCAACACCTCGCCATCCCTACAGCCGTGCGCTGCTGTCCGCGATCCCGGTGCCTAAACCGCGGGCAAAACGCAGCCGCATTGTGCTGCAGGGCGAGATCCCGAGTGCACTCAATCCGCCGTCGGGATGCCGCTTCCACACCCGTTGCCCCTATGTGATCGAGCGCTGCCGCAGTGAAATGCCGCAGTTGCTCCCGGATGGCATCGGACATGCAACGGCCTGCCACCGAACGTCGGAACTGCCGTCCTCCGCGGCGATCGTCCCGTCCGACGGCGGTTTCTCGCCGGTCCTTGAAAAATTGGTCGCCGCCTTCAGCGGCGGCCCGGAAGCAGTCCGCGCGCGCGGGGTTAGTCCATTGGGGACCGATCCCGCATAGCCGCAAAACAGAGGTTGAGAGCGATGAGTTTCATGCGTTTGGCGATCCTGGCGTCGGCCCTGCTGACGTCGCTCGTGGGCACGGTCCAAAGCCAAGCCCAGGCTCAGACCACCCTGCGCATCGGCATCGCCGAAGACCCCGACATCCTCGATCCCAGCATCGGACGCACATATGTCGGCCGCATCGTGTTCTCCGCCTTCTGCGACAAGCTGTTCGACATCGACGAGAATCTCAACATTGTGCCGCAGCTCGCGCTGTCCTACGAGACGGCGCCTGACGGCAAGGCGATGACGATCAAGCTGCGGCCCGGCGTCAAATTCCACGACGGCGAGCCGCTCGACGCGGAAGCCGCGAAATTCTCGATCGAGCGCCACATGACGCTGCCGACCTCGTTCCGCAAGTCGGAGCTTGCGAGCGTCGATCATGTCGAGGTGGTCGATCCCCTCACCATCAAGCTGGTGCTCAAGCAGCCCTATTCGCCGCTGATCGCCCAGCTCACTGACCGCTCGGGCATGATGGTCTCGCCGAAAGCCGCGAAGGAAGCTGGCGACAAATTCGGCCTGCATCCGGTCTGCGCTGGTCCGTATAAATTCGTCGAGCGTGTCCAGCAAGACCGCATGGTGTTCGAGAAGTTCGCCGACTACTGGAACAAGGACAACATCCATATCGATCGCATCGTGTTCCTGCCGATCGTCGATGCCACGGTGCGCCTCGCCAATCTGAAGTCCGGCGGGCTCGACCTGATCGAGCGTGTGCTCGCCACCGACATCAAGGACGTGCGCGCCGATTCCCGCCTGGTGCTGTCGACGGCGCCGGAGCTCGGCTATCTCGGACTGACCGTCAATGTCGGCAACGACAAGAACAAGGGCCCGCTGAGCCAGTCGGCGAAGGTCCGCCAGGCGCTCGATCTCTCGATCGACCGCGAGGCCCTCAACCAGGTCGTCTTCAACGGCGAGTTCACGCCGGGCAACCAGTGGGTCAGCCCGAAGCACCCCTACTACCAGAAGGCCTTCCCGGTCCGCGGCCGCGACATCGCCAAGGCCAAGGCGCTGCTGAAGGAAGCCGGCGTTACCACGCCCGTGACGATCGATTACATGATCCCCAAGGGCGCCGAGAACGAAGCGGTCGCACAAGTCGTCCAGTCGATGGCGGCGGAGGCAGGCTTCGACATCAAGATCCGCTCCGTTGAATTCGCCACCACTTTCAAGCAGGCGCAGGCCGGCGAGTTCCAGATCTTCCAGATCAACTGGAGCGGCCGCATCGATCCCGACGGAAATTCCTACATCTTCATGCGCAGCAAGGCGCCGCAGAACGACGGCGTCTATTCGAACCCGGAAGCCGACAAGCTGATGGAAGACGGGCGCATGACGTCCAACGTCGAGGAGCGCAAGGCGATCTACGAGAAGTTGACCAAGATCCTGCTCGACGATCTCCCGATCATCTACATCTATCACCGCACGCTCTTGATCGCGCATACCAAGAAGCTCGAGGGCTACCGGCAGATGCCTGACGGGCTGGTGCGCGTGGTCGGACTGAAGTTCAAGTGATCGCGATCGCGCCCGGGACACGGGTCCAATCATGCTGAGCTTCCTCGCCCGCCGGATCGCGCAGATCGTGCCGACATTGTTCTTCGTGTCGGTTCTGATCTTCTCGCTTCAGCAATTGCTGCCGGGCGATCCCGCCCTGGTGATGGCCGGCGAGGAGCGCGATCCTGCTGTCATCGAGCAGATCCGCCAGCAATACCGGCTCGATCAGCCGATCCCGGTACAATACGTGTTCTGGCTCAAGGGCGTACTGACAGGCAATTTCGGCGAGTCCCTGCGCAACAAGATGCCGGTGCGCGAGCTGATCGCGCAGAAGCTGCCGGTGACGCTCCAGCTCGGCTCGATGGCGATCGTGATTGCATTCTGCATCGGGATCCCCGCCGGCATCGTCTCGGCGGTGAAGAAGGGCACGGCCTGGGACTATGGCGCCAATCTGTTCGCGCTGTGGGGGATCTCGACGCCGAACTTCTGGCTCGGCATCCTGCTGATCTTCCTGTTCTCGATCGAGTTGGGCTGGCTGCCGGCGTCCGGCTACGTGCCGCTGACCGAGAACTGGCGCGCGAGCCTTGCCGCCACCATCATGCCGGCCTTCGTCCTCGGCAACGCGATTTCGGCAGTCCTGATGCGGCATACCCGCAGCGCCATGCTTCAGGTGCTGGAGAGCGACTACGTTCGCACCGCGCGCGCGAAGGGATTGTCGGAACGCTCCGTCATTCTCAAGCACGCGATGCGCAATGCGTTGACGCCGATCATCACGCTCGGCGCGCTCGAGCTCGGAACGCTCCTCTCGGGCGCCGTTCTGACCGAACAGATCTTTTCCATCCCCGGCTTCGGCAAGCTGATCGTGGATGCCGTATTCAACCGCGACTACGCCGTCGTGCAAGGCGTGGTGCTGGTGACCGCCACCGTCTACATCACGCTGAACCTCATCGCCGACGTCGCCTATGTCCTCGTCAACCCGCGGCTGAGGGGTTAGGCGATGACCGATACAGCACTGCCAGCCAGTCCCGCCACGCAGAGCTACGAACTCGACAGCCCGGCCCGCCGCGCCCGGCGGCGCCTGTTCAAGCGCAAGGCTGCCGTGTTCGGGCTGGTCGTGATCACCGCGTTCATTCTGCTCGCCGCTCTTGCGCCGCTGGTCGTGCCCTACGATCCCATCGCGACGAGCTGGAGCCTGGTGCGCAAGCCGCCCACCGCGGCGCACTGGTTCGGTACCGACGATCTCGGTCGCGACATCTTCAGCCGCGTGGTCTATGGCGCGCGGGCCTCATTGATGGCCGGCCTGATCTCGGTTGCCATCGCGCTCGGGATCGGCGTTCCACTTGGCCTGCTCGCCGGCTATCGCGGCGGCTTTGTCGACGCACTGATCAGCCGCATCACCGATGCGATGCTCGCTTGTCCGTTCCTGATCCTCGCGATCGCGCTCGCCGCGTTCCTTGGCCCGAGCCTCGGCAATGCCATGATCGCGATCGGCATCTCGGCGACACCGATCTTCATCCGCCTGACCCGCGGGCAGGTGCTGGTCGTCAAGGCCGAGGACTATGTCGAGGCCGCGCGCGCGCTCGGCAATCCGCCGTGGCGGATCGCGTTCTCGCATATCCTGCCGAACATCCTGCCGGCTTTGCTGGTGCAGGCCACGCTGTCGATCGCGGCCGCGATCATCGCCGAGGCCGCGCTGTCCTTCCTCGGGCTCGGCCAGCAACCGCCAGCGCCGTCCTGGGGCAGCATGCTTAACGCTGCCCAACGCTTCCTCACCCAGGCACCGTGGATGGCGATCTGGCCGGGCCTAGCGATCTTCCTCGTGGTGCTCTCGCTGAACCTGCTCGGCGACGGCCTGCGCGACGCGCTCGACCCAAGGCAGCGCTAGATCACCGTCTCCCGCAACACCCGCCGGCAATCCATCTCATATTCGAGATCGACTACCGGCGGCCGGGCGAAGTGCCAGGTCAGGCCCGAGCGCAATGCACCGCGGCAGACCAGTTCGTCGACGAGGGCGTGATGGAAGTCGTGCACGGAATAGGCCTGCACGCCGGTGGTGTCCTTCCAGCCGAAGCCGAAGGCTGTCATCCGGTTTTCCATCTGCGAAGTCGTGGTGAAACGCACCTTCTCGCGCAGGCCGTCCGGGCTGAGATCGCGGTAGCGCACGGTGCGCTCGACATAGGTGCCGCTGCCCTCGCGCGCCTCTGCGCCGCCGGCGATCACGAAGCTCGGGGTCTTCGACGTCGTCGGGCGCGTGAAGGAGAATGCATAAAACGATGGCTCGGCCGGCGGATCGATCTCGGGACAGACATTGCTGCGCGCCACCGGATTGGTGGTGCCGTCGAAAATGCCCCATTCGGACAACGTCTTCACGTAGTGCAGGTTGAACGTTCGAAAGCCCTCTTCGCTGAATGCCGCCGGCGACCGCAACTCGCAGGCGCAGAATGCCGTCAGCGGACGCCCGGCTCCCTGGATGTATTTCGCGGCCAGCGCAAATCCTTCGGCGAGCGGCACGAGGCGATCGAACCGGACGCGCTCGATCTCGTAGCCATCGTCGGCGGCCGCGCCGGCCGAGTACTGAAACACGGATGGAATGAAACGGTAATTCCCGGCAGCGAAGTCACGCGTCATCTCAAAGCCCCTATTCCAGTTGCGTACGAACACCCATGGCGCCGATCGGCACAGACCCTGATCCCTCGCAAAGCCTAGCAAGAAGACCGGAGGTTGTCTCTCCTCGGACACTGAATGGCCCGCCGCGGGCCTGACCCGGCCGGAGGCGCCCAGACAAACAAAAAGGGCGGCAACGGATCGCCCGCTGCCGCCCTTTTGCTGCGATGGTCTGCCGCCTCAGGTCGGCCGCAGCGCCTTGGTGTCGAGGTCGAGTTCGTTGACCTGCTTGTTCCGTTCGGAATCGGCGGCCGCACGGTGATCGGTTGCCAGTACCACGTAGACGGCGGGCAGCACGAACAGCGTGAACAGCGTGCCGATCGACATGCCGGCGACGACGACAAGACCGATCGAGAATCGGCTGGCCGCGCCCGCGCCGGTCGCGGTCAGCAGCGGGATCAGTCCGGTCACCATCGCAGCCGTCGTCATCAGGATCGGACGGAGACGGATGCGGGCCGACATCTCGATGGCCGAGCGGCGGTCGAGCCGCTCGTTGACCTGGAGCTCGTTGGCGAACTCCACCATCAGGATGCCGTGCTTGGTGATCAGGCCGACCAGGGTGAGCAGACCGACCTGGGTGTAGATGTTCATGGTCGCTACGCCGAAGAACAGCGGGATCAACGCACCCACGATCGCCATCGGCACCGAGATCATGATCACCAGCGGGTCGCGCAAGCTCTCGAACTGCGCCGCCAGCACCAGGAAGATGATCACGAGCGCGAAGCCGAAGGTGATCGCGAGCTGATTGCCTTCCTGAACATACTGGCGGGAGTCCGCCAGATAATCGTGGCTGAAGCCGGCCGGCAGCTTCTTGGCCTCACCCTCGAGGAAGTCCACCGCGGCACCCACGGTCACGCCGGGCATCGGCACGGCCGAGAACGTCGCCGAGTTCAGCTGATTGTAGTGCGTCAGTGAGTTCGGGTCGGTCTTGGTCTTGATCGACACCACGGTCGAGAGCGGGAGCTGCTGGCCCGTGGTTGTCGTCACGTAGTAACCACCGAGCGATTCCGGCGAGAGTCGGTCGGTGCGCGGCACCTGCGGGATCACCTGATACGAACGGCCTTCGAGGTTGAACCGGTTGATGTAGTTGCCACCGAGCAGCACGGCGAGCGTCGAACCGAGGTTCTGCATGTTGACGCCGAGATCCTGTGCCTTGGTACGGTCGATCGTGACCTCCACGTTCGGCTGGTTGTAGGCGAGGTCGCTGTCGGAGACGATGAACATGCCGCTCTTGCGCGCGGCGTCCTTCAGCTTCTCCATCTGCTCAAACACGGTCTGGAAGCCGGCGGTGGAGTTGATCACCATCTGCACCGGCAGACCGCCCGGGCCGCCCGGGAGCGGCGGCAGGTTGAACGCAAAGGCCTGCACGCCCTCGATCTTGGAGAGCTCGGCCTGCACCAGCGGCTTCAGCTGGATCGACGAACGCTTGCGCTCGTCCCACGGTTTCAAGAGCATGCCGGCGATGCCACCCTGCGGACCGTTGATGCCGTTCAGCACGAAGCGCAGATCGGTCTCGGGGAATTTCTGGAATTCCTTGTCGAGCTTTTCGCCGTAGAAATCGACATAGTCGATGTTGGCGTATTTCGGCGCCTTGGTCACCGCGAACACGATGCCCTGGTCTTCTTCGGGCGCAAGCTCCTTCGAGGTGTGCATGTAGAGGAAGCCGACGAGGCCGAGGATCGTGATCGCGAACAGGCCGGTGATCGCCTTGTAGTCGAGCGAGCGGTCAAGCCTGCGGCCATACCAGCGCGTCAGCGCACCGAACACCCTGTTGACGAGCTTGGCGAAGCGGCCCTCCTCGGTGTTCTTGAGCAGCACCGAGCACATCATCGGCGACAGCGTCAGCGCGATCACGCCCGACACGATCACCGAACCGGCGAGCGTGAAAGCGAACTCGCGGAACAGCGAACCGGTGAGACCGCCGAGGAAACCGATCGGCGCATAGACCGCGGCCAGCGTGATGGTCATCGAGACGACCGGGCCGACGATCTCGCGCGCGCCCTGGAGCGAGGCCTGGACGGGCGTCTTTCCCTCTTCCAGATGGCGGTGGATGTTTTCCACCACCACGATGGCGTCGTCGACCACGAGACCGATCGCGAGCACCATCGCGAGCAGGGTCAGCAGGTTGAAGCTGAAGCCCAGCGCCAGCATCAGCGTGCAGACGCCGATCATGGAAAGCGGAATGGTGACGACCGGGATGATGACGGAGCGGAACGACGCCAGGAACAGGAAGATCACCACGATCACGATGATGATCGCTTCGCCGAGCGTCTTCTCGACCTCGTCGATCGAGGATTGGATGAATTTGGTCGAGTCGTAGGCGACCTTCATCTTCATCGACGGCGGCAGATTGCGTTCGAGCTCGGGGAACAGGTTTCGTACGCCCTTGACCAGCGTCAACGGGTTGCCCTGCGGCGTCGCGTTGACGCCGATGAAGATCGCATGCTCGCCGTTGAAGGCGACGCTCGCGTCGGTGCTTTGGGCCGCAAGTTCGACGGTGGCGATGTCCTCCATCCGGACGAAGCCGCCGTCCTTGGCCTTGACGATCATCTTCCTGAACTGATTGACGTCAGTCAGGCTGGTATTCGTCGAGACGTTGGAGACGATCAGGTAGCCCTTGGTCTGACCCGCCGCAGACTGGAAGTTGTTGGCCTGGATCGCCTGGGCAACATCCGCAGGCGACACGTTGCGGCCGGCCATCTTCACGGGATCAAGCCACAGTCGCATCGCAAACGTCTGGCCACCGAGAATGTCGGCGGACGCCACGCCGTCGACGGTCGACAGCACCGGCTGCACCACGCGCGTCAGATAATCGGAGATCGCCGAGCCGGACAGTTCCTCGGAAGAGAAGCCGAGATACATCACGGCCGTGGTCTGCCCCGTGGTCTTGGTGACGATCGGGTCGTTGGATTCCTTCGGGATCAGGTATTTGACCGAATTCGTCTTCGCCAGTACTTCGGTGAGCGCCTGGTTCGGATCGAAGTTCAGCTTGATGTAGACCTGGATCGTCGAGGTACCGAGGACCGAGGACGACGTCATGTAGTCGACGCCTTCGGCGGAAGCGACCGCCTGTTCGATCGGCGTCGTGATGAAGCCCTGGATCAGGTCGGCGGACGCGCCGGGATAGACGGTCGTGATGTTGATGACCGTGTTCGAAAGCTTCGGATATTGCCGGATCGGAAGCACCATCGCCGCGCGCAGACCGATCAGGAGGATCAGCAGGCTGACGACGACCGACAGGACCGGGCGCTTGATGAAAATGTCAGTGAAGGCCATCGCGGCGATCTCGATTTCTTTGTCTTTAGAGAGGTGATCCGGCCGGGCCGGATCACCTGGATGTATTGGATGTCGTGAATCAGTATCGCGGCGGCTGCGCCGGAATCTGCGGAGCCGAGTCGGGCGAGATCGACACGGCGGCACCCGATTGCAGCTTGAGCTGACCGACGGCAACGACCTTGTCGCCGGCCTTTACGCCCTTGAGGATCGCGACGCGTCCATCGACCCGGGGCCCGGTCTGCACGAAGGTGCGTTCCACCACGAGGCTGGTCTTGCCGTCCTCAGCCTTCTTTTCGGTGATCACGAACACCGAGTCGCCGTAGAGCGTGTAGTCGACCGCCGTCTCCGGCACGGTGATCACGGCCGGCTTGTCCGGCAGCACCACTGTCGTGGTCACGAACATGCCGGGCTTCAGGATCTTCTCCGGATTGGCGATCGTGGCCTGCACGCGGATGTTGCGGGTGTCGGTCGCGATCTGCGGCTCGATCGTGGTGATCTTGCCGTCGAAGGTGCGGCCCGGATAGGCGTCGACCTTGAGCCGGACCGGCTGGCCGACCTTGAGGTTGGCGGAATCCTTTTCCGTCACGGTGAAGTTGGCCCACAGCTCCGACAGGTCGGTCAGCGACACGATCGCCGTACCGGCTGTCAGATACTGGCCGACTTCGACCTTGCGGACGCCGAGATCGCCGGAGAAGGGTGCGCGCACCAGCTTCTGCGAGATCAGAGCTTCCGTCTTGGCGATGCCCGCGAGCGCCTGGTCGTAGGCGGCCTGCGCGGAATCGACGGTCGCCTGCGGACCGAACTGGCGCGAGGCGAGCTGCTTGGCGCGGTCGAGCGAGAGCTGCGCGACGGTGGCCTGCGCCTTGTAATTGGCGAGGTCGCCCTGATCCGGCGCGTCGAACAACTGCACCAGCGGCGTGCCGGCTTCGACATGCGCGCCCGGCTGGAACTTGATCTCGGTCACGCGGCCGTTGACGTCGGCACTGACGTCGACCTGATGCACGGCGACGAGGCTGCCGACCGCGGTGAGCAGGTTCGGCACCACTTCCGACTTCGCATCGGCGGCGCTGACGGCGGTCGGCGGCGGCTTGTTGTTGGCGAAGAACTGCTTGATCATCTGGCCACGGAAATAATTGAACCAGACGAGACCACCGACGAGCGCGGTCAGCAGCGCGCCCACGATGATGAACCACAGCACCGGCCGGACCGGACGCTTGGGAGCCTTGTTGTCGATCGGTTCGCCCGAAATCTTGTGTTCGGCTACGATGTTCATTGTCATGCGCTTTCTGCAATCGCCGTCTTGTCCGCATCCGCGGCCAAATCGCGGCCCAGATGCGAAGCAATTGCGGCGTCGTTAAGTCCAATACCCCTCAGGAGAAACTCACACAGCTGCCGTTCGAGGTCGTCAGCCTTGCCGTAGACGAGGCAGGGCGTGGCCGGCAGCCGGGTCAGCGCAGCCGTCATCACGGTGTGATGCGCGAACCAGAACAGATTGAGCGGATCGCCGCTGAATGGCCGCGCGTCCCCTGCGGCCACCGCACGCTCGAGCGAGGCGACGAAGATCGCCCCGATCAGCTTCTCGATCTTGGCATATAGCAAACGGGCGAATTCGCCGTCATCCAAATGGCTGGTAGCCATCAGCCGCAGGCGCTGCGCCTCCTCCTGATCGGGACCATCGGCGATGTGGAGGAAATGCCCGACCATGCCGCGGATCACCTCGACCAGCGTGGCGGTCGAGGGTTCGCGCTCCAGCAGCTCGGTGAGCGCCGGATCCGCCTCGCATTCGTCGCTGAGGATTTCAGCGTAGAGCGCCGCCTTGGACGGGAAGTGCTTGAACAGCAGCGCCTCGGAAATGGCAGCGGCGGCCGCCACGCTCTTCGTCGTGGTGCCGTTATACCCGTGGCGTGCAAAGCAGCGTTTCGCGGCGCCGAGGATCAATTGACGCCTCAGGTCGCTCGTCATTCGCAATGAGCTCATGCTAGTGAGTAAGCACTCACCCACGCCAAAGTCAAGCACTATGCTGCATCGCAACCTTAGTGGGTTGCTGATTCAACAGAAAATAGCGCCGACGCCCCGCCGCGAGGGGGCAGACGGCGCCTGCGCTGGGCGGGATCAGATCGGCTGGAACCCGAGATCGCCGCGGATCCGGTTGACGATGTAGGTGCCGTCCCGGGTCGGCAGGATCCGCTCCAGATTGGCGTTGTCGATCTTCACATTGGCGAAGCGCGGCCCGGCCGAGACGTCGTGGACGGCCTTCGCGAAGGCCTCCACCTCGGCCATGGTCGAGATCGACTGGCTGTCCGCGATGCCGCAGGCCTTGGCGACGCCGACGAGGTCGGCAGCGGCCGAGGTGTGGCTGGTCTGGCCGCCGGTCTCGCCATAGGCCTCGTTGTCGAGCACCACGATCGACAGGTTAGACGGCTTCTGCAGGCCGATGGTGGCAAGGCTGCCCATGCCCATCAGCATCTCGCCATCGCCGGTGATGACCAGCACCGGCAGCTTCGGCTGGGCCAGCGCAAGGCCGAGGCCGATCATCGCGGCGCCGCCCATGCCGCCCCAGAGATAGAAATTGCGGGCGTGATCACCAGCGGCGCACATGTCGTTGGTGGAGGCACCGAGGCCGCCGATCGCGACGACGTCCTTGCGGTTCGCCAGCAGCGTGGAGACCACCTGGCGGCGGTCGAGGAGATTGGCCTTGCTCATTTGGTGAAAACCTTGGCGCCGATCAGGCGCTGCGACAGAAGGACGGCGGTTGGTGTGAGCGCGTTGTAGGCCTGCGCTGCGGCAGCTTCCATCACGGCCGGCACTTCGGCCGCATGCGAGGCACGCAGCACCTGAACGCCCGAGAGCTCGAACACGCCCTGCGTGGTCGATCCCATCGGCACCTGCCACGGATTGAACTCGCCCCACTCGCCGCGCATGGTCACGAGCGTGAGAAACGGGAAGCGCAGGATCGGAATCAGCGACAGCATGTTGATGCAATTGCCGACACCGCTCGACTGCATCAGCAGCACGCCGCGCTGTCCGCCGGTCCACGCGCCGGCGAGAAGGGCCACGCCCTCCTCCTCCGTCGTCAGCGAAATCCCGCGCATCGTGGAAGATGCCAGCACACGCTGGATCAGCTTCGAATGGCCGGCATCAGGCACGTAAGGCACCTGCCGGACGTCGAAGCGTTGCAATGTCGCGAAAATATCGTCGGGCCAAAGAGTACGAGACTCGGGGCCGGTGTCGGCTTCATCTGCGCGGGCGTGCATTTTCCTGTCCGGTCGGCTTGCAAATCACGGCATGACTGTAGACGGTGAGCCCAACCGCTCGAAAGAGCGAAAACAGCATATCGGTCTCAACCGGCGAGTATGGCGGATGAACGCAAGTGCGAGAGAACTGGCGGCCCAGTTCGATCTGGAGAAGCTGACGCCGGAATTCTACGACGATCCCTACCCGACTTATCGTGCACTGCGGGAGAACGAGCCGGTCAAGCGCCTGCGCAACGGCACCGTGTTCCTGACCCGCTACGACGACCTCGTCACGACCTACAAGAACACCAAATCGTTCAGCTCGGACAAGAAGCGCGAGTTCGCGCCGAAATACGGCGACACGCCGCTCTACGAGCACCACACCACCAGCCTCGTCTTCAACGATCCGCCCGCGCACACCCGCGTGCGCCGCCTAATCATGGGCGCCCTGTCGCCGCGCGCGATCGCCGGGATGGAAGGCGACCTCATCAAGCTGGTGGACGGCCTGCTCGACGCCATCGCCGCCAAGGGGCAATGCGAGCTGATCGAGGACTTTGCAGCCTCGATCCCCATCGAGGTGATCGGCAACCTGCTCGACGTGCCCCATGACGAGCGCGCACCGCTGCGCGACTGGTCGCTGGCGATCCTCGGCGCGCTCGAACCCGTGGTGTCGCCTGAGGTCGCCGCGCGCGGCAACAAGGCGGTGACCGATTTTCTCGACTATCTCAAGACATTGGTCGCCCGCCGCCGCGAGAAGCCGGGCAATCCCGAGCGCGACGTGCTGACGCGCCTGATCCAGGGAGAAGGCCATGGCGAGGCGAATGGCGAACGGCTGACCGAGAAGGAGCTGCTGCACAATTGCATCTTCCTGCTCAATGCCGGCCACGAGACCACGACGAACCTGATCGGCAACGGTCTCGTCGCGCTCCATCGCAATCCGGACCAGAAGCAGCGTCTGATCGACAATCCTGATCTCATCAAGACTGCCGTCGAGGAGATGCTGCGTTACGAGAGCTCCAATCAACTCGGCAACCGCATGACCACCGAACGGGTCGAACTCGGCGGTGTCATGCTGGAAGCCGGCACGTCGGTGACGCTTTGCATCGGCGCGGCCAACCGCGACCCCGCGCAGTTTCGGGATCCCGAAAGCTTCGACGTCGCGCGCACGCCGAACCGGCATCTTGCGTTCGGCACCGGCGCGCATCAATGCGCCGGCATGGCACTGGCGCGGCTGGAGGGCGCGATTGCGATCTCGCGCTTCCTGGCGCGCTTCCCGAATTATGCCGTCAGCGGCCGGCCGATGCGCGGCGGGCGGGTGCGGTTCCGGGGCTTTCTGAGCGTGCCCTGCACGATCGGCTGAAGGGGTCGAAAACAAAAACCGCGAAAACAACCCCATGCACAGTAGACCGCGGCAGACATGGCGCGCGGCGGCGGATCGACGTAAGGCTTTGACACTGCAAGCGATCCGCCGCGCTGGGCGCAACGGATGCCGGACCGGCTTACACCACCGTTTTGTGCCGCGCGATGCAGGTGCGCAGCACCTCGTCCATCGGCTTGCCCCACCAGTCATTGGAGAAGATTTCGATCTCGGAATAGCCGGCAAAGCCCTGTGCTTCGACCGCTGCGCGGGCGGATTTGATGTCGATCACGCCGTCGCCCATCATGCCGCGGTCGTTGAGGATGTCTTTCGTCGGCACGAGCCAGTCGCAGACATGGAACGCGAGCAGGCGATCCTTGCCGGCCCGCGCGATCTGGCCCAACAGCTCCGGATCCCACCAGATGTGATAGACATCGAGCGCGACGCCGAGCATGCCACTGCGATCGGGGTCGAGCCGGTCGCAGATGTCGAGCGCCTGTTTCGTGGTGTTCACGCAGGCACGGTCGGCCGCGTAGGCCGGATGCAGCGGCTCGATCGCCAGCGGCAGCTTGGCCTGCCTGGCGTAGTCGAGCATGTGCGCGAGCGCCTCCTCGACCTGCCCGCGCGCCGCCACGATGTCCTTCGTTGCCGCACTGCCCGGCCGCGAATATTGCGGCAGGCCGCCGACGACCAGCACGATACAGGACGCGCCGAGCGCCTTGGCTTCGTCGACACAGCGCCGGTTGTCGTCGCGCACTTCGCCCCGGCGCGAGCCATCGGAGGTGAACATGCCGCCACGGCAATAGCCCGAGAGATCGAGGCCGGCATCGCGCACCGCGCGCGCGGCGCGGTCGAGACCGACTGCGGCGACCTGGTCTCGCCACGGGTCGATGGCGCGGATGCCGTGCCTTGCACAGGCATCGATGATTTCGACGAGGTCACCTTGCTTGCGAACGGTCGCCGTGTTCAGCGACAGCCAGCGATGGTCGGACGAGAAATCGCGCATCAGTCTTCCAGTCCGTGCGAAGCCAGCACCGTCTTCATGCGCCGCGTCGCCAGTTCAGGATTGGCGAGCAGGCCGGCCTGATCCGCGAGGCGGAACAGCTCGGCCAGATGCAGCATCGAGCGCGCGCTCTCCTGGCCGCCAACCATGGTGAAATGATCCTGATGACCATTCAGATAGGCCATGAAGACCACGCCGGTCTTGTAGAACCGCGTCGGCGCCTTGAAGATATGGCGCGACAGCGGCACCGTCGGCCCCAACACGTCGTGGAAACCGGCTTCGTCGCCGGCCGCGAGCCGCGACAGCGCGTAGGATGCCGCCGGCGCGATGGCATCGAAGATGCCGAGCAGCGCGTGCGAAAAGCCCTGCTCATCGCCGGCGATCAACTCCGCGTAGTTGAAATCGTCGCCGGTATACATCTTGATGCGCTTGTCGAGACGCCGGCGCATGTCGATCTCTCGCTGCTTGTCGAGCAGCGAGACCTTCACGCCGTCGACCTTGGCGGCGTTGCCGTTGATGATGGCCACGGCCGTGTCCATCGCCTTGTCGAGATCCTTGGTGCCCCAATAGCCGGTCAGGGCGGGATCGAACATGTCGCCGAGCCAGTGGATGATCACGGGCTCGCGGACCTGCGACAGCACGCGGTCATAGACCTTCGCATAGTCGTCGGCGTTGCGGCCGAGCTTGGCGAGCGCGCGCGACGCCATCAGGATAATGCGGCCGCCGACCTTTTCCACCGCCGAGATCTGCTCCTCATAGGCGCGGATCACATCGTCGAGGCTCCTGGCATCCTCGACCGCGAGATGGTCGGTGCCGGCACCCGAGAACACCAGTGCGTTGCGGCGTTTGGCAGCGCCGACCGAGCGCGTGATCAGTTCCAGCGAAGTCGGCCAGTCCAGCCCCATGCCGCGCTGCGCGGTGTCCATGGCTTCGGCAACGCCGAGCCCGAGATCCCAGACATGCTCGCGGAACGCGATGGTCTTGTCCCAGTCGACAGCCACCGACAGCCACGGATCGTTGTCGGCGAAGGGATCGGCGACCGTATGCACCGCCGAGAAGGCGATGCGGTTCAGGGGACCTTCGAGCTTCGCGGGAAACGTGCGCGATGCCGCGAGGCGATAGGTCTCGATCGAGCGATCGGCCTTCGGCAGCTTGAGCGACAATGACGACATCGGCTGGACGGGCTTGTTCATGTGTCCCTCCTCAGGCCTTGATCGGGGCGACGTCGATCCAGCGCCGCTCCTTCCAGCTCTTCAACGCGCATTCAGCGAGCTGCACGCCCTTGACGCCTTCGAGCAGCGTGAACTTGTAGGGCGCATCCTCGTAAACGTGGCGGATGAACATCTCCCACTGCTCCTTGAAGCCGTTGTCGTAGGTGACGTTGTCGGGCAGCTTCTGCCAGTCGCCGTAGAAATCGTGCAGCCGCTTCTCGTCGGGGTTCCAGACCGGCCGGGGCGTCGCCTGCCGCGCCTGGATCATGCAGTCGGTGAGGCCCGCGACGGCCGAGCCGTGGGTGCCGTCGACCTGGAAGGTGACGAGGTCGTCGCGATAGACGCGGGTGACCCAGGACATGTTGATGTGGGCGATGACACCGCCTTCGAGCTGGAAGGTCGCATAGGCGGAATCATCCGCCGTCGCCTTGTACTTCTTGCCCTGCTCGTCGAAACGCTCGGGGATGTCGGTGTTGCCGATGCAGACCACGCTCTGGACGTTGCCGAAGAGGTTGTCGAGCACGTAGCGCCAGTGGCAGACCATGTCGAGGATGATGCCGCCGCCGTCCTCGTCGCGGTAGTTCCAGGACGGGCGCTGCGCCTCCTGCCAGCCGCCCTCGAACACCCAATAGCCGAACTCGCCGCGCACCGAGAGAATGCGGCCGAAGAAGCCGCTGTCGCGCAGGAAGGCAATCTTCTTCAGGCCGGGCAAAAACAGCTTGTCCTGCACCGTGCCGTGCTTGACGCCCTTGGCGTTGGCGAGCTTGACGACTTCGAGCGCCTCCTCGAAGTTCGTCGCGATCGGCTTTTCGCAATAAACGTGCTTGCCGGCATTGATGGCCTGGGTCAGCAGACCGGGGCGCGCCTGCGTGGTCGCCGCGTCGAAGAACATGGTGTCGTTCTTGTCGGCGAGCGCGGCGTCGAGATCGGTGGTCCAGCGCGTGATATTGTAGCGCTTGGCGAGCGCCTCGACTTTCTCCGCGCTGCGGCCGACCAGGATCGGGTCAGGCATGATACGGTCGCCGTTCTTGAGGCGGACGCCGCCCTGCTCGCGAATCGCGACGATCGAGCGGATCAAATGCTGATTGAGCCCCATGCGGCCGGTGACGCCGTTCATGATGAGGCCGAGGCGTTGCGTGGTCATGCCAGATACTCCTGAAGTGTTGTTGGCTGTTCGAGTGGACGGAGCGCCGACCAGTCCGGATGAACCGACGTCGCAAAGCCCACTGTGTTGAGCGATCCCGTCAGGAGATCGCCGTCGTGAATCGAGAGCCGGATGCCCTGCCCGGCATCGGCGTAGAGATCGGGGTGTGCGGCCGCGAAGGCCTGCGCTTCGGCGACAGGCGTGGCGCCGAAGCCGTCGACGTAATGATGGCCGTTGCGCTCGGCATGGGTGACGCCGATGAAGGCGCCGAGCGCGAGATCCTGCTGCACGGCGAGGCCGGCCTGGCAGGTCAGGTCCTCGCCGGTCACGAAGAACCGCGCGCCGTCCGCGCTCCATTTCGCCGCGCGGGTCGCATTGACGATGGACTTGTAGAGGCCCTTGCAGGATTTCGAGGAAATCCCGCTATAGCCAAGCGCCCGCGCCGCCGGGAACGCATCGTAGGAATCGTCAGCCTCGTCGACGATGAAGCCGTGCGCGGTCAGTGCACCGAGCGGAGATTGCCGCGTAATATCGCGCGGCATCGGCTGTTCGACGTAGAGCAGGCGCGAGGCAATCGGGCGCAATGCGACGTCGCGATCGAGCCGGTCCATGAGCGCCTGCAGCGCGGTCAGATCGGCGTACTGCTCATTGGCGTCGAGCGTCACCTTGTAGTCGTGGCCAAGCGTATCGAGCTCGTTGCCGATGCGCGTCAACCGCGCTGCATCGGCTGCAGGATCGCCCGACAATTTCAGCTTGAAATAGCGCGCACCGGTATTCTCATGTGCGTCGGCGACGCCGCCCTCGCCTTCGACCGTGTCGTCGAGACCGACGGTATGCCTGATGGCGACGCGCGGCAGCGGCTTCCGGCCGGCGAGGAATGCCGCGAGATCAGCGTCCTTCAGATCGGACGACAATCGCGCGTCTATCCCTGCAATATTATCGGCCATCCCGTCGAAGAAGCTGGTCTCGGCGGCGCGCAGCAGCGCATCGAGGACCGCCTTGTCGATCTCAGCCGGACCATAAGCCGCCGCGAGCGCCGGAATATTCTTCGTCGCGCACGTCGCGACCTGGGCCCCGAGGCACGAGGCATGCAGATCGAACGCGGTCAAGAATCCAGTCCGCGCCAAATAGAGCTCGCGCGCGATCTTGAGCGACCGCCGCAATCCATCGACCGTCTTCGCCGGCGACAGCTCCGGCCGCTTGTCGAACCATTTCGGCACCAGCAACTCGGCGCTGGCGCCGACCGCGACGCCCTTCCCTTCGACCTCGATCTCGACCCGCACGAACAGCTGCGGCGTCGCGTTGATCGTAATCGCGCCAAAGCGGAACGGCCGCGCGAATTGCACGGGACGTTCGAAGAAAGCGATGTCTCGCAGCCTCAGGCGCGGCGCCATGATCCTAGTCCAGCGAACCTTGCGAGAAGAAATGCTTGCGGATGCGCTGCACGAGCTCGGTGAAGACAGGGTCGGCCATCACGTCGAGCGAGCGCGGGCGCGGCAGCGGCACGTCGTAGATCGCGGCGACCGCGCCGGGCCGCTCGGTCATGACCAGCACGCGATCGGCGAGGAACACGGCTTCCGGGATCGAATGCGTGATCAGCAGCACCGTCTTCCTGGTCTCGCGCTGGATCCGCATCAGCTCGACATTCATGCGTTCGCGCGTCAACGCGTCGAGCGCGCCGAACGGCTCGTCCATCAGCATGATCCTGGGGTCGTGCACCAGCGCGCGGCAGATCGAGGCGCGCTGCTGCATGCCGCCGGAGAGCTGCCAGGGCAGCTTCTTCTCGAACCCTTCGAGCCCGACCATCTTGAGCAGCGACTTGGCGCGGTCGAGATATTCCTGCCGCGGCAGCCGCTTCATGTCGATCGGCAGCATCACGTTGTTGAGGATGTTGCGCCAGGGCAGCAACAACGCGTTCTGGAACACGATGCCGACATTGCCGTGCGGCTTCGTCACCTTCTCGCCCTCGACCAGAACCTCGCCCGTGGTCGGGGGCAGCAGCCCCGAGATCAGCTTGAGCAGCGTGGACTTGCCGCAGCCGGAGGGACCGACCACGACGAAGAACTCGCCGTCGTTGATGTGGAAGTCGAGTGGACGCAGCGACGGCACATCGCCGTCGCGCGTCCGGTAGGTCTTCGACACGCCGGACAGCTTGATGCCCGACGCATCGCCGGCAGCCCGGTCGCTCACCAGTCTCAGATGCGCGGCCGGTTGCGCGGTATCACTCACGATCGCGGCTTGCTTCACGATCCACTCTTCGGCAGGTAATCGTTGGTGTAGAAGGCCTTCGGGTTCTCCTTGGCCTTGGCGTCAAGACCGCCGTATTCGACCATCAAATTGACCGAGTCGGTCATGTTCTGATCGGTGACCTGGAACGGCCGCTTGCTCTTGGTCTCCGCGGTCCGGTACAGCGGAATGGTCAGCTCAAAGCCCTGCGTCAGCGTCTCGATCTTGCCGCCCTTGGGGTTGGCATCGAGGATCGACTGTGCGGCCGCCTTCGGCTCCTTCTCGGCGGCTTCGACAGCCTTGGTCGTCGCCGACATGAAGCGGCGGACGAGATCGGCGTTGGCCTTCACATAGTCGGAGTTGGCGATGATGCCTGACGAGACCATGTTGATGCCGTAGTCGGCGAACTTGATCGGGAACACGTCCTTGCCGGTGGCGTCCTTGATCTTCATCGACTGATCCATGACGTAGCCGAGCAGCAGGTCAGCCTGGCCATTGATGACGGCGTTGAGCTTGGTCTGGCCGTCACCGGCGACGGTTTTGAAGTCGCTTTCCTTGAGACCGGTCTTCTTCAGGAACAGCGGCCAGATCTGGGTCATGGAATCGGCCGGGGTGATCGCGACCGTCTTGCCCTTGATGTCCTCGGGCTTCTTGATGTTCTTGTCGGCAAAACCCATCGCGGACATCGGCGAGGTCTGCAGCAGCACGCCGGTCGCAACCACCGGCGCGCCCTTGATCGCGGCACGCATCATGGTGGGGACGTCGACATAGCCGAAATCCGCCGTCTTGGCGGCGACGGCCTGCGTGGTCGCAGCGGAGCCGCGGCCTTCCTGGATCTCGAGGTCGATACCCTCGGCGGCATAGATGCCCTTGGCCTTGCCGTAATAGAACGGCGCGTGCTCGCCATAGACGTACCAGTTCAGCATCAGCACGACCTTGTCGGCCGCCTTGGCCGGCACTGATGCAAACACCATCAGCGCTACGGATGCAGCCCCAATCAACCGCTTCATCGTCACTCTCCCTTTGTCGTTATGTTTCGGCCGTTGATGGCCGTTGCTTCACTTATCGTTTGAGCATGATCCGATCGGAAAACCGCTACACACTTTTCCGGATCATGCTCTAAGAGGCGAAAATCACGTCTTCACGCTGGCTGACATGCCAGGGAATGATCAGCTTCTCGATGCGATCGACGATCCAGAACAGGATGACGCCGAGCAGCGCCAGGATCACCAGCGCCGCGAACATCGTGGGCAGGTCGAACGTACCGATCGAGCGCTGCATGACGTAGCCGATGCCCGAATTGGAGCCGACGAACTCGCCGACGACGGCGCCGACCACCGCGAGCGTCACGGAGACCTTCAGGCCGGAGAAGATCGCCGGCAGCGCATGCGGCAGGTTCACCGCGCGAAATACCTGGAAGCGGCTGCCCTGCATGGCGCGGGCGAGATCGACCATGTCGGGGTCGACCGACTTGAAGCCCTGCACGGCCGAAACCACCACCGGGAAGAAGCCGAGCAGGAACGCCGAAATCACTTTCGGAATGATGCCGAAGCCGAACCACACCACGAACAGCGGCGCGATCGCGATCTTCGGCACGGACTGGGAGAACACCAGCAGCGGATAGACATAGCTCTCCACCGTCCGCGAGCCCGCGATCAACATCGCGACCGGGATGCCGAACAGCGCCGACAGCAGGAAGCCGCAGACGGTCGCATAGGTGGTGGGCCAGGATTGGCGCAGCAGCTCCGGCCAATCGGTGCGCAGCACGGCCAGCACATCGCCCGGCGACGGGATCTGATAGGCGGGAATCCTGAACAGCCGGATCGAGAGATCCCAGGCCACGACGATGAAGACGAGGAACAGAAACGGCCGCACCCAGGCCGCATTCAGCATCTTGGACACCGCACCCTGCGGCTTCACTTCAGCCACGTCTCACTCCCGGCATTCTTTTTCGTTCGGGCGAGAAATTAACCCGTTGGATAAATACTGTCCAGAGGTTTCCCTGTGACGTTTTGTGCCGGAGGTTCCGGGGGATTGGAGGCGGAATCGCCGTCTCCGTGTCCCGGACGCGCTGCAGCGCATAGCGCTGCTGCGCAGAGCCGGGACCCAGAAGGCCGCATACTCCAGAGTGACATGGGCCCCGGCCCTGCGGCGCACCGCGAAGACGCGCTGCGCCGCGTCCGGGGCACGAGACCCCTACACCGTCTGCGCCACCGCCGCCCGCGACTTCGGGGCCTTGGCGATCTCGAACAGCGCGGTCGACCGCCCCGTCAGCGCAGCCAGCACGAGGCCGGCCATGTGGGCGAGGCGTTCGTCCTTGGCTTCCTTGGCCAGCAGATCGCGGCCGAAGATCACGCTGAGCGTGGCCGAATTCGAGAGATAGAAGAAGCTCAGCGCCGCGATCGAGATGTAGAGCTGGACCGGATCGACCGCGACCTGGAAGTCGCCGCTTTCGACACCGCGCCGCACCACGGTGCGGATCATCTCGACGAAGGGCGAGTGCATCGACTTGACCTTGGTCGATTTCTTCAGGTGTTTTGCGCGCGCGAGGTTTTCGGTCTGCAGCAGCGACAGGAATTCCGGGTTGCGGAGAAAGTAGCTCCAGGTGAACTCGATCAGCCGCCGGATCGCCTCGGGCGGATCGAGATGCTCGAGATCGAGTCCCCGCTCCTCGCTGCGGATCTTGTCATAGGCGCCTTCGAGCACCGCCAGATACAGCTCGTCCTTGTTGCCGACGTGGTAGTACAACATGCGCTTGTTGGCGCCGGCCTTGGCCGCGATCCGGTCGACGCGTGCGCCGGCGAGCCCGTGGGTGGAAAACTCCTGCTTGGCGGCTTCGAGAATGCGCAGCCGCATCCCCTCGGGGTCACGCTGCCATTTCAGAGTTCGCTTTGCCGCTGCCTTCGCCAAACCTGGTGCCCGCTGGGTGGTCTCAGGTCAGCCATGTACCACGCCCCCGCCGTCATTGCGAGGAGCCCTTGCGACGAAGCAATCCAGACTACTCCCGCGGAGGCAGCCTGGATTGTTTCGCTTCGCTCGCAATGACGGGGACAGTCTCGTAGGGTGGGCAAAGGCGCACTTGCGCCGTGCCCACGTCTTCCCATCAAATTGACAGGACGTGGGCACGCTTCGCTTTGCCCACCCTACGCGAGTCTTCGAGCGGAGAGTGTGTGCCTCAATCCGCCGGCTTCGGCGAGCGCTCCAGCAGCACCGTCTGGATGCCGCAGGTGCCGTTCCGCACCGTCATGATCCGCGTACCGGGCTTGCGGCCGTTGCGGACTTCGGTGACGTCGAGACCGGCGGCGATCAGCCGGGCGCGGGTGGCGTCGATGTCGGCGACGCGCCAGCTCAGGCCCCAGAGACGATCGTGAAGTGCGTCGCCGCCCGCCACGGGACGGCGCACCACCTCGACGATGAGATCGCCGCAACGGAAGAACATCAGCTGGCCCCAGTCATGGTGCGAGCGGTCGAGCGCGAGATCTAGGCCGAGCCGTGCGCCGTAGAGTGCGGCGGCACGATCGGAATCCTCGGTCGTGATCACGACGTGGTCGAGCCCGTCGATCGGCGCAACATCGGTTGCCGCCGACAACAGCCGCTCCTCGGCAAGCTCCAGGAAGAACATGCGTACGCCGCGCGTCAGCTCGGTGGCCGCGCGCGTCCGCTTCCAGTGCAGGGACGCGCCGCTCGCATCGTCGCTGCTCTCGACCTCGGCAACCGGGTCGGGCTTCAGCGCCACCCGCTCCAGCCGCCGGTGCATCCTGCTCATGTCTGCGACACGAAAGCACAGGCTGGCGAGCACGCCCTCCTGGTCGTCGAGCAGCGCGCGCATCCGGTCGGCCGTCGCCGTGAAGCCGCTCGGCGCCATCAACTCGATCGTCATGTTGGCGAGCGTGAACAGCACGCGGTCGGCGCCCTCGCCGGAGTTCTGCCACGACGGTGCGCGCGCGAGCAGCGTCTGATAGGCCGCCTTGGCCGCACCGATATCCTTGACCAGAACGACGATATGATCGAGGCCGGTGATCATGTCTTTCCCTTCTCAGCGGCCGGGAACCAGAGGCCGAAAATCGGCGTTTGTCCGGGCTCGGTATGGGGCTTGGCATGGGCCCGACATGGTCGTATTCCGGCGACATGCTGACCTCAAGCGCCTGGGAGCGGTTTTGCGAATAATTTCAGCGTCCCAGCCCCGGAACCGGTGTTAGAGTAAAGCCGCCGGCCGGGACCACCCAGCGCATCACGGACAACCAATGCAGGCTCTCTTTATCGGACAGACCTATATCGACGTCGTCTTCATCACCGACCACATGCCGACCGGCGATGAGAAGCACGTGGCGACGAACTACGCGGTTTCCTTCGGCGGCAACGCGGTGACGGCGGCGTTCTGCTGCGCCAAGCTCGGCATCGTGCCCGACCTCATCGCCACCGCGGCCAATGACTGGCTGGGGCGCATGTTCCAGGACATGTGCGCGAAATACGCGATCTCGCTGCACGGGCGGAAGGTCAACCAGTCCTCGCTCTCCTTCATCATGCCCAAGGACGGCAAGCGCGCCATCGTCCGCTGCCGCGACGACGAGCACATCCATCCGTTCCCGATACTCAATCTCGGCGGCTGCCGCGCGCTGCATATCGACGGCCACCAGCCCGATGCCGCGATCCACTACGCCAAGGTTTGCCGCGAGGCCGGCATCCTGACCTCGCTCGACGGCGGCGGCCTGCGTACCAACACGCATGAGCTGCTCGAATTCATCGACGTCGCGATCGTCGCCGAGCGCCTGTGCGAGCAGATGGACCTGACGCCGGAGAAGATGCTCGACTACCTCAAGAGCCGCGGCTGCAAGATCGGCGGCGTCACCATGGGTGAGAAGGGCCTGCTCTGGTACAACGAGACCGGTGCGGTCGAGATCATGCCCGCGATGCCGATCCCGCGCGAGCGCGTGATCGACACCAACGGCGCCGGCGACGTCTTCCACGGCGCGTATGTCTATTCCTATCTGGCCCATCCCGGCAAAAGCTGGCGCGAGCATTTCGATTTCGCCCGCGCGGCCTCGACGTTCAAGATCCAGCGGCTCGGCAACGAAGCCGGATTGCCGACCCTTGTGGACATCGCCAAAGTCAGGCACGAGTTCGAAGTCCGAGTTTAGGCTTCGAAGGAAATTGTCATGGGGCGCGTCTTCATCGCCGGCAGCATCAATATGGATGTGGTGGCGACCGCCGATCGCCACCCGAAGATCGGCGAGACCGTCGCCGGCCGCGAAGTACTCTATTTTCCGGGCGGAAAGGGCGCGAACCAGGCCGTCGCCTCGGCGCGGCTCGGCGTGACAACCACGCTGATCGGACGGCTGGGCAAGGACGCGTTCGGGGCCGAGCTGCGGACGTTCCTCGGCGCGCAGGGCATCGACCTCGGCTCGGTGCGCGAGGCCGAGACGCATAGCGGCACCGCGATCATCACGGTGGCGGCCTCCGACAACACCATCGTCGTCATCCCCGGCAGCAACGCGCTGGTCAGCGCGGACGACGTCGCGGATGCGCCGCTGGCGAAGGGCGATGTCGCCGTCAGCCAGTTCGAGATTCCGCTGCCGACCATTGCCGCGTTCTTCCAGCGCGCACGTGACGCCGGCGCGACGACCATGCTCAACCCGGCACCGGCGCAGAAGATGTCCAGCGAGTTGCTCGCGCTGGTCGACATTCTCGTGCTGAACGAGACCGAGCTCGGCTTCCTCGCAGGCGCGGAGCTCTCCGACGGCGACGAGGCCGCCAAGATCATCGCCGTTGCGCGCCAACTTCAGGCGCGCGCGGACCAGACCATCTGCATCACGCTCGGCAAGCGCGGCGTGCTGGCGCTTGCCGGCCGCGAGGAATTTGCGGTGCCCGGCCGTTCGGTGAAGGCGGTCGACACCACGGGCGCAGGCGATTGCTTCGTCGGCGCGCTGGCCTCGCAACTGGCGAGCGGCGTGCCGTTGCGCGCCGCCCTCGCCTTCGCCAATGCCGCCGCCTCGATCAGCGTGCAGCGCATGGGCGCAGGTCCCTCGATGCCGACGGGCGCGGAAGTCGCGGCGGTGCTCGGCGCCGGCTGATCAGGTCAGCGCACTCTTCAAGTCGAAGCTTTCATCCCCGGCCTGCTCCGGCGTGATCGAGCGGTCCATGCCTTGCAGGCGACGGCCGAACATGTGGTCGCCGGCGCGGTTGACCGACTCGATGCCGAGCAGTTTTTCGCCCTTGTAGCAGAACGCCGAAAATGCCTTGTTCGCCGGGCTACCGCGCAGCACGACGTGGTCGTAGCCTGTCGTGAGGCCGGCCATCTGCAGCTTGTCGTCGCCCTGATCGCTCCAGAACCACGGATGACCGTCGTAAGGTTTTTTGTCGCCGGTCAGCCGCGCCGCCACGCAGCGCGCCTGATCGGTGGCATTCTGCACCGATTCCAGCCGCAGCGATCCGTCGAAGCGCGGGCTGGCGAACAGCGCGCAATCACCGATCGCGGAGATGTTGGGATCGGCCGTGGAAAGATATTCGTCGACGATGATGCCGGCGGCAACGGGAAGCCCTGCCTCCGCTGCAAGCTCGATGTTCGGCAACACGCCCACGCCGACCACGACGAGGTCGGCGGGGAGATGCCGGCCGTCGCTCAAGGAGACGCCGGTGACCTTGCCGCTCTCGGCCTCGATGCTGGTGGCCTGCACACCGAGGTGAATACGGATGCCGGCCTCGCGATGGCGTTCCTGAAAATACTCGGAAACCTCCGCCGTCACCGCGCGCGCCATCACGCGCGGGGCAAGCTCGAGCACGTCGACTTCGAGCCCCTTGATGCGCGCGGTGGCCGCGAATTCGAGGCCGATGAAGCCGGCGCCGATCACCACGACGCGCGTCTTCGACGGCATGATCTTTCGCAGCGCCTCGCTGTCGTCGAGGATGCGCAGATATTTCACGTCGGGCAGATTGGCGTTGGGCAGGTCGAGCAGCCGGTTGCGCGCGCCTGTTGCCAGCACGAGATGGCCGAACGGCAGAGTCTCGCGGGAGGCGAGATGCACCTTGCATCCTGCACGATCGATCGACACCGCGCGCCCCGCGATCAGCTCGATCTTCTGGTCCTGGTAGAATTTTTCAGGGCGGAACATCAGGCTTTCAGGTCCCGCCGAGCCCTTGATGTAGGCCTTGGACAGCGGCGGCCGCTGATAGGGCAGGTGCGCCTCGTCATTGATCAGGCAGATGCGATCCGCAAAGCCTGCCTGCCGCAATGATGCCGCGACCTGATAGCCGCCATGACCGGCACCGACGATGATCACCGGACCATCCGTCATTGGAACAGCCCACTTCCGGAGACACGAGCGTCACCCATGTCGTCTCCTCTCTCGCTAAATCTGGCTTGGCTAGCCTAGGAGGAGCCGGCGCTCGTGTCCGTCCCTCAACGAAGGCGGCCCCATATGAGCCTATCGCTCGGGCTTGCGCAAGGCCGCTGCGCAGCGCCCAGGGCACTCGCGGCCGGGGATTGTCACCCCTGCCCTTCTGCGATTTAGTCGCACCAACCATCTCATGCCGGAGATTTTTAGAATGCCCGCTCCCGTCTCCCAACCCGACGATCCCGCGCTGCTGCGGATCGATGGCCCGATCGCGACCATCACGCTCAACCGCCCCGCCGCGTTCAACTCGATCAACCTCGCGATCGCGCAGAAGCTCGAGCAGCTCGCGGCGTATATCGAAAGCGATGACGCCATCCGCGTCGTCGTGCTCGAAGGCGAAGGCCGCGCGTTCTCGGCCGGCGGCGATCTGCAGACCATCGGGGCTGCCGCCGAAGCCAACACGGTGACGCCTGTGGTCGGCGAGCTGCTCAAGCACTATCATGCCTTCATCGAGATCGTCAGACGCATGCCGAAGCTGTCGCTCTCCAGCGTGCAAGGCTCGGCCGCCGGCGCCGGCATGGGCCTCGCTTTCGTCACCGATCTCTGTATCGCCGCTGACGATGCCAAGTTCACGCCGGCCTATGCCAAGATCGGGGTGTCGCCGGACGGCGGCTCGACGGTCGGAATCGTCGGCACGGTCGGCTCCCGCCGCGCGCTGCAGATCTTTCTGTCCGAGGACAATTTCACCGCGCAGCAGGCCTATGAATGGGGCCTCGTGGCCAAGACCGTTCCCGCCGCCGAGTTGAAGGCCGCTACGCGGAAGCTCGCCGAACGCCTCGCGCAAAACCCGCCGGCGGCGATATCGGGCACCAAGTCGCTGGTCTATGCGGCGGCCTCGACGCCGGTGAAGCAGCAGCTCGACGCCGAGGAGCACAAGATCATCATGGCGATGAACACGGAGGAATTCCGGGTCGCCGTGAAAAAGTTCACGAGCAAGAGCAAGTGAGCGCGCCCACGCCCGCACGCACGTTCTACGGCCTTCGTCACGGCGCGACCGACTGGAATCGCCAGGGGCTTTTCCAGGGCCGGACGGACAACCCGCTGAACGAGGACGGCCTGCGGCAGGCCCGCGAGGCCGCGGGCATGCTGCGCGGCGTCGGCATCAGCCGCATCGTTGCGAGCCCGCTGGTGCGCGCGCTGAAGACGGCCGAGATCATCGCGGACGCGATCGCGGTGCCGCTCACGGTCGACGACGGGATCATCGAGTTCGATTTCGGCAGCTTCGAGGGCCTGTCCGTCCGCGACCTCATGATCAAGCACGGCGTCAAGTCGGCGACGGGCCTCGTCTCGATCCTGCCCGCCGACGGCGAGCACTGGGACGCCATGACCGGGCGGGCGCTGCGCAGCGTTTCAGGCTGGCTCGACCGCCATCCCGGCGACGATATCCTGTTCGTCTGCCACGACGCGGTGATGCAAGGCATGGCCAACGCGCTGTCCGGCAGCTACTTCAAGAACAGCCACGGCACGCCGTTCCGGTATATTTGCGGCGATCCGCAATGGCGGATCGAGCAGGTTACTATTTAGGACAGATATAACCGGTGCCCGCCGGCGACTTGAAGCAGCCGACCGATTCCGGCAGCACATGCCGCGGCAGCCACAGCACCACGCTCGGGAAATAGATCGCGAACGCGATCGTTCCTAGAAACACCAGGTAGATCGGCAAGGCCGCTCGTAGCGCCTTTGCGAAACTGACGCCGACGAATTTCGACGCCATCAACAGCACCAGGCCATAAGGTGGCGTGATCAGGCCGAAGGCGAGCGTCGCGATCAGCACCACGCCCATGTGCACGCCGTTGATGTCCCCCGCCTCGGTCAGCGTGTTGACCAGCGGCATGAAGATGATGATCGTCGGCACCGGCTCGATGAAGTCGCCCACGACGGTGAAGAGCAACACCATCAGCAGCATGATCAAATGCGGGTCGTTGCCCGCGATCGAGGTGATGACATCGGCGATGTAGCTCGCGCCGCGCAGATAAGCGAGCATCCAGCCGAAGGCGTTGGCGGCGCCGATCGTGATCAGCGGCAGCGAGAAGATCAGCCCGGCGATGCAGAAATCGTAGGGGATGTTCTTGATGTGCCCACGATTGAGCGCGGGGATCACGACCAGCACGATCCAGACCACGGCGACGACGCCGGCTTCCGTCGGCGTGAACCAGCCGGTCAGGATGCCGCCGAGCAGGATCACCGGGATCATCAGCGGCAATGCCGCATCGCCGGCAGCGAATGCCACCTGCCGCAGCGGCGCGCGCGGCTTGCGCAGGCCGGAGGGGCCGAAGAAATAGCAGTAGATCATCAGGCCGAAGCCGATCAGCAGGCCCGGGACGACACCCGCCATGAACAGGCCGGCGATCGAGACGTTGCCGACGGCGCCATAGACCACGGCCGTGATGCTCGGCGGCACCAGCGCGGCAATGGTCGAGGCCGAGGCAATGATGGCGGCGATGAACGCGGGCTCGTAGCCTTCGCGCTTCATCGGACCACCCAGCGCGCGGCTCATCACGGCGACGTCGGCCGTGGTCGAGCCGGACATCTCCGAGAAGAACATGCTGAAGACGACCACGACCTGCGAGAGGCCTCCCCTGATATGGCCGACCAGCGAGACCGAGAGATTGGCTATTCGCACCACCACGTTCGCCGAACTCATGAGCTCGCCGACCAGCAGGAAGAACGGGATCGCCAGCAGCGCCTCGGAATCGACGCCGTCGAATATCTTCTGGATGATCGCGGCGAGCGACACATCGGACAGCAATGCGCCGATGAACACGCCCCCCATCAGCGAGAACGGCACGGGCACGCCGAGATAGCCGAACGACAGGAAGCACACCGACATCAGAAGCAGGACAACGGGCGGACTCACGGCTGCCCCCTCATCTCGGCGCCGCCCGCCAGCACGGCCGGCGGGATGTCTTCTTCCGGCGGCTCTGGATGATCGAACCCGTTCCGCAGCCCATTGACCAACTGCTCGATCGTGAAAAGGCCGACCAGTAGGCCGGACAGCGGAATGATCGCGTACAGCGACGCGATCGGCGTACCGGAGGGGAGACGAAAACTGCCGAAGCCGCGCAGATAGTTCTGATAGCCGTACCAGATCAGGCAGAAGGCGACACCAAGAACGACGACACGGATGACGACCTCCACGATGAGCCGCGACGTCCCATGCATCGCGTCGGAGACCGCGGTGAGATAGAGGTGGTCGTTTCGCCTCGTCGCCACCGCCGCACCAATGAAGATTGCATAGATGAACAGCGTGGAGGTGACTTCCTGCAACCAGAGCCAGGGATGGCCGATGGTGCGCGTGACGATGTCCGCAGTCACTGTCAACGAGAAGCCGAAGCACAGCGCACCGCAAAGGATCATCAGCACCAGCTCGAGCCAGTCGAGACGCCGCCATTTCAAATGGCGTTGCCGTTGCAATACAAGCTTGTCAGCGATAGCCATTCGATTTCCCGTCGTCGCGGACCAGATGATCAAAGCGAGCGCAGGAGGCTCCGCCGCCGAGCGCCTGTTCCGGCGCCCGCCGTGCCCCCTCGCGCAGGAAGCGTCGTCCGGCCTAGTTGATGGCCCGGATCAGGGTCTTGATCTTGTCGGCGTGCGGACCAAGGCCTTTGGCAAGTTGATCGAGGTAAGGATCAGCGATCTTCTGGAAGCCAGTCTTGTCCACGTCATTCACGACCTTGACGCCCATTTTCTGGAGCTTCTGGCCGGCCGCATGCTCGAGATCGAACGCCCGTTTCGGCTCCTGCGTGCTGACGTCGTGGGCGGCCGCCATGACCCACTGTTTCTGGTCGGCGTTGAGGCTTTGCCACAGCTTGTCGCTGATCCAGAGGATCGCGTTGTTGGCCTCGTGCTCGGTCAAGGAGAGAACGGGCGCGACTTCATAATGCTTGTTGATCAAGTAGACGTTTTCGGCATTTTCACCGAAGTCCACCACACCGGTCTGGAGTGAGGTGTAGACGCTGCCGAACGGCATGTGCACCGTCTGAGTGCCATAGGCTGCGAACATAGTGTCCTCCGTCGCAGTCGCCTGCACCCGGACCTTGTAACCCTTCATGTCCTCGACCTTGTGAACCTCCCTCTTTCCGTACATGTGCCGGAAGCCCTGGGTGCCAAGCCCGATGACGTGGATGCCCTGCACCGTCTCGTCGATCATATCCCGCATCGCCTCGAACACTTTCTGGTCGCCGAGCGATTTGATGATGTGGTCTTCACTGCGAAACAGATAATGCAGCGACATGACGCCGGCCTGCGGCGATATGGTCGAAGTATTGGCCGAGGAGACGATTGCAAAGTCGATATCGCCGGCCTTCACGAGTTGCAGAAGCTGCGGCTCCTGCCCGAGCTGCGCGCCGGGATATTGGTCGACGATCATGCTCCCCTTGCTGAGCTCCTTCAGCTTCGCGGAGAAAATATCAAAGGCGATGCTGTATCCGGAATTGAGCTGCTGATCGTGGGCGAAGCGATAATGCTTCACCTCCTGCGCCCCCGCGCCCGAGACGAAAAGCATGGCGGCTACAGCCGCCAACCCACGCATGGATCGTGCAATCATCGTTTCCCCCTGTTTTATCGCCCGCCGCTTGTGCGGTCTGGGCGTTCGTTCGCTTGGTCGTCAGCCTGTCTCGGTCGTCTTCCCGGTTCTCTGCATGAAGTCGAAGTCGCAGCCCTCGTCGGCCTGCATGATGGTCTCGTTGAACAGCCAGGCGTAGCCGCGGCGTGCGTCCACGGGCGCAGCGGCCGGCTTCAAGGCAGCGCGGCGGCGCTCCAGCTCGGCCGCGTCGACCAGCAGCTCGATGCTGCGCTTGGCCACGTCCAGGCTGATCATGTCGCCGTTCTTCACCAGCGCCAGCGGGCCGCCGACGGCGGATTCCGGGGTGATGTGCAGCACGATGGTGCCGAACGCGGTGCCGCTCATGCGCGCGTCGGAAATGCGCACCATGTCCTTGGTGCCGCCGCGCGCGAGCTTCTTCGGGATCGGCAGATAGCCGGCCTCGGGCATGCCCGGCGCGCCCTTCGGGCCGGCATTGCGCAGCACCAGCACGTCGTCGGAATTCACGTCGAGCTCGGGATCGTCGACGCGCAGCGTCATATCCTCGACGGATTCGAACACCACCGCACGCCCGGTATGCTTCAACAGCTTCGGGCTCGCAGCTGACTGCTTGATGACGGCCCCGCGCGGCGCGAGGTTGCCGTGCAGAACGGCAAGGCCGCCTTCCTTCTTGATCGGGTTGTCGCGCGAACGGATCGCGTCCTGACCCGGCACATCCTCGGCATTGGCGACGACGTCGCGCAGCGTCTGGCCCGAGATGGTCTTCGCATCGAGATCGACGAGGTCGCCGAGTTGCTTCAGCAATTTCGGCACGCCGCCGGCGTGGTGGAAGTGCTCCATGTAGTGCTCGCCCGACGGCTTGAGGTCGACCAGCACCGGCACCTCGCGGCCGATCTGATCGAACACTTCGAGATCGAGCCGGTGCGGCGAGCGATGCGCCATCGCGGTCAAATGGATCAGGCCGTTGGTCGAGCCGCCGATCGCTTGAAGCACCACTTGTGCGTTCTTGAAGGAAGCCGGCGTCAGAAACTCGCTCGGCTTCGGCCCCTTGGTCTTGGCCATTTCCGCTGCAACCCGGCCGCTGGCCTCGGCGAGACGGAAACGTTCCGCATGCGGCGCCGGGATCGTCGCGCTCATCGGCAGCGACAGGCCCATGGCCTCGATCATGCAGGCCATCGTCGAGGCCGTGCCCATCACCATGCAGGTGCCGACCGACGGCGCGAGGCGCCCGTTGACCGCCTCGATCTCCGCATCGTCCATCTCGCCGGCGCGATACTTGCCCCAGAGGCGGCGGCAATCGGTGCAGGCGCCGAGCACCTCGCCCTTGTGGTGGCCGACCACCATGGGGCCAACGGGAATGACTACGGTCGGCAGGTCGGCGCTGATCGCGGCCATCACCTGTGCCGGCAGCGTCTTGTCGCATCCGCCGATGACAATGACGGAGTCCATCGGCTGGGCCCGGATCATTTCCTCGGTGTCCATCGCCATCAGATTGCGCAGATACATCGAGGTTGGATGCGCAAAACTCTCAGCGATCGAGATGGTCGGAAACACGAACGGCATCGCCCCCGACAGCATCACGCCGCGCTTGGCGGCCTCGATGATCTGCGGAACGTTGCCGTGGCAGGGATTGTAGTCGCTATAGGTATTGGTGATGCCGACGATCGGGCGCTCCAGCGCGTCGTCGGAATAGCCCATGGCCTTGATGAACGCCTTGCGCAGGAACAGCGAGAAGCCGGCATCGCCATAGCTCGTCAGACCCTTGCGCAACCCACTCGTCATTATGCCGCTCCTTCAGTTGCCATTGTGGTACATCCTACCCCCCGATTGTCAATAAGATTGGTCCATAATGTCGCGCTTTCTGCCTTACGGCGGCGCTTTCGACACGAATTATTGACAATCCGTCCCTTCCCTGCTCCACAGGACGGACCGGCCGAAGCCGGAGGCTCGAGGGGATGTCCGACATTCGTACCGCTGAGGCAATGCCGGTCCGGCGCGACGATCCGGACGACGTCGTGGCGCGGCTGGAAGAGGACATCATCTTCGGCCGCCTTCCGCCGGGCGCGCGCCTGACGGAAGACGCACTGATGTCGCGCTATGGCACCTCCCGCCACTTCGTGCGCCAGGCGCTGGTGGATGCCGAGCGACGCGGCATCGTCCGCCGCGAAAAAAATGTCGGCGCCACCGTGCGGTTCTATTCGGCCGAGGAAGTCCGGCAGATCTACGAAGTCAGGGAGATGCTGACGCGGCAGGCCGCGCTGATGATCCCCCTGCCCGCGCCGCAGGCCCTGATCGACGAACTTACTATCCTGCAGCGCGACTATTGCGCGAAGGCCGACATCCGCGACCTGCGCGGCATCCACGAAGCCAACGACGCCTTCCACGTCGCGCTGTTCGCGGCCTGCGGCAATCCCTATCTGGTCCGTTCACTCCAGGACTATATGAGCCTGACATTGCCGATGCGGGCGAAGAATCTCGCCGACCGCGACGGCCTCACGCAATCCCGGCGCCAGCACGAGCTTATGATCGAACTGTTGAAGGGCCGCGACAGCTGGGCGCTGGCGCAGCTGTGCGTGGATCACATGCAGTTCAGCAAGTCGGACTATCTGGCGAGGATCGCGGGAGAGAAAAATGAGCACTAGGCGAGGCGATCAGGACAACACCGCTGGAATGGCTTGATGGCAGACCCTGAATTCATCAAGCGCTGGAAAATGACTGAAACGCTGCTCGAGCGCGCGCGACAAGCCTTGCCCGAAATGCAGCACGAGCATCGGCAAGCACTATTAGCCCAGTACCATGAATTTCTGGAGCACAACGAACTTGGGTTGGCATTCGATGTGCTTGAGGAACTCGGTCATCTCCTTTGCGTTCGCGGCGGATTTTGGCGTGATTTGGAGCGAGCCGCCGAGTACATGGGATTGACGGACAGACTGCCAGCTCTTCGCAAGGCGTTCTCCGATTCACCTGTATCGCCGAAATAGTCCGCTGGCGCGGCACCAGCCCTTAGGTAGAGGCTATGGACATGATCAAAGCCGTAAGTGAGAACACGGCTTCATGCCAATTTCAGGATGCCGCACAATGGAATTTGACGATGTCATTCTCGGCCGGCGAAGCATTCGCGGCTACAAGCCCGATCCTGTCCCGCCGGAATTGATCAAGGAGATCCTGGCGCTGGCGATGCGCGCGCCATCGTCGATGAATACCCAGCCGTGGAATTTCTATGTCATCACGGGAGCCCCGCTGGATCGGATCCGTCAGGGCAATACCGAGCGCAATCTGGCGGGCGTGCCGCACTCGCGCGAATTTCGAACCGGACAGGCCTTCGAGGGCGTGCATCGCGAACGCCAGATCGGCGTTGCCAAGCAGTTGTTCGGCGCCATGGGAATCGCGCGAGATGACAAGCAGCAGCGGCAGGACTGGGTTCTCCGCGGCTTTCGCCAGTTCGACGCGCCTGTCTGCGTGATCATCACGTACGATCGCGAGCTGGCTTCCAGTGACGACACCGCCTTCGACTGTGGCGCCGTGGCAACCGCGCTCGTCAACGCGGCCTGGTCGCGAGGGCTCGGCGCCGTGATCAACAGCCAGGGCATCATGCAGTCCCCCGTCGTGCGCGAGCATGCCGGGATCGCGGATGATCAGGTGATCATGAAAAGCATCGCGCTGGGCTGGCCAGACCACAGCTTCCCTGCCAACGCCGTTGTGTCCGAACGCAAGTCAGTCGACGAAGCGACGACTTTCGTGGGATTTGCGAGCGAGGCCTAGAAGCGGCCTGGGCTTCGTTCAGTAACGTCGCAGCAGGCCGCGATCCACACCGGCATCGCCATATTCGGCGCAGGTTCGCTTCGGATCGCTGATCAAATCCGCCCGGACGCGCTTGAACGTCCTGGCGGCTGCATCTGAAACCTCGGGGCGAAATTTTCCGGGATCGTAGCTCTCTCCGTCGCGGGCCTTGATGGCCGCAGCGTAGGCATCGATCATGGCCATCGCCGCATCGGGACTGCCGAGCAGCCGGGCGCCAAGCTGAACGCCGCCGACGCCATCGGCCTCGTAGCCGTCGCATCGCTGTTCGAGCACGACGGACGCGGTGACGAGCTGGTCCAGAAACACCGCTTCGGCATCGCCAAGTGTTGCGGCCCGCACCAGTCCCGAGGCAAGCGCCGCGAGCGCTGTGACAACTTGGATCGTGATCTTCAAGCGCGCCCCTGACGACCCATGACAAAGCCGTACAGGAAAAGCAGGATGATGGCGCCGACCACACTTCCGATGAAGCCGGCCCCTTCCCCGAACCGATACCATCCCACGGCTTGACCGAGCCAGGTCGCAACAAACGCGCCGACGATCCCGAGAACCGTCGTCAAGATGAACCCCGTGGGCTCGGACTTGTCGCCGGGCATGATGAACTTCGCGACCACTCCAACGATAAATCCAATGATGATCGTCCAAAGGATGCCCATGCCACAGCTCCGTTCAGTCGGTCTGTCCATCAATGCCTGAAGGCTTGATCGATTGATGGGCCAGACGATCCCGGGAACGACGTTGATCTAGATCAATGGGTGGAGGACGCGAGATCGAAAGCTGGTGCCTGCTCACTCCTGCGCCGGAAGGCGCTGAATGCGCTACGCAACGCGACGCGGATCAACGCATGGCGATCATCGGCGAGATCACGCACACCACGACGTACCGCTATGCAAAGCCAGTCACGTTCGGAACGCATCGCGCCATGTTCCTGCCGCGGCGCGGCGCCTCGACCCGTCTGCTTCGCTGGTCCGCTTCGACCAACCTGTCATCAAAGGTGCATTGGGTCACCGACTCCCGCTCGAACGCCGTCACGGTGATGGAGCTGCGCGAACCCGGCAGCGAACTGACATTCACGTTCAAGGTGCGCGGCGTCTATTTCGGCATCAAGGGATTGGATTCGTTTCCTCTGGAGCCCCGCGCCGAACAAGTCCCCGTGCAATATACGCCGGACGAGTGGACCGATCTTGCCGGATATCTGCGTCCGCATGCGGACGATTCCGACGGCAGTCATGCGGCCTGGACCAAGAGCTTCGTGGCCGGCGACCAGGATCGAACCGATGACGTGTTGCGCCGAATGCTGGACCTGTTTCGCAGCGATTTCAGCTATCGCAGCAGAGACGCGGAAGGTACCCAGTTGCCGGCCGAAACGCTGCGCTCGAAATCAGGCACCTGCCGGGACTTCGCCTGGCTGATGATCGAGACGCTGCGCCGGCTCGGCTTCGCTGCCCGCTTCGTCAGCGGCTATCTCTACGACGCCTCGCTCGACGGCGGCGCAGCGGGGATGACGGGATCCGGCGCGACCCATGCATGGGTGCAGGTGTTCCTGCCAGGTGCCGGCTGGCTCGACTACGATCCGACCAACAGCTTGAGCGCTGGCTTCGATCTCATCCCCGTCGCCATCGCGCGGCATCCGGCTCAGGCCGTGCCCCTGGCCGGCTCATGGTTCGGCGATCCCGGCGATTATCTGGGCATGTCGATCGATGTCGCCGTCAACAAGATCGGCGAAATGCTCGACCCTTCCGAAGGATAGGCGGCGATCGCGGACCATGGTGTCTGACCGCAACAACACCAGAGGACACCGGCCGCTTGACGCCATCATCGTCCCGTTCGAGAGCCTGAAGGACAAGCTCCGGCAACTCTACGAAGGCGACAGATCAGGCTGCATCAAATTCCGCTACGCCCTGCTCGTGCTCGATGTCGTCACGGTTCTGTTCATCATCGCGACCTCCTTTCTGCCGCGAACCGGGGTCGTCGAGGCGCTCGATGTCGCGTTCGGCATCCTGATCCTTGCGGACTTCTCCGCACGGATGGTCATCAGCCGCCAGCCGCTGCATGACCTCGCGCGGCTCTCCACCTGGACCGACATCGTGGTCATCATTTCATTCCTCGCGCCGCTCGCGGGCGAAGCCGGCGGATTTCTGCGCGCGTTTCGAACATTGCGCCTGTTGCGCGACTACCAGATGGTGGCGCGACTGCGAATCGACAGCGACTTTTTCCGACGTAACGAGGAAGTCGTCTTCGCCGTCGCCAATCTCGGCGTCTTCATCTTCGTGATGACGGGGGTGGTCTACGAGACCCAGAAATCACACAATCAGCAGATCGCCAACTACGCCGACGCGCTCTACTTCACGGTTACCGCGCTCACCACGACGGGATTCGGCGACATCACGTTGCCCGGCACCGTCGGACGCCTGATCACCGTCGTCATCATGATCTTCGGCGTGACCCTGTTCCTGAACCTCGCCAAGGCCCTGCTTGCCCCCTCCAAGGTGCGCTTCCCCTGCCCGGTCTGCGGCCTGCAACGTCATGACGTGGATGCCGTGCATTGCAAGGCATGCGGGACCATCCTGAACATTCCCGACGAGGGCATGGACTGAGCGCCGCAACACGCACCGCGGCAGCCTTCTCGCCCGCAAGCGGCGCGAGAAGGCGCTTTGCGCCTTATCGCTTGTTCCAGTCGATGACGCGGCTCGGGTCGGCATCGAACTCCATGCTGCAGAACGTGCCGCCCTGGAAATAATCGCCGACCGGGTCTGACTTCAGCTTGGCCTGTTCGGCCATGGCGTGCTCGCGGAAATCTTCCGAGCGGCCGGTCGGGCGATAGCCGAATTCGTAGGCGCGGTGGTTGTCCCACCAGGCGCGATCGTTGAGAGAGGCGCCATAGAACACCTCGAAATGGATGTCGGGATGTTCGAGCCCGATGCGGCAGAGCTGCACGAGATCGTCGGGCTTGAGCCAGATCGACATCCGGCGCTGGTCGAGCGGCATGTCGCCAAAATTGCCGATGCGCAGGCACGTCACCTTGAGCCCGTGCTTGTCGGCATAGAGCGCGCCGACCGCCTCGCCGAACACCTTGCTGACGCCGTAACGCCCGTCCGGGCGCGGCGTGACGTCGGTGCCGATCCTGTGGTGGCGCGGGTAGAAGCCGACGGCATGGTTCGACGAAGCGAACACCACGCGCTTGACGCCCTTGCAGTACGCGGCTTCGAACAGATTGTAGCCGCCGATGATGTTGGCCTGCAGGATCTGGTCCCAGGTGCCCTCGACCGAGTAGCCGCCGAAATGGAGAATGCCGTCGACGCCCTCGCAGATCGCCTCGCACTGCGCGAGATCGGCGAGATCAGCTGCCTTGAACTGCTCGTTCGCGCCGAGATCGGCCGGCGGCTTGATGTCGGAGAGCAGGAGATCGGGATAGATCGGCGGCAGCAGCTTGCGCAGGCTCGTACCGATTCCGCCTGCAGCTCCCGTCATCAAAATACGCGGCATGTCGTCCCTCGCCGTTGGTGATCGATTTGCGGTCACGTGTCTCTAATGATAGCAGGAATGTCCAGAGGGAACGAAACGAGAGAACAGACATGAATGAAGCATCGTCCCAGGAGCGGCCAGGCTGGCGTCCGGCGACCTACTATCCCGATCCGGCCATTCACGCACTCGATCCCCGCTTCGAAAAATACTGGCTGAAACTGTCAGCGGTGGAGCGGCTGGCAACCGGCCTGCGCTGGGCCGAAGGTCCGGTCTGGGTCGGCGATGGGCGCTATCTGCTCTGCAGCGATATCCCGAACCAGCGCATCGTTAAATGGGAGGAAGAGACCGGCGCGGTCTCGGTCTTCCGCAAGCCTTCCAATTTCGCCAACGGCAACACGCGCGACCGCCAGGGCCGGCTCGTCACCTGCGAGCATGGCGGGCGCCGCGTGACCCGCACCGAATATGACGGCAGCATCACCGTGCTGATGGATCAGTTCAACGGCAAGCGGTTGAACTCGCCGAACGACGTCGTTGTCAAATCGGACGGCTCGATCTGGTTCACCGATCCGATCTTCGGCATCCTCGGCAATTACGAGGGCTACAAGTCCGAGCCCGAGCTCGACATGAACGTCTACCGGCTCGACCCGGAGACCGGCAAGGCCACGGTTGTCGCCGAGGGTGTGCTCGGACCGAACGGGCTCGCATTCTCGCCGGACGAAAAGATCCTCTACCTCATCGAATCCCGCGGCGTGCCGACCCGCAAGATTCTCGCCTATGACGTTTCAACGTCGGGCGACAAGCTTTCGAACAAACGCGTCTTCGTCGATGCCGGCCCCGGCACGCCGGACGGTTTCCGCGTCGACATCGACGGCAATCTCTGGTGCGGATGGGGCATGGGCGACCCCGAGCTCGACGGCGTCGTCGTGTTCGCGCCCGACGGCGTCATGATCGGCCGCATCGCATTGCCCGAACGCTGCGCCAACGTCTGCTTCGGCGGCGTCAAGCGCAACCGCCTGTTCATGGCGGCGAGCCAGTCGATCTACGCGCTGTATGTGAATACGCAGGGCGCGGTGGGGGGATAGGCACGCCTCTCTCCTCCGTCATTGCGAGGAGCTTGCGACGAAGCAATCCAGACTGCAGCCGCGGAAAGACTCTGGATTGCTTCGCTTCGCTCGCAATGACGGTGGAGGTCGCATCGCTCGCAATAGCGAAACAAAAAACGCCGGAGCGATCACTCGCTCCGGCGTCATTCATTTCAATCGCGAAAACTTACGCCGCGCTGAAGCCGGCGACCGCCTTCACTTCGAGGAAGTCCTCGAGGCCGTACTTGCCCCACTCGCGGCCGTTGCCGGACTGCTTGTAGCCGCCGAACGGCGCGGTGCGGTCGTTGGGCACGCCCTGTAGGTTGACGTTGCCGGCGCGGATCTGGCGGCCGACGCGCTTGGCGTCCTCCACAGACGCACCGGTGACGTAGCCAGCGAGGCCATACGGCGTGTCGTTGGCGATCTGCACGGCGTCGGCTTCGTCCTTGGCGCCGATGATGGCGAGCACCGGTCCGAAGATTTCCTCGCGCGAGATCGTCATGTCGGGGGTGACATCGGCGAAGATTGTCGGGCGGACATAGAAGCCCTTGTTGACGCCCTCGGGCAGGCCCGGGCCGCCGGCGACGAGCGTTGCGCCCTCGTCGATGCCCTTCTTGATCAGCGCCTGGATCTTGTCCCACTGGCCGCGATTGACCACGGGGCCGATGGTGGTGCCCTCGGCGCGCGGATCGCCCGCCTTGGTCTTGTCGGCGACGGCCTTCGCGATCGCGGCGACTTCCTTCATCTTCGACAGCGGCACGATCATGCGCGAGGGCGCATTGCAGGACTGGCCGGAGTTGTTGAACATGTGCATCACGCCGCCGGTCACCGCCTTCTGCAGGTCGGCGCCTTCGAGGATGACGTTCGGCGACTTGCCGCCGAGCTCCTGGCTGACGCGCTTCACGGTGGGAGCCGCGCGCTTCGCAACGTCGATGCCGGCGCGGGTCGAGCCGGTGAACGAAATCATGTCGATATCAGGGTGCTCGCTCATGGCGGCGCCGACCTCGGGGCCAAGGCCGTTGACGAGGTTGAACACGCCCTTCGGCACGCCGGCCTCATGCATGATCTCGGCGAAGATCAGCGCAGAGGTCGGGGTGAACTCCGACGGCTTCAGGATCATGGTGCAGCCGGCGGCGAGCGCGGGCGCGACCTTGCAGGCGATCTGGTTGAGCGGCCAATTCCAGGGCGTGATCATGCCGACCACACCGACGGGCTCGCGCAGCACCATGGCGGTGCCGATCGGCTCCTCGAAATGATAGTTCTTGAGCACGTCGAGCGTGGTCATGAGATGGCCGAGGCCGGCGCCGGCCTGGAGCTTCTCCGCCATCGGCAGCGGCGCGCCCATTTCGTCGGAGACCGACGCGCCGATCTCCTTGAGACGGCCCTTGTAGACTTCGATGACTTTGGTGAGCAGCGCAACGCGCTCCTCGCGGCTGGTCTGGGAGAAAGTTGCAAAAGCGCGCTTGGCGGCGGCGACGGCCTTGTCAACGTCAGCCTTGGAGCCCAGCGCAACCTCGTACATCGCCTCTTCCGTCGCGGGGTTCACCACGGCGGTGGACTTCTTGACGGCGGGATCGACCCAGGCGCCGTCGATGTAGAATTGCATGCGATTGACCATCGTTAACCTCTTCTTGGGGGCTTGGAGGGGGCGTTTCGGCAGGCATCCTTGCACGAAAGCGCCGGCAATTGAACCCGCCATATGCGGGGCCAGCGTTGCGGCAGACGCGCGGAATATGGGACTTGGTCTGAACTGACGCAAGCGCCGCCATGGGTCCCGGTTCAGCACCGCGGCACTTCGCGCCGCACTGCGCCCGGGACACGAAATTAGAGCGTATGTAAACACACTCGGGCCCCCGGACGCAGCGCAGTGCTCCTTCGGCAGTGCGCCGCAGAGCCCGAGCCCGTGCGCCAGGTTACCCCGACTAAACCGCCATCTTGCGATGGGCGATCGGCGCACCTGCGGTGAGACTTTCCGCCGCATCGATGATGGCGTTGGCGTCGATGCCATAGTGGCGATAGAGGTCGGCGATGGTGCCGGTCTGGCCGAAGTGCTCGACGCCGAGTGCCTCGACGCGATGGCCGCGGACGCTGCCGAGCCAGCCGAGCGCGGAAGGATGGCCGTCGATCACGGTCACGATGCCGCACTCACGCGACAGCGGCGCCAGCAGCTTTTCGATGTGGCTGAGATGCTGCACGCCGCGCCGGTCGCGGCGCAATTGTCGCGCGGCGGTCCAGCCTGCATGCAGGCGATCTGCCGAGGTGATCGCGAGCAGGCCGATGTCGCGTCGGCTCTCGCCGATGAAGCCGGTCGCCTCGATTGCCTCCGGTGCGACTGCGCCGGTATAGGCGATCACGACTTCGGCATTCGGTCCTGGCTTGCGCAGCCAGTAGGCGCCGTCGGTGATGCCCTGCTGCAGCTCGGGCGTCATGATCCGCTGCGCCTGCTCGATGCTGCGCGTTGAGAGCCGCAAATAGACCGAGCCGCCCTCGCCCGGATCGCGCTGCATGTGCTGGAAGCCCCAGCCCATGATCACGGCGAGTTCGTCGACGAAGGCCGGCTCGAACGAGGCGAGTCCGTCCTGCGCCATGCCGATCAGCGGCGTCGCGATCGACTGGTGCGCGCCGCCTTCCGGCGCGAGCGTGATGCCCGACGGCGTCGCCGCCACCATGAAGCGCGCATCTTGGTAGCAGGCGTAGTTCAGTGCATCGAGGCCGCGCTCGATGAAGGGATCGTACAGCGTGCCGACCGGAAGCAGCCGCTCGCCGTTGATCTGGTGCGACAGGCCGAGCGCCGAGAGCATGATGAACAGGTTCATCTCGGCAATGCCGAGTTCGAGATGCTGGCCTTTCGGCGAGAAGTCCCAGTTGAAGGTGGATGGAATTTTCTCGCTGCGGAATAAGTCCGCCTTCTCGCCGCGCGCGAACAGGCCGCGCCGGTTCACCCACGGACCGAGATTGGTCGAGACCGTGACGTCGGGCGAAGTCGTGACGATGCGCTTGGCGAGTTCGCTGTCGCCGCGCGCGATCTCGTTGAGCACGAGGCCGAAGCCTTGTTGCGTCGACATCTGCGCCGACGGCTTGAAGGTGAGCTGGCCCGGCACCTCGACCACGGGCGCGGTCAGGCGGCGGCCGTCCTGGTTGAACGGCACGCGCGCGAGGAAGGCGTCGAGTTCGGCAGGAGCCTGCGCGAGGCCTTCGTACTTGTCCCATTCGTGGCCGGAACGGATGTTCTGGCTCTCGCGATATTTCTCCATCTGCGCGACCGTCATCAAGCCGGCATGGTTGTCCTTGTGGCCCTGAAATGGCAGGCCGACGCCCTTGATGGTGTAGGCGATGAAGCAGACCGGACGATCGTGATCGATGGACTCGAAGGCATCAACCATGCTCGCCATGTCATGGCCGCCGAGATTCGACATCAGCGCCAGCAGTTCGTCGTCGTTGCGCTTGTCGATCAGCTTCGTGATCGGTCCCTGGTCGCCGATCTCGTCGTGGAGATATTTGCGGAAAGCGGCGCCGCCTTGGAAGCACAGCGCGGCGTAGAGCGCGTTCGGACAATTGTCGATCCAGCGCTTCAGCGCCTCGCCGCCGGGCTCGGCAAAGGCTTCACGCATCAGCCGGCCATATTTCACGATGACGACGTCCCAGCCGAAATTGCGGAACATGGTCTCGAACTTTTCCCAGAGACCCTCGCGGACGACGGCGTCGAGCGACTGGCGGTTATAGTCGACCACCCACCAAGTGTTGCGCAGGCCGTGCTTCCATCCTTCGGCGAGCGCTTCCCAGATATTGCCCTCGTCCATCTCGGCGTCGCCGACCAGCGCGATCATCCGCCCTTCACGGCGCTCCTTGGCCCAGCCATGCGCCTTGACGTAATCCTGCACCAGCGAGGAGAACAGCGTCTGCGCGACGCCGAGACCGACCGAGCCCGTGGAGAAATCGACGTCGTCGACGTCCTTGGTGCGCGAGGGATAGGACTGCGCGCCCTTGAAGCCGCGAAAATTCTCCAGCTTCTCGCGGCTCTGCCGGCCGAACAGATACTGGATGGCATGGAACACCGGGCTCGCATGCGGCTTCACCGCGACGCGATCCTCGGGCCGCAGCACGTGGAAGTACAACGCCGACATGATGGTCGCGAGCGAGGCGGAGGAGGCCTGGTGGCCGCCGACCTTGAGGCCATCGCCGTTGGGGCGGATGTGGTTGGCGTGGTGGATGGTCCACGACGACAGCCACAGCGCCTTGCGGCTCAGGGCGGTCAATGTGTCGAGGCGGACAGAATCAACGGGCATGGCGATGCTCCCGGAAAACAGGTCGCGCGATGATACGCTTGGCGAGCACTCCAAACTTCTCAATTTTTCGCGCCATACCTCCGAATATTGGGATATTTTACCAACGCAACACCACCAGAGACAGGTTCCATCCCAATGCCCGAACTCGATGCCATAGACCGCAAGATTCTCGCCCTGCTCCAGATCGACAGCCGGATGACCATGCAGGAGCTCGCCGACAAGGTCGGCCTCTCGGTCTCGCCCTGCCACCGCCGGGTCAAGCTGCTGGAAGAGCGCGGCGTTATCTCGCGCTATATCGCGACCGTGGACCAGAAGGCGCTGGGCTTGCATGTCAGCGTCTTCATCTCGATCAAGCTGGCGCGGCAGAAGGAGGAGGACCTCAACCGCTTCGCCCGCGCAATCTCGAAATGGGACGAGGTGCTGGAATGCTATCTGATGACCGGCAACCGCGATTATCTCCTGCGCGTCGTCGCCGCCGACCTCGCCTCCTACGAGACCTTCCTCAAGACCAAGCTGACCCGGCTCGACGGCATCGCCTCGATCGAGTCCAGCTTCGCGCTCAGCCAGGTGAAATACTCGATCGCGCTGCCGGTGTGACACCCCCGTCATTGCGAGGAGCCCGCGACAAAATTGCGAAGCAATTTTGCGCTGGTGCGACGAAGCAATCCAGACCGCCTCCGCGGAAGGATTCTGGATTGCTTCGCTCCGCTCGCAATGACGGCCGAGGGAGTAGCAAAACACCACTTTGTCACATGGATGAAACAAAGAGCACGGATGGTCGATTGACGATCGTCCCTCCCTGAGAGCCACGACCATGACCGCATCCGACCGCACCTCCGAAAACGCCAAGCGCGAGCGCATCATTCAGGAGATGGCCGACGACCTCGACGAAGAGCTCGAGATGGAGCTGGACGACGCGCGTCTCGACGAGCTGCTGGACGAGACCGGTACGCTCAACCCGACGGTCGACCGCAAACTCTATTTCCGCGAGTTGCTCCGCCTCCAGGGCGAGCTGGTCAAGCTGCAGGATTGGGTGCAGAGCGAGAAGAAGAAGGTCGTGGTGCTGTTCGAGGGCCGCGATTCCGCCGGCAAGGGCGGCGTGATCAAGCGCATCACCCAGCGCCTCAATCCCCGCATCTGCCGTGTCGCCGCGCTACCCGCCCCGAGCGAGCGCGAGCGCACGCAATGGTATTTCCAGCGCTATGTGGCGCATCTGCCCGCGGGCGGCGAAATGGTCCTGTTCGATCGCAGCTGGTACAACCGCGCCGGCGTCGAGCGCGTGATGGGCTTCTGCACCGACGAGCAGTACCAGGAGTTCTTCAAGACCGTGCCGGAATTCGAGCGGATGCTGATCCGCTCCGGCATCATCCTGGTCAAATACTGGTTCTCGATCACCGACGACGCACAGCAGCTCCGCTTCACCATGCGCATCAAGGATCCGCTCAAGCAGTGGAAGCTGAGCCCGATGGACGTCGAGGCCCGCAGCCGGTGGGAGCAATACACCAAGGCCAAGGAGACGATGCTGGAGCATACGCATCTGCCTGACAGCCCCTGGTGGATCGTCGATGCCGTGGACAAGAAGCGCGCCCGCCTCAACTGCATCGCACATCTGCTCGGCCAGATCCCTTACCAGGACGTGGCGCATGTTCCGGTGGTGCTGCCGGCGCGCGTGCGCAATCCCGACTATCACCGCGGCCCGATCCCGCCGGAGATGTACGTGCCGTCGAAGTATTGAGGGAGGCCGACGAACTCGGCCGTCATCGCCGCAAACTCAGGCCTCGTAGGGTGGGCAAAGCGTAGCGTGCCCACCACCTCTAACGGTCGAGAGAGTTCGTGGGCACGGCGCAAGTGCGTCTTTGCCCACCCTACGAGCCGTCAGAGACGTGGTGGATTACGTCTTCGGCTAATCCACCCTACGCCACCATCACCGCCACGGCTGCACGATGATCTTGGTGTGCGCCTCCGGATTGGCGAGATCGGCGAAGGCCTTTGCGACGCCGTCGATGCCGACTTCCGCCGTCACCATCGCAGCCGCATCCACCTGCCCTTCCGCGATCAAGCGCAGCGATGCGGCGAACTCGTCCGGCGTGTAGCCGAGCACGTACTGGACGTTCAGCTCCTTCATGATGCCGAGCATGGGCTCGCTTTTGTCGCTCTCCATGCAGACGCCGACAACGACCACCTTCGCATCGCGCGGCGCGCCCTCGAACACCTGCTGCAGCAGGCCGGGCACGCCGACGCATTCGAAGATGACTGCCGGCTTGAGCGCGGGCAACATCGCCTGGAACGGCGGTCGCGCCGTCTTCTCGGCATCCGACATTTGCGCGTGCTCGGCCCAGGTCGCATAAGGCTGCGACACCTTGGGATCGACGACGATATCGGCGCCGAGCTTCGCTGCGAGCGCGCGCCGCGCCGGCGAATAATCGGCGGCGACGATCGGATGCAGGCCCCTGAGCTTCAGCGCCGCGATCACCGCAAGCCCGACCGGCCCGCAGCCGATCACCAGCGGCACCTCGCCGCCACGGATGTTGGCTTTCGCCACCGCGTGAACGCCGACCGCCAGCGGCTCGGTCAGCGCGGCATGTTCCGGTGCGAGACCGTTCGGCACTTCCAGCAGCAGCGGTTCGCTGAGCAGCATCTGCTCCGCATAGCCGCCGACGAAATCGTTGGAATAGCCGATCCCCTTGATGCCTTGTGGCGTCAGCATTGCCGGCATCGAACAGACCCGTGTGCCTGCCTTGAGCTTGCGTTCGGTACCGGTGCCGTAATCGACGATCTCGCAGCAGAACTCGTGACCGAACACGACGTCGCGCGTAACGTCCATCGGTGTCCGACCAGCTCTCCTGGACATGTCCGCCATCCGGCCGGCATATTGACGCGCGTGCAGATCGGAGCCGCAGATGCCGCAGGCCAGCGTCTTGACCAGAACTTGTCCAGGGCCGGGCTTCGGCTCGGCGATCCCGTCGACGACAATCTCACCGTTCCTGAAAATCGCAGCGCGCATCGGGCTCCTCCCTTTTCGTTGGAGCCATTGATAGCACGAAGCAGGACGCCCGAACTTGCGTCAGGGATTCGGGGAGCGCTCTTCGAGCACCAGCAGCTGGGAGCGGCGGATGCGCTCGCGATGGGCGATGTAGAGACCGCTGGCGACGATGAAGGCCGCACCGGTGATGGTCCAGACGTCCGGCACCTCGCCGAAGATGAAGAAGCCGAGAATGCTGACCCAGAGCAGCTGCGTGTAGGAGAACGGCGCCAGCACCGAAGCGTCACCGTAGCGATAGGCGAGGACGACGATCCACTGGCCGACCGTGGAAGCAACACCGATCAGGATGCCGAACCCGATCATGCTCCAGGTCGGCGTCACCCAGACGAACGGCACCATCACGCTCATGATCGCCACGCCGGTCAGCGCGGAGTACGCCATGGTGGTGACCACGGCTTCGCGGCCGCTCATCATGCGCGTCATGATCAGCGCCGCGGCCCAGCAGAATGCCGAGACGATCGGGAAGAACGCCGCGACATGGAACGCGGCCGAACCCGGGCGGATGATGATCATCACGCCGATCAGGCCGACCGCGGTCGCGATCCAGCGGCGCATGCCGACCTTCTCGCTGAGGAAAATGATCGACAGCGCAGTGACGAACAGCGGCGAGACGAAGCCGGTGGCGGAGGCTTCTGCAATCGGGAGATAGCTCACGCCCGTGATGAAGAAGAGCGAGGAGCCGAGCAACGCCGTGCCGCGCATAATCTGCAGGCCCAGCCGCTCGGTCTTCATCGCATGGATCGGCGAGCCCGGCAGCATTACCGGCAGGAACAGCATCGCGAACGTGACCATGCGGATCCAGGTGATCTCGATCGACGGCAGGCTCGACGACAGATATTTCGAGGTCACGTCGGAGCAGCCGAGGAAGATCGTCGAGAGCAGCACCAGCGCGATACCCTTGAAGGGATGATCGACGCGTGCGGGCGCGCGGCGAGCTTCCTGCTTCTTCTCCGGCACGGGCATGGGAATACTGTCGAGCCTTGCGGCTGCGGCGGGCGGCGGTGTCACGGCTGGAACCCGGGAAAAATGCGAATCGAGAACGAGCCGTAAAAAACGACAAATACATCGCCTTCACAACTTCCGAAAACAGGATGCCGATATGCGCTCACGTCCGCGCGCGTCAATACTCCATTAATAATGGACGCTTGTGCGCTACAACATGGGCAGGCTGCGCGGCTTCGGACCGCGCGGAAACGCCGCATCCAGCGCCGAAATCTCCTCTTTCGTCAGCACGAGATCGCCGGCGGCCGCATTCTCACCGGCATGCTCCGCCGACGAAGCCTTCGGGATCGCGAACACCGTAGTCGCACGGGTGAGGAAGCTCAGCGCGACCTGACGCGGCGTCACACGACGCGCTTCGGCGATGCGCGCGAGCACCGCGCCGCCCTTGCTGCGTTCATCGGGAAAGTCGTCGTGCCCGAACGGCGAATAGGCGACGACGGCAACGCCGTGCTTCTCGCACCAGGGGATGACCGCATGTTCGATCGCGCGCTCCTTGAGATGATAGAGCACTTGATTGCAGGCGATGCGCCCCTCGCCGGAGACGTCGAGAATCTCGTCGAGATCGTCGGCGTCGAAATTGGAAACGCTCCACGACTTGATCTTGCCCGCCTTCACCAATTCTTCGAACGCGGCGACAGTGTCTTCGAGATCGTAGGAACCGCGCCAGTGCAGCAGGTAGCAATCGAGACGATCCGTCTTCAATCGCTTCAGCGAACGTTCGCAGGCCGTGATGGTGCCGCGGCGCGAGGCGTTGCTCGGCAGCACCTTCGAGACCAGGAATACCTCGTCGCGACGGCCGGCGATTGCGTCGGCAATCACGAGCTCGGCATCGCCATACATCTCCGCCGTGTCGATATGGGTCATGCCGAGATCGAGCCCGCGCTGTAGCGCTGCGATCGCGCGCTTGCGATCGCCGTGGTCGAGATACCAGGTGCCCTGTCCGATCACGGAGGTGCTGGCGCCGGTCCTGCCGAAGGGTTTTGTGTTCATGTCAGGGCTCACAGTCCGCTGATGTCTGCGACCAGCACGCTGCCGGTCGCAGACTCCGTGATATAGAGCCGATCCTTCTTCGTACCACCGATCGCGACATTGGTGCAGTTCGCGCCCGCGCATGATTTCACCCGCGCGATCAGCTCGCCGTTCGGCGCAAACACGAAGACGTGGCCGAGCGAAGCGTGGCCGACGAACAACCGGCCGGCAGCGTCCATGGTCATGCCATCGGGGCCACTGGTGCCGAACAGCGAGCAGAAGCGGCCGACTTTGGACACGCTGCCGTCCCTCATGAACGGCAGTCGCCATACCGCATTGTCGCGCGTCATGGCGACGAACAGCACGGTTTCGGCGGGATCCAGCACAAGACCATTCGGACTGATGCCGGTGTCGATCAGGCAATCGAGCCGGCCGTTCGGCGCCAGCCGATAGACGCGGCCGCTGGCGTCATGCAGGCCGGTCTGGCCCTGGTCGGTGAAGAAGATGTCGCCGTTGGAAGCGAGATGCAGGTCGTTGCAGCCGCGGAAGGATTCCGAGTTGCGTGCGGTCAGGATCGGCTTGATGTGGCCGGCCTTCGCATCCAGCTCCATGATGCCGTGCATGTAGTCCGCGACGAGGATGCGGCCGTCCGCCGCGACCTTCAATCCGTTCGGCCAGCCGTCGTACTCGATCACCAGCGACCACTCGCCATTCGGCGCGATGCGGAAGATGCGGCCGAACGGAATGTCGACGATGTAGAGATTGCCGTCCTTGTCGAAGGACGGTCCCTCGATGAAGCTGTCGGTCGGCACTCCCGGCCGGTTGGCATCGGCCCAATCCGTCCGCACACCCTTGCGGCGGAATTTGTCGGGCATGGCGGAGAAGATCTTGGTTTCGATCAGGCGTGGCGGCGTTTCCAGGTACATCATTGTTGTTTTTGTGCATGTTGAGGGGGATCGCGCCGGACCATAAGGCACAATGGCGGGCGCGTCGATTGGGGCGGAGGCATGGCTGCGTCCACGCAGATCCCGTGTCCCGGACGCACTGGGTCCGGGGCACGAAACCATCGTTTGGCGCGCAACTGCCCCACATCGTCATTGCAAGCGCAGCGAAGCAATCCAGAGTCTGTCCGCGGAGGGATCCTGGATTGCTTCGCTGCGCTCGCGATGACGATGGGAGAGAGTTGGGCCTATCCCGCGGCGACCTTTGCCGGCTTCGCCGCGACCACTTCCGTCGTCGCGATCAGGCGCTTCAACTCCGGAATGCACGACCCGCAGTTGGTCCCCGCCTTGAGCTTGGCGCCAATCTCCGCCGCCGTGCGCGCACCGCCCGCGATGGTCTCGTAGATGGTGCCGCGGCCGACACCGAAGCAGGCGCAGACGATCGGGCCGGTCGAGGCGGCGCCTTCGCTGGACTTGCCTGAGAGCAGCATGCGCCGCTGCTCGTCGGTGACGCGGTCCGCGACGAACAGGCTCTTCACCACCTCCCAGTCGCCGGCATCACGCGCCGGGCCGACGAACAGGCAGGTCTCGATGCGATCTCCGTCAAACGATGCCGCACGGTACACGCCGCCGCCGAAATCGCGGTACTCGGCGACGTCCTCGCCGGCGACGCCGTCGAGCCAGGCCGGCCAGCGCGACAGATCGGCATTGTCGGCGAAGAGATAGCCGAAGCCGCCTGTGACAGTGACGCGGGTCCAGTTCAGGCTTTGCGGCAGGTCGAGCTGCTTGCGCGACAGCGCAAAGCCGCGGAAGACGTACTCATAGGGCGTGATCGCCGCCGGCGTCGCCTTCGACTCAGGTTGCCCCGAGAACGGATCGGTGAACGATGCGACCAGCGCGCCGACGCGGCCATGCGAAGCGTTCATCGCGCTCCAGTGGATCGGCGCGAACAACGTGCCGCGCTGCTGCCGGTCGCTGACGACGACTTTCAGGATACACTGGCCGTAATCGGTGGTGATGCGGGCGAAGCCGTTATGGGCGATGCTGTATTTGCCGGCGTCGTCGGGATGGATCTCGACGAACGGCTCCGGCAGATGCGCGCCAAGTCGCTGGCTGAGGCCCGTCCGCGTCATGGTGTGCCACTGGTCGCGGATGCGGCCGGTGTTGAGCCTGAGGGGACGCGACGGCCCTGTCTCGCCGCGCAGGGCCGGCACCTCCGGCGCAATGAAGCGGCCCTTGCCGTCATTTGTGAAGAAGCCGCCGTCCGCAAAAAAGCGCTCGCTGGGGGCTCCGCCGTCGCGCACCGGCCATTGCACCGGCTTCAGCGCGTCGAAACCCTCGTCGGAGAGCGAGGTCAGCGCACCGATGTCGAAATCGCGGCTGCCGTTGTTCTCGAACGCCGAGAGCGCGGCGTGCTCGCGGAAGATATCTGCTGCGGATTTGTAGTTGAAACTGTCGCCGAAGCCGAGGCGCCTGGCGGTCTCGCTGAGGATCCACCAGTCCGGTCGCGCTTCGCCCGGCGCCGGCAGGAACGAGCGCTGCCGCGAGATGCGGCGTTCGGAATTGGTCACCGTGCCCGACTTCTCGCCCCAGGCCAGTGCCGGCAACAGCACGTGCGGCCCGGCCGCGACCGTGTCGTTGGAGAGCACGTTCTCGGACACCACGAACAGCTCGAGCTTCTTCAGCGCTTCGCGCACGAAATCGGCGTCGGGCAGCGACACCGCGGGGTTGGTGCCCATCACCCACAGCGCTTTGACCTCGCCGCGGTTGATGGCCTCGAACAGCTGCACCGCCTTCAGCCCCTCATGGGTGGCGATGCGCGGCGCCTTCCAGAACCGCCTGACCCGGTCGATATCCGGCGGCGTGAAGTTCATGTGCGCCGCGAGCTGATTGGCGAGGCCACCGACCTCACGTCCACCCATCGCATTGGGTTGGCCGGTGAGCGAGAACGGCGATGCGCCCGGCTTGCCGATGCGTCCCGTGGCGAGATGACAGTTCAGGATCGCATTGACCTTGTCGGTGCCCTGCGCCGACTGGTTGACGCCTTGCGAATAGAGCGTGACGACGCGTGGCGTGTCGCGGAGCATCTTGAAGAAAGTCGCGACGTCCTGCTCGGTGAGACCGGTAGCCAGCGCGGTCGCGGCGACGCTGCCGGCGATGCTGCGCGCGCGCGCCAGCGCGTCGTCAAAGCCGGATGTGTTCCGTGCGATGTAGTCCTCGTCCAGCGCGCCGTGGTCGGCGAGATGAACGAACAGGCCCGAGAACAGTGCGGTGTCGGTGCCGGGCTTGAGGCCGAGGAACAGATCGACGTCGCTGGCGGTGTCGGTGCGGCGCGGATCGATCACGATCATCCGCGCGCCGCGCTCCTGCCGGTTCTTCAGCATCCGCTGGAACAGCACCGGGTGGCACCACGCCGCATTCGAACCGACGAACACCAGCAGATCGGCCTGGTCGAGATCCTCGTAGCAGCCCGGCACGGTGTCGGCGCCGAAGGCGCGGCGATGGCCGGCGACCGACGACGACATGCAGAGCCGCGAATTGGTATCGACATTGGCGGTGCCGACGAAGCCCTTCATCAACTTGTTGGCGACGTAATAGTCTTCGGTCAGAAGCTGGCCGGAGAGATAGAACGCAACCGCATCGGCGCCATCGCGCGCCACGATGTGCTGCAAGCGGTGCGCGACGTGATCGAGCGCATCGCTCCAGGCGACACGCTCCAGCACGCCCTTGCAGCGGATCATCGGATAGAGCAGCCGGCTCTCCAGCCCGACCGTCTCGCCGAGCGCGGAGCCCTTCGAGCACAGCCGGCCGAAATTGGCGGGATGATCGGGATCGCCGGCGATCGCGGCGCCGCCCTTGCCGTCCGGCGTCGCGAGCACGCCGCAGCCGACGCCGCAGTAAGGGCAGGTTGTTCGGGTGGCGCGGAGATTTGGATCGATCGCCGTCATGTCATGCTGCCCTCGGCGGCAGCGCAAGCGCGCGGCCGAACATCATGTCGGCGCGGATCGCTGCCACCTTCTCGCGATTGCGGATCAGTTCGAGATACCAGAGCGCATCGACGGTATCGCCGATCAGCACGGCGCCGGTGAGCCGGCCATCGGCGACGACGAGCTTCTTGTAGGTGCCCCGCCTGCGGTCTGATAGCACAATGCTCTCACTGCCCTCGCCGCCCATGAAATCGCCGGCCGAGAACACGCCGACGCCGGAGACCTTCAGATTGGTCGAGACCACGCTCCCCTGATAGGCTGCGGGCCGGCCGGCAAGATGCCGCGCCAGCACGCGCGCCTGCTCATAGGCGGGCTCGACCAGGCCGTAGCAGGTGCCGCGATGCTCGGCGCATTCGCCGAGTGCGAAGATATCGGGCGAAGCCGTCTGCATCTCGTCATTGACGACGATACCGCGATTGGTCGCGATGCCGGCCTCCCTGGCGAGCGCAATGTTTGGCCGGATGCCCGCGGCGAAGATCACCGCATCGGCGTCGATCCGGCTGCCGTCCACGAGCTCAACCGCTTCGACATGTCGCTCGCCATGGATGCGGGCGGTCGAGGCATTGAGCAGAATGCGGATGCCCTTCTGCTCGACCAGCGTCTTGAGGAGATCGGCGGCCGGCCCATCGAGCTGCCGCTCCATCAACCGGTCCATCAGATGCAGCAGCGTGACAGGCGCGCCGGCCTTGGCGAGACCATAGGCCGCTTCAAGCCCGAGCAGGCCGCCGCCGACCACGACGACGCGCTTCCTGGCGGCAGCCAGCGTCAGCAGCAGGTCGACGTCGCGGGTGTCGCGAAAAGTGTGAACGCCGGCGAGGTCGGCGCCGGGCACGTTCAGCCGCAGCGGCGTGGATCCCGTCGCAAGCACGAGCTTGGAATATTCCATGCTCTCCTCGCCGGCGATCTTGAGCTCGCGACGGCCGGTGTCGATCTCGGTGACGCGATAGCCGTAGCGCACGGTGACGCCGCGATGGCGCCACCAGTCTGCAGGCCGGAGCTCGATCTCGTGCGAGCCGGTCTCTCCGGCCAGTACGGATGAGAGCAACACGCGATTGTAAGCGAGCCGCGGCTCTTCGCCGATCACCGCGACCGCGTAGCGGCCGAGCGAGGTCTTGGCGAGCTCGTCGACCAGACGAGCGGCCGCCATACCGTTACCGACGATGACCAGCGGTTCACTCACAAGGCATCTCCTATTCGGCGGCCTGCGCCTTCGGGCCGTAGGCTTCGGAAATCATGTAGCCGGACAGCACGCCGTAAGCGTCGGTCCAGGCTGTGGCGAGTTCGGGCGTCCAGGCCTCGCCGAGGCCCTTCTCCAGGGTCCAGAGCAAGGTCGCGCCGACCACGGGATAGTGCTCGGCCTTGGTGCCGTAGGCGACGTGGCGCTTGGCGAGCGCGGAGGCCACGGGAAGAATCGTCTCGAGGTTCGACAGTCCGTTGACGACCGCCGCGAGCACACCCATCAGTTTCTTGCGCTGCTCGGTCATGTCCTCGGGAAACATCGCGCGCACCGACGGCGCTACCTCGAAGAGACGGTCGTAGAACAATTTCGAGGCGGCTTCGGAGATCGGTGCGACCTTGGAAAAACTCTGCTGCACGAGGGCGATCTGTTGGGGCGTCATGTTGGTCTCCTGTCTGTTGGGGTCTGGCTTTGTCCGCGCTGTCGCGGAAAAAGTTCAGTCCAATTTCGTCAGAGCAGCTTCTGCCCGCGTACCGAGAGAAGCGCGTTACATGCCGGAGTTCGCCAACAGATCGCCAAAGTGTCACACGCGTGCTTCGGCGAGGCCTGGCGCGCCTTCACCCTGCGGGCTGCGACGCAGATAGAACCACCACGTCAAAGCCAGACAGGAGGCATAGAAGGCGAGATAGATCGCGAGCGCGAGCTGCGGACCGCCGGTCATGGCGATCGACTTGCCGAAACCGCTCGGGATCAGATAGCCGCCGACAGCACCGACCGCGCCGATGAAGCCGACCGCCGCACCGCTTTCGATACTCGCCGTCTTCATGGCGACCGCACGCGCCGCATCACCCTGGCCACGCACCTTGAACAGATTCTGCTCGCGGAAGATCGAAGGGATCATACGGTAAGTCGAACCGTTGCCGATGCCTGTCGTCACGAACAGGATCAGGAACATCGACAGGAAGCCAGTGAAATCCTTGTGTCCCACGAAATAGAGAACGCCGATAGTGGCGCCCGCCATCACGATGAAATTCCAGAACGTGATGATGGAGCCGCCGATCCTGTCGGCGAGCCAGCCGCCGAACGGGCGCGACAGCGAACCGAGCAGCGGACCGAGGAACGCGATCGAGATCTTCACCGACGGAAACTGCGTCTTGATCAGCAGCGGAAACGCGGCGGAGTAGCCGATGAAGGATCCGAACGTGCCGATATAGAGATACGCCATGATCCAGGTGTGCTTGCGTTTGACCACCGCCAGCTGGTTGCTGATCGACGATTTCGCCGTGGTGAGGTTGTTCATGAATAATACCGCGCCGAACACCGCGATCGCGATCGGCAGCACCCACATCAGGCCAGCATTCTGCAGGAAGATGCCGTCGACCGGAGACGCCTGAAACAGATTGATGACCGCGAGCGTCATCAGGATCGGGGTCAGCAACTGCACGCTGGAGACGCCGATATTGCCGCCGGCCGCATTGAGGCCGAGCGCCCACCCCTTCATGCGATCAGGGAAGAAGAAGGAGATGTTGGTCATGCTGGAGGCGAAATTGCCGCCGCCGAGACCGGCGGTCGATGCCACGAGCAGCATCAGCCAGAACGGCGTATCGGGCTGGCTCACGAAGTAGGCGAGCGACAGCGTCGGGATGAACAGCACCGTGGCGCTGAAGATCGTCCAGTTGCGGCCGCCGAAGGTCGTGACCGCAAACGTGTACGGAAAGCGCATCAATGCGCCGATCAGCCCGGGGACCGCGACGAGCTGGAACAGCTGGTCGGTGGTGTAGTGGAAACCCGCCTGCGGCAGCTTGGTGGTGACGATGCTCCAGATCAGCCACACCGAGAAGCCGATGTGTTCGGCTACGATCGACCAGATCAGGTTACGCCGGGCGATGACCTTGCCGCCCGCATTCCAGAACGCCTCGTCTTCGGGGCGCCAGTCGGAAATCCAAGTTGGATCCTTCGTCATTCCATATCCCTTCCAGGCTCACCGCTGCGTCGTTGCAGGCTCTGCCCCACATGGAGGCGCGCGCCGGGGCGTTACGCCCGGTGGCGAGATCACGATGCTGATTGATGATGTTGAGGGACGTCGTCGTTGGCGTCGGACAAGGTAATTCAACTTCCGTGCCAACTGCCTGGAATTGGGAAATACAGGAAATTCAGCAGCTTGTTCGTATTGCCCGAAATTTTCGCACGCGCATTTCGCACGCAAATTTTGCGATTCGCTCAATCCCTGTGCGGCGCACAACGATTGAGCTTGGTGATTCAAAATTAAGCGAGCGCGCTGACACCCGTATTTACGCGGCTTCGACGAAGCGGTGACGCTCGTACAGGAATTCGAGCACGCGCTGCCGGCACTTGAGGTACGTGGCGTTGGTCGCGAGCTCCAGCCGCTTGCGCGGCCGTGAAAGCGGCACGTCCAGCACCTCGCCGATGCGCGCGCTCGGTCCGTTCGTCATCATCACGATGCGGTCGGACAGCAGTACGGCCTCGTCGACGTCATGGGTGATCATCAGGATGGTGTTGCCGAGCTTCTGATGCAGCGCCATCACCGAATCCTGCAAATGGGCGCGGGTCAGCGCATCGAGCGCGCCGAAGGGCTCGTCGAGCAGCAGCACCTTCGGCTCCATCGCCAGCGCCCGTGCGATGCCGACGCGCTGCTTCATGCCGCCGGAGATTTCCGAGGGACGCTTGTCCCTGGCATGGGCCATCTGCACCAGGTTGAGATTGTGCATCACCCAGGCGTCGCGCTCGGCTCTCGTCTTGGTCCTGGCAAAGACCTTGTCGACGCCGAGCTTGACGTTCTCATAGACGGTCAGCCACGGCAGCAGGCTATGGTTCTGGAACACCACCGCGCGATCGGGGCCCGGCGAGTTGACCTCGCGGTTCTCCAGCAACACGCCGCCGGTGGTGGCGTTGGTGAGCCCCGCAATGATGTTCAGCAGGGTCGACTTTCCGCAGCCGGAATGGCCGATGATCGAGACGTATTCGCCCTTCTCGATCGTCAGATTGATGTCCTTCAACACCTCGGTCGTCGCAGCGCCGCGGGTGAAGATCTTGTCGATATGGTCGAGCTTCAGATAGGCGGTCATGTGCCCACTCCCTCAGTTCTGCGCCGTGCCGCGTGTGACGATCTTGCCGAGCCCTGCGATCAGGCGGTCGAGCACGAAGCCGACGATGCCGACATAGAACAGGGCCAGGATGATCTCGCTGATATGCGAGGAGTTCCAGGCGTCCCAGATGAAGAAGCCGATGCCGACGCCGCCGATCAGCATTTCAGCCGCGATGATGGCGAGCCAGGACAGGCCGATGCCGATGCGGAGCCCAGTGAAGATGTAGGGCGCCGCGGCCGGGATCATGACCTTGCCGAAGAACTCGAGCGGATTGAGCTGCACCACCGCGGCGACGTTGCGATAATCCTGCGGAATGTTGCGGATGCCGACCGCGGTGTTGATGATGATCGGCCAGATAGAGGTGATGAAGATGACGAAGATCGCCGAGGGCTGACCGTCGCGGAACGCCGCGAGCGAGAGCGGCAGCCAGGCCAGCGGCGGGATGGTCCGCAGCACCTGGAACAGCGGATCGAGCCCGCGCATCGCCCAGACCGACTGCCCGACCAGCACACCGAGCGCGATGCCGGCGATCGCCGAGAGCGAATATCCGAGCGCGACGCGCTGGAGGCTCGCAGAGAGATGCCAGAACAGGCCCTTGTCGATGCCGCCATGATCGAAGAACGGATCGAAGATCAACTCTTTCGTGTCGCTGAACACTTTTGATGGCGGCGGCAAAGCCGAGCCGGCGCGGCGGCAGACCAGTTCCCATACCAGCGTCAGCAGCGCGATCACGACCAGCGGCGGGATGACGCGTACCGCAGTCTCCCGCGCCATGCGCGTGTAGGTCTCGGCGCGCGGCGGGCGCTTCGGCGTCATTGCGACGACCGGCGCGGCAATAGCCGCAGGAGCCGCGGTCTCAACCTCAATCTTCGTGGCAGTCATGCTCATCGAAATCCCTCTCCGGCTTCTCAAGGACGATGCGGCCGCCTCGCGGCGGCCGCAGGGCTCCATCAGACTTCGACGCGCTTGATCGCGAGCGACTTCAGATAGGCAGCCGGATTTTCGGGGTCGAACACCTTGCCGTCGAAGAAGGTCTCCTTGCCGCGCGAGGTCGAGGCCGGGATGTCGGCGGCGGCAACGCCGAGCGTCTTGGCCGCGTCCTTCCAGAGGTCCTCGCGGTTGACCTTGGCAATCAGCGCCTTGGTGTCGAAGCCGGGCTCGTACTTGCCCCAGCGAATGTCCTCGGTGAGGAACCAGAGGTCGTGGCTCTGGAACGGATAGGACGCCTGGTCCTTCCAGAAACGCATCTGCTGCGGCGAGTTGTCGACCACGCGGCCGGTGCCGTAGTCGAACTTGCCCTTCATGCGGTCTGTGATGTCCTCGACCGGGCAGTTGATCCACTGGCGCTTGGCGCAGATCACCGCGGCTTCCTCGCGGTTCTCGGCCTTCTCGGCCCATTGCTGGGCTTCCATCACCGCCATCAGCAGCGCTTTCGCCGCCTTCGGGTATTTGTCCACCCAGGCCGCGCGCATGCCGAATGATTTTTCGGGATGCTTGTCCCAGAGCTCGCCGGTGGTGATCGCGGTGTAGCCGATGTCCTGATGGATCAGCTGCAGATTCCAGGGCTCGCAGACGCAGAAGCAATCCATCGTGCCAACCTTCATGTTGGCGACCATCTGCGCCGGAGGCACCACGATGGTTTCGATGTCCTTGTCGGGATCAATGCCGCCTGCAGCGAGCCAGTAGCGAATCCAGAGGTCGTGCGTGCCACCCGGGAAGGTCATTGCCGCCTTCACGGTCTTGCCGCCCGCCTTCTTCTTCTCCAGCGCCGGTTTGAATGGTGCGGTGTCCACGCCGATCTTCAAATCGCTGTATTCCTTGGCGACCGAGATGCACTGACCATTCAGGTTCAACCGCGCCAGGATGTACATCGGCGTCGGCTGGTTGTTCTGCGTCACCTTGCCGGCCGAGATCAGATACGGCATCGGCGTGAGGATATGCGCACCGTCAATGCCGTTGCCTTCCGAGCCGAGCACGAGGTTGTCGCGCGTGGTGCCCCAGGACGCCTGCTTCTGAACCTCGACGTCGGGCATGCCGTATTTGGCGAAGATGCCCTTCTCCTTCGCGACGAACAGCGGCGTCGCGTCGGTGAGAGCGATGAAGCCGAGCTTGGCGCCCTTGACCTCGGGGCCTGAATCCTGCGCGAAGGCGCCGGCGGGGAAATTCAATTTGGCGGCGGCAAGAAGGGCGGCGGTCGAGCCAGTGGCCTTCAGCAGTTGGCGGCGGGTCAGGCCAGACTCAGAGGGCCGGCGAATGCGCTTGGTCATAGGCGGTGTCGTCCTTTGCGTCGTTGCGAATGATTGCGTCAGTGCGCACGAGCAGCCCGTCCGTCCGTGACGCCCCAAATGGGCGCATGCGAACGCAGGACGGGGAGACCCCCGTCTGGTGGCGTCAGCAAAATTCGGATGAGAAGTCTCGCGGGACGGCTTCAATGGCGTCGACTTGGAACTATTCAAGCCTCATGCCAAACCCGCGGCTACAGAAACCATCATAATATCATGATGTTATGCAGCCCGCGCCAGTCTGCCGCAGGCACGTTGCGCACGCGAAATTTGCGACCTGCATATTCCTTGTGCGTCGCACAACTCTTATGCAGCCGCCTAAGCAGCGGGCCATGAAATCACCTGACGGGCGCTCGGGCTACGCGCCATCAGACTGAAATCATTAATGTTTATGGGCGCGGCGATACGGCATGCGCCTTGCATCGCTGTCAGTGTCAACGACGACTGCGGCTCGCCGCACTGTTGCAGCCTCTGGCGGCTGCTTCCCGGAAGCTCGACTGCTTCGCAGCCTCCTCGGCTTCGTCTTCGTGACGCGATTCCCCGGGCTCCCAAACATCTTGAATGCCACGTGCGCGACAGAGTGCTCGCACGACCGGACCTCTCATACGAGCAAAGGAACCATTGATGTCGTATCTCGCGCCTTCGGAATTCGTCACCAAGATGGTGGATGCAGGCGAGTCCAAGATCTTCATGTCCACCCGGGATACCATCATCCGCGCCTACATGGCCGGCGCCATCCTCGCGCTGGCGGCCTGGTTCGCCGTCACGATCAACGTCAATACGGGCCAGCCGCTGGTCGGCGCGCTGCTGTTTCCGGTCGGCTTCGTCATGCTCTATCTGCTGGGCTTCGACCTGCTGACCGGCGTGTTCGTGCTGTCGCCGCTCGCCTTGATCGACAAGCGCCCGGGCGTCACACTCTCCGGCGTGCTGCGCAATTGGGGCCTCGTCTTCGTCGGCAACTTCGCCGGCGCCTTCACCGTCGCCTTCATGATGGCCTTCGTCACGACTTTCGGCTTCACACAGGATCCCGACAAGATCGGCACGGCGATCGGAAATATCGGTGAGGGCCGGACGCTGGGCTATGCGGCCCACGGCGCCGCCGGCATGGCGACGCTGTTCATGCGCGGCATGCTCTGCAACTGGATGGTCTCGACCGGCGTCGTCGGCGCCATGATCTCGACCTCGGTCCCGGGCAAGGTCATCGCGATGTGGATGCCGATCCTGGTGTTCTTCTACATGGTGTTCGAGCACTCCGTGGTGAACATGTTCCTGTTCCCGTCCGGCCTGATGCTGCACGCAAAATTCTCGATCATGGATTACCTGATCTGGAACGAGATCCCGACCGTGCTTGGCAACCTCGTCGGCGGCCTCGCCTTCACCGGCATGACCCTCTACACGACGCATGTGCTGACCAAGCCGAAGCGCGAGCCGGCGACGAAGGCACAGACCCGCGCCGCAGCCTGATCCGATTGGTGGTCAACAAGGGAGCCGCGCCTGCTAAGGTGCGGCTCCCTTTCTGTCGGTGGCGCGGATGAGCGGCGGGCTGCAAATTTCGATCGGGCAGCACTCGGACAAGGGGCGCAAGCCCATCAACCAGGACTTTCACGGCATCCTGATTCCGGAGGAGCCGCAGCTCAGCCTGAAGGGAATCGCAGCCGTTCTCGCCGACGGCATCTCCAGCAGCACGGTGAGCCAGATCGCAAGCGAGTCCGCGGTCAAGAGCTTCCTGATGGACTATTACTGCACGTCGGAATCCTGGACCGTGAAGACGTCCGCCCGCCGCGTGCTGGACGCGACCAACTCCTGGCTCCACGCCCAGACCCGCAAGAGCCAATATGCCTACGACCGCGACAAGGGCTATGTCTGCACCCTGAGCGCCATGGTCATCAAGGCGACCACCGCGCACATCTTCCACGTCGGCGACTGCCGCATCTACCGCGTCGCCGGCAAGGCGCTGGAGCAGCTGACCGACGATCACCGGATCATCGTGTCTTCCGAACAGACCTATCTCGGCCGCGCGCTCGGCATCAATCCGCAGCTCGAGATCGATTACCAGGCGCTGGAGATCGAGGCCGGCGACATCTTCCTGCTCGCGACCGACGGGGCCTACGAATTCGTCGACGCGCGTTTCATCACCAGCGCAATCGACGAGCATTCTGCCGAGCTCGACGGGGCCGCAAAAGCGATCGTCGCGGAAGCCTATCGACGCGGCAGCGACGACAACATCACCGTCCAGATCCTGCGCATCGACGCGCTGCCGCAGCGTGAGCCCACGGGCATCTTCAACCAGACCTCCGAATTGCCGCTGCCTCCCCTGCCCGAGCCGCGCGCCGTCTTCGACGGCTACAGGATCGTCAGGGAAATTCACGGCAGCAGCCGCAGTCACATCTATCTGGCCGTCGATGCCGAAACGGAAGCTCCGGTCGCGTTGAAACTGCCCTCGATCGACCTGCGCGACAACGCCGCCTATCTCAAGCGCTTCCTGATGGAGGAATGGATCGCGCGCCGGATCGACAGTCCGCATGTCCTGAAGCCGCTGTCGCACTCGCGGCGGCGCAACTATCTCTACGTCGCGACCGAATTCATCGAAGGACGGACGCTGAAGCAATGGATGACCGACAATCCGCGCCCCGATCTCGAGACGGTCCGCGGAATCGTCGAGCAGATCGCCGCGGGCCTGCGCGCTTTCCACCGGATGGAGATGCTGCATCAGGATCTCAGGCCCGACAACATCATGATCGACAAGACCGGCACTGCGAAGATCATCGACTTCGGATCGGTCCGGGTGGCCGGTGTTACCGAAGCCACTCCGCAGAGCGAGGCCGACGAAATCCTGGGCACGGTCCAATACACCGCGCCGGAGTATTTTCTGGGCGAAAGCGGGACGCCACGCTCCGACATGTTCTCACTCGCCGTGATTTGCTACCAGATGCTCACGGGAAAGCTTCCCTACGGTGCCCAGGTCGCCAGGATCCGGCGCAAAGCGGATGTCCGGCGGCTGCAATATCGCACGGCCGACGACGACCGTAACGTGCCCGCATGGGTCGACGGCGCGCTCAGGCGCGCGCTCCATCCGGATCCCTACAAGCGGCATGAAGATCTGTCCGAATTTGTATTCGAGCTGCGCTCGCCCAATCCAGCCTATCTGAACACACGGATCACGCCGCTGCTGGAGCGCAGTCCGCTGATGTTCTGGAAGCTGACCACGGCGGCGCTCGCCTGCGCCGTCGTCGTACTGCTGGCACTGCTTCACGCAAGGTAAAGGGCAGGCTCACGGAAGTGCAACGCCTCACTGCACGCTGATTTGCCGCTTGCCGACGATGTCCTTGTAGAGTGACGCTTCCTGCTTGATGCGCTCCGCCATCTTGAGAGGACTGCCCCCGACCGGACCGATCCCGAGCTGGGCCAGCAGATCCTTCATCTCCCTGGATTGCAGTACGACATTGGCTTCCCTGTTGAGGACATCGACAATCTCGGCAGGAGTGCCGGCCGCGGCCGCCAAACCGCTCCACGACGTCAGGTTCATGCCGGGATAGCCAAGCTCCGTGCAGGTGGGAACGTCGGGCAGCAGCGCCGAACGGCCGTTGCCGGTCACAAGCAGGCCGTAAGCACGCTTGGCCTCGATCTGCGGTGCCGCCGTCGTGATGACTTCGAAGAAGATGTCGACCTGCCCCGCCAGGATATCGTTCATCGCGGGCCCGCCGCCGCGATACGGGACATGATTGAACTGCACGCCGAGCAGCGATGAGAAGACTTCCGAGAAAACGTGCGGAAAGCTTCCGATGCCGGCGGACGCGACCGTGATGCGGCCGGGCTCTTTCCTGGCGGCCCGCACGAGATCGTCGAGGCTTCTAAAGCCGCTCTTCTCGCTTGCGATCAGCACTGTCGGCGCCTCGGTCAACGCCGCGATCGGCGCCAGATTTGCGACGGGATCGTAGGGCTGCGGCTTGTAGACATAGGGGGCGATCGTGAAAGAGCTCGTCGTGCCCAGCAGCAACGTGTAGCCATCGGGCTGCGAGCGCGCCACATACTGGGCGCCCATCGTGCCGCCTGCGCCCACCCTGTTCTCCAGGATGAAGGGCTGGCCAAGCACTTTCTGAAAGTGATTGTTCACGACGCGGCCAACCGAGTCGGACTGGCCGCCCGCAGCGAACGGACTGATGACGGTGACGGTGCGGCCGGGATAGCGGCTCTCTGCGGCCGCAGGCCGAACGAAAGGCGAAAGTAGGCTCACAGCCAGAAAAGCACGGCGGTCCATGGTTTTGTTTCCTCACCTGCGGGCTTGTTTTCGTGACGCCCTTCTTGATTGAACGTTCGTTGGTACAGTCACCCCTTGCGTTGACCGAGCGCCGAGGCGATTTTTGCAGCCGTCTGCCGCAGCGATTGCGTCAACGAGCCGTTTGGTGACCTGTCCACGAGCGAGTGCGGACCAAGCGCGGTGATGCTGCCCGCGATGCGATCGTCATGATTGAGCACAGGCGCCGATACCGCCGCATATCCTTCGTTCATCTGGCCGATGGAGATGCCGACGCCCATCTCGCGCACCCGCTTGCGGATGGCCTCGAGGTCGACGTCCTGCCCTCCCCGCTCGGCCAGCTCCCGTTCGAGCACACGCTTGATCTCGTGCTCGGGCATGTAGGTCAGGTAGACCGCGCCGGTTGCAGTTGACAGCAGCGGCGACACATATCCGACACGCACCGACAGCGGCGACTGGTAGCTGCCGTCGAGCTTGAGAACGATCGTCGGGCCCATGTTGCCCCAGATCGAGAGATAGACCGCCAGCGGAATCCCGGTTTGCAGCTCCTCCAGAAAACCGCGCGCAATGTCGGTGACTTCCAGATGCCGCAGGCCCGCCAACCCGAGTTGCACCGCGTATGGGCCAAGCCCATATCTCAGCGTAATGGGATCTTGTACCGCGAGACCGAGCCGGCAATAGCTCACCATGTAGAGATGCGCGCTGCTGGTCGGCATGTCAGCGGCTTCGGCAAGTGATTTCAGCGAGAGCTTGCCCGGCGCGTTCTCCAGCGTGCGGATCAGCCGAAAGCCGACCTCGACCGACTGGATTCCGCGCTGCGGACGCGATTTCAACGGTTTGTCCATCGTCTTCGGTTTGCTCCCAGGTGCTCCCGGCTGCGGAATCAAACCGCGGCGCGGACGGCACTATACTCGAACAGCCAGTCGTATCGCGCCTTCACCCGGTCCTCCTGCCACTCGCGATCGACATAGGCCTGGGCTCCGGCAGCCTCCGCCAGTGTGGGATTGTGGAAGCGCTTTGCGTTTTCCGCCGAACCGCGCACGATCTTCGTGGTCCGCTCGATGCGGGCTGCCTCATAGTGCTGAAGCGCAACTGGCGCCCTATCGTATTTTTCCAGACAGCGCGCGAGTACAAGCCCGTCTTCGAGCGCCATGTTGGCACCCTGCGCGAGGAACGGCAGGGTCGGATGGCAGGCGTCGCCCAGCAAGGTGACGCGACCGTTGGTCCATTTGGGCAACGGGTCGCGGCCGATCAGCGCCCATTTGTAGGGCGTATCGATATTGCCGATGATCTCATGAATGTCCGGATGCCAATTTTTGAAATCGGCAGCACACTCCTCCCGCGACCCTGCATCCGTCCAGGACTCGCCCGTCCAGTCGTCGCGCTCGACGATGCCGACGAAATTGAGCAGCTCGCCGCGTCGAAGCGGATACATGACGACGTGACCGCCGGGCCCGATCCAGTTGGTGCCGACATGCGCGCGCAACCGCTCGGGAAGCCGCTCCATCGGAACGAGCCCGCGCCAGGCCATGCAGCCCGTGAACTGCGGCCGGTCGGGGCCGAACAGCGCCTGACGAATGGCCGAATGCACGCCGTCGGCGCCAACGAGGACATCCGCGGTGGATGACGTCCCGTCCGCGAAGAGGATCGTCACCTCACCGTCGTCCGATTGGCGAAAGCCGGTGCAGCGCGCACCGGTCTTGATCGCATCCGGATATTGCTTGCGCACCGCCTCGAACAACAGGCCGTGCAGATCGGCCCGGTGGATCATCAGATAGGGATAGCCGTATCGCTCGACCGAAGCCGCGCCGAGATCGAACAGTTTCCAGGTCTGTCCGGTGCTCCACAGCCGGATCTGTTTTCCGGTCGGCTCGCACGCGATCGCTGTCGCGGACTCGAGAACGCCGAGCTGATCCAGGACCTCGGTGCCGTTGGCGCTGATCTGCAGTCCCGCCCCGATCTCGGCCAAAACCGGCGCCTGCTCGTAGACCTTGACGTCAAAGCCGCGCCTGAGCAGCGCGAGCGCCGCCGACAGGCCACCAATGCCCGCTCCGGCGATCGCGATGCTGATTTTCTTGCTCACTGTATCTCTTCCTTGTTGTCGAGGCCCCTATTCCTGGAAAGCCTCGTCTCTCGTCTTCTGAATACTCGGAATGACGGTCAGTGCGAGCAGCCCCAGCGCCGCGGCGATCAGGACCGCCGAGATCGGCCGCTGGATCAGGATCAGCGGATCACCATCGGACAGCAGCATCGAACGCCGGAGGTTCTCTTCCATGAGCGGACCAAGTACGAAGCCAAGCAGGAACGGTGCGCATTCGCAACCGAGCTTCGCGGCGACATACCCGAGCAGCGTGAAACCGGCGGTCAGCAGCACGGCGACATAGGAGTTGGCGACGCTGTAGACCCCGACGCAGCAGAACACGAGGATCCCGGGAAACAGCCATCGATAGGGGATCCGCAGCAGCTTCACCCACAGACCGATCAGAGGCAGGTTGATGATGATCAGCATGAGATTGCCGACCCACATGCTGGCGACGAGGCCCCAGAACAGGGTCGGCTCCTTCACCATCACGGCGGTGCCGGGCGCAATTCCCTTGATGATCATCGCTCCCATCAGCAGCGCGATCACCGGGTTGGACGGAATGCCCAGCGTCAGGAGTGGAATGAACGAGGTCTGGGCGCCGGCATTGTTGGCCGATTCCGGTCCGGCGACGCCCTGAACTGCGCCCTTGCCGAAAGCCGACGGATTGGAGCTGATGCGCTTCTCGAGCGTGTAGGACGCAAACGACGAGAGGATCGCGCCGCCGCCGGGCAGGATGCCGAGGATCGAGCCGAGAACGGTGCCGCGGATGATCGCGGGCCATGCTTCGCGCATCTCGCTGCGGCTCGGCCACAATCTGCCGATGGTCGATATCTGTCGCTGCTCGTCCTTCTGCTCGAGATTGCGGAGAATCTCGGCGAGCCCGAACAGGCCCATGGCAACCGTGACGAAGTCGATGCCGTCGAACAGCTCCGAAACGCCGAAGGTGAAGCGCATCGTGCCGCTGGTCACATCGGTGCCGACGAGGCCGAACGACAATCCAAGCACGATCATCGCCAGCGCCTTGGTGACGGAGCCGTGCGCGAGAACGACGGCCGCGACCAGTCCAAACAGCATCAGCGCGAAATATTCCGGCGACTGAAACTTCTGGGAGACGGCCGCCAGCGCCGGCGCGAACGCCGCGATGAACAGGATGCCGACACATCCGGCGAAGAACGATCCAATCGCAGCGATCGCGAGCGCGCTGCCTGCCCTGCCGTTGCGGGCCATCTGATAGCCGTCCAGGCAGGTCACCACGGACGAGGATTCGCCGGGCATGTTGACCAGGATCGCGGTGGTCGATCCGCCGTATTGGGCGCCGTAGTAAATGCCGGCGAGCATGATGAGCGAGCTCAGCGCATTCAGTTCGAACGTGATCGGCAGCAGCATCGCGATCGTCGCGAGCGGTCCGATTCCCGGAAGGACGCCGATCAGCGTTCCCAGCAGCGCGCCGATCAGGCAGAAGCCGAGATTCTGCAGCGTTACCGCCGCCGCGAAGCCGATCTCAAGGTTATGAAACATCTCCACTAGTTGGCTCCCCACACAGCGATCGGCTGACCGAGAATGTAGACGAACAACACGGCTGCGAAGATCGTCATCCCGACGGCCATCGCAGAGAGGCGAAACCACGGCACCTTGCCGCGATAGGCGATGCCGCCGAGCATCACGACGAGAAACGTGCTCGCCGCCAACCCCGCCTTGTTGATCAGGAGAGCAAACAACACCAACGCTGCGATGATGCAGACGACGGGGCGCCAGTGACCGGGTGCGATCGCCGGCCCTGCCACGGTGACACCACCGATCAGAATGATCAGCCCGAGGATCCCCAGCGCCAGTCCGAGCATTACCGGCATGAAGCCCGGCCCCATCGCGGCGGGACTTCCGACGTCATACTGCAGTGCCATCGTCGTCTCGAAGACGCCGCAGGCCAGGAAAAACACGCCGGCCCAGAAGTTCTGCTGGCTCTTGATACGGAGCATGCGCTCCTCCCGCCCCGAAATTATTGCTTCTCGATGTTGGCGGCTTTCGCGATGTCGCTGTAGCGAACGACGTCGCGCTTGATGAAGGCGGTGAACTCATCGACGCTGCCGCCCACCATGTCGTAGCCGAGATCGGCGAAGCGCTTCTGGAAGGCAGGCTCCTTGATCACGACCTGGATGTCGCGATTGATGGCTTCGCGCACATCCTTCGGCGTCGCGCCGGGCGCCATGATGCCGACATAGCCCGAGTTGTTGTAGTTCGGCAGGCCTGCTTCGGCCATCGTCGGGACATCGGGCAGGACGCTCACCCTCTTGCTGCTCGTCACCGCCAGGGGAATGAACTGTCCTTCCTTGATCGGCTCCATCGCGCCGGGCGTGTCGCTGCAATAGATTCCGATCTCGTCGCCCAGCAACGCCGCCACAGCCGGCGATACGCCCTTGTAGGGGATATGCGTCATCTTGATGCCGGCCTCGATCTGAAGCAGCTCCATGCAGAAGTGATGCGCGCTACCCTTGCCTACCGACGCATATTGCAGTGGCGGCTTGGCCGTCTTGGCGCGCTCGATCAGCTCCTGCAGCGTCTTGATGTTCATCTTCGGCCGCACCACGAGGACGTTGGGCGAAGCCGCGAGATAGCTGACTGCCGCCAGATCCTTCTCGGTATCGTAGGGCAGCGATTTGTAGACGCTCGGATTGACCGAGATGGAGGTCGAGGCCAGCAGCAATTTCTGGCCATCCGGCTTCGACTGCGCGATCGCGGTTGCCGCGAGGATGTTGCCTGCGCCCGGCTTGTTGTCGACCAGGACCGGCACGCCCCAAAGCTTCTCCAGGCCGCGGCCGAGCTCGCGCGCGACCTGATCGACTGTCCCGCCCGCCGCGAACGGCGCGACGATTGTCACGGGACCGTTCGGCTTGAAATCGGCCGCCGACGCCGGCGCCGTTGTCGCCACTCCCGATACGAACAAGCACGACATCAACGCGATGAGCGAGCGCTTCAGCGCCATGAACGCCTCCCAGACGGTTCTAATTTACCCGGAAGCTGGCAGCTCTTCGCGCTATTGTCAAATTCAATCCGATAATGTCTAATTCACCCCGGCGCGCAGATCACCGCGTCCGACAAGAAAAAACGGAACAGGGAGAAGGCGTTGGGAAATCGTGCAAAGCGCATCGCCATCATGGGAGGCGGCATCGGCGGCATGACGGCGGCGGCTGCGCTGCATCAGCGGGGCTTTGAAGTTGCCGTCTACGAGCGCGCGGCCGGCCTCAGCGAAGTCGGCTTCGGCCTCCAGCTCGGCCCGAACGCCGTCAAGGTCGCGCGGTCGATCGGGATCCTGGATGAACTGAAGCGGTTCGCGGTCGAACCTTCGGCCATGGTGTCGCTCAAATGGGATACGGCTGACCTTCGCTATCGCAATTCCTGGGACGGCCTGATGCAGCGGCGGTTCGGCGCGCCCTACATGATGGCGCATCGCCCGGACCTCCACGATGCCCTGATCCGCAAAGTGCCGGCGAGCTCCATCCATCTGAACAAGAGCTGCACGGGCATCACCAACACCACGGACGGCGCCGCGGCCACGTTCGCCGACGGTTCGCAGATCGAGGCCGACGCCATCATCGGCGCCGACGGCATTCATTCGGTCGTGCGGAAGGCGTTGTTCGGTGAAAGCGCCGCGCGTTTCACCAACCAGATCTGCTGGCGCGCAATGGTCCCGATGGAAGACGCCCCTTCGCAGGTCGGCCCCGATGGCTCGATCGCACTCGCGCCGACCGACTATATCGGCTGGATCGGTCCGAACGGTCACGTCATCTGCTATCCGGTCCGCGGCGGCAAATACATGAACATCTTCGCCGGCCGGGTCTCGGAGCAATGGGCCGACGAGTCATGGTCGGTGCCATCGAGCGTCGACGAGATGCTGCAGGCCTATGCCGGCTGGAACGACGCATTGCTCGGCATGTTCCGGAAGATCAAGAGCTGTTACCGCTGGGGCATCTACGACCGGGAGCCGCTCGAAACCTGGATCTCCGGTCGGATCGGCCTTGTCGGAGACGCCGCGCATCCGATGATGCCCACGCTTGCGCAGGGCGCGGCGCAATCAATGGAAGACGGACTGGCGATCGCGCGGGTCCTGGCCGATCACAAGGATGACCTTGCGGCTGGCCTTGCAGCATACGACCGGGAGCGGCAGCCCAGGGGCCGGAACGTCCAGTTGCAGGCACGCGACCAGTTCAACAATAATCGCAAACCGGTCGCGCCGCCGCCCATCAGCACCGACTGGATCTACGGCTATGATGCCGACACCGGTGAAACCATGATCGCCGAATAGCACTTGCTGTTCGGCCGACCCGCAGGGGAATTCGCATGGAGCTGAAGTCGCTTGGCTATATCGGCGTGCAGTCAGCCAAACTGGACGACTGGAGCACGCTCGCGACCCGCCTGTTCGGCATGCAGCAAGTCGACCGAAGCGCCGGGACGCGCGCGTTCCGCATGGACGACCGGAAGCAGCGCCTTGTCGTCAGCAGGGACGCCGGAGACTCTCTTGGGTTTCTGGGGTGGGAGGTCGAGAATCGATCCGACCTGCAAACGCTGGCGGCGCGGCTCGAAGCGAACGGCGTGTCAGTGTCCGCTTGCAGCGCCGCCCTGTCCGACGAGCGGCATGTCGCGGAGCTGATCTCGTTCACCGATCCCGGCGGTCACCGGATCGAGGTGTTCTGGGGGCCGCATTGCGCCGACACGCCCTTCGTCCCGGGACGCCCGATCTCCGGCTTTCGAACCGGTCCGCTCGGGATGGGGCACGCGGTGCTCAACGTCGAGGACGTTGGCCCGATGCTGCCATTCTACCGCGATCTGCTGGGCTTTCGCATCAGCGACTACGGCCTGACGCCCTACCCGCTCTACTTCTTTCATCTTAATGGCCGGCATCACAGCTTCGCCATGGTCGGCAGCGGCAAGCGCGGCATGCACCATTTCATGATCGAACTCGGCGCGCTGGACGATGTCGGCCAAGGCTATGATCTCGCGCAGATCGAGCCCGGCCGGCTGGCCTACACCCTCGGCCGCCACACCAACGATCACATGACCTCGTTCTATGCGCACACGCCTTCGGGCTTCTTCGTCGAATACGGCTGGGGCGGACGCATCATCGATCCCGGCACCTGGCAAGCCCACGAAACCTTCGACGGTCCGAGCCTGTGGGGTCATGAACGGCTTTATCTGCCTGACGAACCGCGCGCCAGGATGCGCGACATGCGCCTCGATGCGGCAGCCCGCGGCATCAGAGCCCCGGACCCGATCAATCCAACCACGAGTGGTTGCCTCTGGCTCGAAGAGCAAATCACGGCGAACGTCAGGACGACGTCCTGACGTTCGCGCGTCTGCTCGAACACGGAGCCTTTACGCCGGCTCCGCGGCCTTCGTCCCCAGCGGTTTCGGTGCCATGCCGCCGCCCGGCTTGAGGTGGAATTCGTAGGTCATCAGGTGCCACTGCCCGTTTGCCTTGGTGCCGTCGGGCATCGTCGAGTCGCTGCGCGGCTCGACCTTGGCCACGAGTTCGTCCTTGACGCCAAACACCACGTCGGAATCGAGATACTTGTCGCCATCCATGAACACGTGGGTAATCAGCGGCTCGTAACCCTTGGCGTTGACAAGGAAGTGCACATGGGCCGGGCGCATCGGATGGCGCTTGGTCTGCATGATCATCTCGCCGACCGGGCCGTCGGTGGGGATCGGATAGCTGCACGGCAGGATCGTGCGGAAGAAGAACTTGCCGTCGGCATCGGTGATGAACCGCGCCCGCGCCGAGGCCCCGACCTCGTCGTAGTTCGCCTTCTGTGAATCGTAGAAGCCGTCATCGTCGGCATGCCAGACGTCGACGGGGACGTTGGCGAGCGGCTTGCCCTTGAGATCGGTGACGCGGCTCTGCACGAACATGCGTTCACCGGTCTGGTTGTTCGGCGAGATATCGGTGCCATGCGCGGTCACCTTGTGCTCGCCGACATAGAACGGGCCGAGCACCGTGGTCTCGGTGGCGCCGTCACGGTCGCGATGGTTGACCGCATCGACCAGCATGGAGACGCCGAGCACGTCGGACAGCAGGATGAACTCCTGGCGGGTATCGGTGCATTTCTGCCCGGTGCGGGTCAGGAAATCGATCGCATATTCCCATTCCTCGAAGGTCAGACCGGTCTTGCTCACGTAATCGTGCAGCGATTTCACCAGTTCCTGAAGCAGGAATTTCGCCCGCGGATCGGGCGTGTTGTCGAAGCTCTTGACGACGGCTTCGGTGAGTTCGGTCTCGTTGAACTGCGTCATGGTGCGTTTGCCTGCATTTTCTCGTTGGCCGTGTGGGGATTCCCAAGGCTCTCTGGAGGCTTTCCGGACCGGAGCCTACACCAATCGGCGGGGTTGCGTTAAGCGCGACACGCTTGGAATGAGGGCGCCATTTCGGCTATCAACGTCCAACGAAACTGCCCGGAGGAACTGATGCTCGCCCCTACCCCCGCCTCGCCCGAATCCGTGGGCATGTCCAAGACCGCGCTCGACCGCGTCGATGCGCACCTCAAGAGCCGCTACATCGATGCCGGCCGCTTCCCGGGCACGCATCTGCTGGTCTATCGCCGCGGCAAGATCGCTCACAGCTCTGTGCAGGGTTTTGCCGATCTTGAGCGCAAGGTGCCGGTCAAGGACGACACCATCTACCGCATCTATTCCATGACCAAGCCGCTCACCAGCGTCGCCTTCATGATGCTGGTCGAGGAAGGCAAGGTCGCCATCGACGAGCCGGTCGCGAAATATATCCCGGAGTGGAAGGACCTCGGCGTGTTCGTCGCCGGCACCTCGCCGGCCTTCCTGACGCGTCCGCCGTCCCGGCCGATGCAGATCGTCGACCTGCTGCGCCACACCGCCGGCCTCACCTACGGCTTCCAGCAGCGCTCCAATGTCGATGCCGCCTATCGCGCCGAGAAGATCGGCGAGGTCGAGAAGTCTGGCACGCTCCAGACCATGATCGAGAGCCTCGCCAAGATCCCGCTGGAGTTCTCGCCGGGCGAGGCCTGGAATTACTCGGTCGCGACCGACGTGATCGGCTATCTCGTCGGCAAGATTTCGGGCATGCCGTTCGAGCAATTTCTCAAGGAGCGTATCCTCGATCCGCTCGGGATGTCCGACACCGATTTCCACGTGCCGGCCTCGAAGGCGCATCGCTTCGCCGCCTGCTACAACGCCGATCCCGGCGGCGGATTGACCTTCCATGCCGGCCAGCGCCGTGAAGGCCTGACGCTCCAGGACGATCCGGCCAAGAGCTCGTTTCTGTCGCCGCCCTCCTTCATCTCGGGCGGCGGCGGCCTGTGCTCGACGACGGCCGACTACCTCACCTTCTGCCGTGCGCTCCTCAACGGCGGCGAGCTCGGCGGCGTCCGGCTGATCGGGCCGAAGACACTGGCTCTGATGGCGAGCAACCACATTCCGGGCGGCCGCGCGCTGCCGGAAGTATCGCGCTCGATGTTCGCCGAAGCCAGCTACAACGGCATCGGCTTCGGCCTCGGCTTCGCCGTGACCATGCGTCCGGCGGAGACCCTGATCGCCGGCAGCCCCGGCGAATATGCCTGGGGCGGCGCGGCGACGACCTCGTTCTTCGTCGATCCGGCCGAGGAGCTGATCACGATCTTCATGACGCAGGTGCTGCCGTCGAGCGCCTATCCGATCCGCCGCGAGCTGCGCAGCATGGTGTATGCGGCGATCACCGAGAGCAATCTGTAAGCCGAAGAAGAACCCCCGCGGCTTTCGCGCCGCGGGGTCGCTCATTTCAGCATGTCGGGCACGATCAGGCGCGGCAGGAACAGCGAGACGCTGGGCCAGATGATGACGGCTGCGAGCACCAGCATCATCGGCACCAGCATGATCACGGTATCCTTCAGAGCATAACGCAGCCGCACGCCGGCGATCGAACAGGCGATCATCAGGCACAATCCGTAAGGCGGCGTCACCAGGCCGAAAGCCAGCGACACGATGGAGATGATCGCAAACTGCACCGGATGCAGATCGACCGACCGCGCCAGCGGCTCCAGCACGGTGCCGACGATGACGATGGCCGGAATGGCATCGAGAAAGCAGCCGACGACCAGAAAGCAGAAGGCGATGAAGAATCCCGCGGTCACGGCGCCCATGCCCCAGGTCGAGACGTTGGCCAGCAGTTCCTGTGGAATCTTGTAATAGGCCAGCAACCAACCGAATGCGCTCGCGGTGCCGACGCAGAACAGCGCGACACCGGCGAGGCGTCCAGTGTCGAGCAGCGCCTTGTACAATTCGCGCCAGCCGGTCTCGCGATAGAGGAACGCCGACAGCGCGATGGAATACAGCACCGCGACGCAGGCGGATTCGGTTGCGGTGAACCATCCGAGCAGGATACCCCCGACGATGATGAACGGCGTCATCGCCGCCGGCAGCGATCGCCAGATCGCGCAGCACATATCGCGCCAGCTGTCCTTGGGGTAGGTCGGATAGCCGCGCCGGACCGCATAGACGTGCACGGTCGCCATCTGCGCGCCGGCAATCAGCAGGCCCGGAACGATGCCGGCCAGATACATCGCCGCGATCGAGGTCGAGATCAGTCCGCCCCACACGATCATCAGGATCGAGGGCGGAATGATCACCGCGAGCACCGCGGACACTGCGGTGATGGCGATGGAGAACGAGAGATCGTAGCCCTCCTTGGTCTGGGCATCGATGAAGATCTTCGACTGGCTCGCCGCGTCCGCCGTCGAAGAGCCGGAAATGCCCGCGAAGAACACCGAGAGCACGACGTTGATCTGCGCCAGCGATCCCGGCCAGTGCCCGACCATCGAACGCGACAGTGCGACCAGCCGGTCGGTGATGCCGCCGATGCTCATCAGATTGGCGGTGAGCAGGAAGAACGGCACCGCCAGCAGGATGAACGAGTTGTAGGCGTTGAAGGTCTCCTGCGCGAGCATCATCATCGAGAGCCGGGGCTCGATCAGCAGGATTGGTACACAGGCAAGCCCGAGCGCAAACGCAACCGGCACGCGGACGATGAGCAGGCCGACGAAGACCCCGAACAGGACCATTGCCGCCTGCCCGGCAGAAAGCACATTCCCGCTCATGGCTTCACCCCGGTCAGAATGCGCATTTCGTCGAGGATCTGCTCGCCCGCGAACACGATCCACGTCACACCCGCGACAGGCCAGGCGACATGGATCAGCCAGAGCGGCAGGTCGGCGAGCTCCGACGTCCTGTTCCACGCGAAGCGGGTGAATTCGATGCCGGCCCACACGAACACGAACGCCAGCGCCAGCACGCCGATACGGGCGAGGATGCGCACGAGCGCCTCCGGCCGCCGCGACAGGTCGGGCCAGACGTCGACCTCGAAATGCTGAGACTCGCGGATGCCGACCATGGCTCCGATCATGATCGTCCAGACGAACAGGAAGCGCGCCATCTCCTCCGTCCAGATGTAGGACGGGATGAGCGGGGTGTAGCGCGATACGATCTGCAACGTCACCGGAATGACCAGGATGCCCACGCAGGCCGCCAGGAGAATCTCAAGCAGCTTGGCATAGGCCGCCGTCGCTCGGCGCCACAGTGAAGGGTTCGGCAAGGCGGGTATTTCGGTCATCGGAGCTCCGCGGCGGCAATCATCACCAAAGGGGCAAGCCGCAAGGCTTGCCCCGATCTCGCGTCGGCAGGCATGTAGGTGGTTAGGCGACGTTGATCTTCTCGAAGATCCCCTCGGCCCCGATATCCTTGGCATAGGTCGCCATCACGGGGTCGGCGAGTTTCTTCATCGCATCCCGTTCCTCGAACGGGACCCGCTTGAGCTTGCCGGCCTTCTCCAGCGTGTCGAGCTTGACGACCTCTTCGCTCGACTCCAATTGCCGGCCGTAGTCGCCGGCCTCCTTGCCGGCCTTCATGACTGCGTCCTGCAAATCCTTGGGCAGGGTCTTCAGCGTCTTTGCCGAGAAACAGATCGGCCGGATCGACACGGCGTGCTGGGTCAAATTGAGATGCGGAGCCACTTCGTAGAACTTCATCGCCTCGACGCCGGCCGCCTCGTTTTCGCCGGCCGAAATGACGCCGTTCTGGATCGCATTGTAGATCTCGTTATAGGCGATCACCGTCGGGCTCATGCCGACCGCCGCAAAGGTTTTCGACCAGATCGGCGCACCCTGCACGCGGACCTTGAGGCCCTTCAAGTCGGCAAGATTTTTGAGCGGCTTGTTGGCGAAGATGTTGCGGATGCCGCCTCCGGCGTAGCCGATCAGAACGACCTCGGCCTTGGCCGCCACTTCGTCGGCGATCGGCGCCAGAATATTGGCTTCCACGACCTTGTTCATGTGCTCGATGCCCTTGAACACGAAGGGCGCGTCGATGAACGGGGCCGCCTTGGCAAAGGTCGACATGTGAGCCGGCGAGACAATGCCGTAATCGACGGCCTTGCCCTGCGACATGTACTCGAAATACTGCTTCTCGAGCCCGAGCGATGAATTCCGGTGCAGCGTGAAGTTGACAGGTTTTCCGTAGTATTTCTTCACCAGTTCTTCGAACCGGAGCAGAGCCCGGTTGAAGGCGTGGTCGTCGTTGAACTGGACCGCGCCATTCAACGTGATCGGCGCCTGCGCTCTGAGGATCGACGGCATGCCCAGCGCAACTGCCGTAGTGGTAGCACCGATCCCAGCGAGAAATGACCTCCGCCTCATCGTCTCCCCTCCCTTTGATGCTCCGCCCCTGTTAGCCGGGGCCGTGAGCGCAGCCGGTGCGCGGCTTGCAAGTAAAAGCGTATGAAAAACGTTGGCGCGACGGAAGTGATTGGAGAGGTACTCTTCGTCGCAGCCTCGCCGACCTGCTGCACTGCAACTCGCGGCGGCTGGCCGCGCCGGCCAGAACGGATCCGCCAGCAAATGAAGGAAGTTGCCGGCCTGCGCGCCGCACGCGGGGGTCCGCTCGCCGTGCATGCGAAAATCGTGGCGCCGCGAGAGTCCTACCCTTATGGTCTCCCAAAATCATGATCCCGCGCCGCGGCGCTGGAACCGGGACACCCGCGTTTGTCAAAGCTCACCCTGCCGGTCCGGCTCGCTCTTCTGGTCGCGGGAACGATGTTGCCGCTGATCGTGTTCGCGGTCGGGCTCGCCTATTCCAACTACCGCCAGGACCGCAGCGACGCCACGCGCCGGGTGCTGGAGACGGTGCGCAGCATGCGCCTGGTGCTCGATTCCGAGGTGCAGCGGATGACCGGCGGCCTGCAGGTCCTCGCGCTCAGCGAGTCCTTGCGCAAGGGTGACCTCGACAGTTTCCGCCGCTCGGCGGCCGGGTTCATCAACCAGTATGGTGAGGACAGCGTCCTGCTGCTGGCCGACAGGTCCGGACATCAGCTGTTCTCGACCCTGACCACCGACACGGCGAGCCTGCCGCCGCGCAACAACCGCGACATCGTCGAACGCGTCTTCGCCAGCAAGACGCCGCAGTTTTCCGATCTCTTCACCGGATCGAGCAAGAAGCGCCCCATCGTCACGGTCGAAGTCCCGGTGCTGCGCGACGGCGAAGTGGTCTACACCCTCTCCTTCAGCCCGCCGATCGACATCTTCCAGCATCTGGTCGAGCGGCAGCGGCCGGACGATCAGTGGACGGTGTCGCTGCTCGACAGCAAGGGCGTCGTGTTCGCGCGCGTCCCGAACCCGAACGATACGTTCGGCAAGCAGGCCTCGCCCTCGCTGTTTGAAGCGATGTTCCGTTCCCCCGAGGCGACCCTGTCCTCGGTCTCGCTCGACAACGTCGCTCTCGCCTCCGCCTACACGCGGTCGCGGCTGACCGGCTGGACAGTCGCCGCCGGTGTCCCGGAAAGCTCGCTCATCGCGCCCTTGTGGCGCAACATCGCGATCACCAGCCTGATCGGCGGCATCCTGCTGCTGGTCGGCCTCACCTTCGCGGTCAGGATGGCCACGACGATCGCGCGCGGCGAGATGCTGCATAATCTCCTGATCGAGGAGCTCAATCATCGCGTCAAGAACACGCTGGCCTTGATGCAGGCGATCGCGGTGCAGACCTTTCGCAGCGCCAGCCGCGACGAGCGCACCAAGTTCGAGGGGCGGCTGGGCGCGCTCGCCGAGGCGCACAATCTGCTGAGCCAGGAGAAATGGGCGGGCTCGGAGTTGCGGGAGGTGATTGCACGCGTGCTCCAGCCGTTCCTGCTCGCCAATCCCGACCGCATCCGGATGGCCGGCCCGGCTGTGCCGCTGTCGCCCCGGCTCGCCGTGGTGCTCTCGATGATCGTGCACGAGATCGCCACCAATGCCGCAAAATACGGCGCGCTCTCCAACGAGAGCGGCCGGGTGACGCTGGACTGGGAGGTCATGCAGGACACCGCGAAGCCAAGGCTGCGGCTGATCTGGACCGAGACCGGCGGGCCGCCGGTGACCGCGCCGGTGCAGCGCGGCTTCGGCTCACGCCTGATCGAGCGCAGCGCCCGTGACCAGCTCGGCGGTGAAGCCACGGTGGACTTCCTGCCGCGCGGCGTCGTCTGCACCGTCACCTGCGCGCTGGATGAGACACGCTGAACGGGGACATCGGCCATGAAGATCACGAAGGTTCGCGCACACGTTCTCGAGGCGAAGCTCTCGCAGCCCTTCGCCTATTCACGCGCCTGGTACGACACCCGCACCGCGATGCTGGTCGAGATCGAGACCGATGCCGGGTTGACCGGTTGGGGCGAATGCTATGGCCCGGCACGGATGACTTCGGCGGTCGTGCAGAACGTTGCACCGTGGCTGATCGGTGAGGACCCGCTGCGCACCGATGTGTTGTGGCAGATGATCTACGCCCGCCTGCGCGATCACGGCCAGAAGGGCGTGGTGATCCAGGGCCTGAGCGGCATCGACATCGCGCTGTGGGACATCAAGGGCAAGCATTTTGGCGTACCCGCACATCAGTTGCTCGGCGGCGCCGCGCGCAACGAGGTCCAAGCCTATGCGACCGGGCTCTACCGCCGCAAGTCGGGCGATCCACTGAAATACCTGCCGGAGGAAGCAGCGGGCTACGCCGCAGAAGGTTTTCGTGCCGTCAAGCTGAAGGTCGGCTTCGGCATCGCCGAGGATGCCGCGGTGACGCGCGCCGTGCGCGAGGCGATCGGGCCCGATGTCGCGCTGATGGTCGACGCCAACCACGCCTATGATGCTGTCGCCGCCATCAAGCTCGGACGTATGATCGAGCGGCACGACATCGGCTGGTTCGAGGAGCCGGTGCCGCCCGAGGATTTCGCGGGCTATCGCGCCGTGCGGTCCGCGCTCTCTATTCCCGTCGCCGGCGGCGAGTGCGAATTCACCCGCTACGGCTTCCGCGACCTGTTCGCCTCTCACGCGCTCGACATCGCCCAGCCCGACACCTGCGCGGCCGGCGGTCTCACCGAATGCAAGAAGATCGCGGACATGAGCGAAGCCTTCGGCATCCGCTACAATCCGCATGTGTGGGGTACCGGGATCGCGATCGCGGCCTCGCTGCAGCTTCTCGCGGTGCTGCCGTCGCACACGCCGACGTCGCTGGCGCCGCTCGAGCCGATGCTCGAATTCGACCGCACCGAACATCCGATCCGGCAGGCGATCCTGAAGAAGCCGATCGAGCACGAGAACGGCATCGTGCGGGTGCCCGATGGTCCGGGCCTCGGCATCGAGATCGACCGCGAAGCGCTCGCCCGGCTCGCGGTGCAATAGATGGCCGCGAGTCGCTCCACCGCCTTCAGTTCGGCGGCACGTCGATCGGGACGAGAAACGCAAAGCCATATTCGGCATCTTCTCCGCGCGCCTCATCGAGGCCGCGTTCAAGTTCGACCGCAGCGATCTCCGCAGGCAACGCCAGTCTGACTTGCCGTGCATCATCGGAGCATAGCAGAGGCCGTCCGCCTGAACGCATGGTCTCCAGCTCCGCGACGAACCACGGCTCCTGCACACGTCTCCGGGCGGATTGCAGTGACCTTGCCGAGAACGCCAGCATGGGCCGCTGGTTGACCTCCAGCACGAAGCAGGGTTGTCGCGCGGCTTCCGCGGCGCGATCTCTTTTGCGTGATGCCGACTTGCCCTCAGCCCGGCTGCTGGTCCGTGTCATCAGAAATTCGCCGTGGCTGACAATCTGAATACACGTGGAGACCCCGGCGTGATGTTGTTATTCCCATCGGCGGTCGAATAGTACTTTCGATCGAGCAAATTTTCGACGTTGAGCTGGGCGCGCCAACTCTGGTTCAGCCTGAAATAGACTGCAGCATCCACGCGTGTGAACTCCGGAATCAGCACCGTGTTGTCGGACGATGCGAAGAAGTTCGAATAGTGAATCACGCCGAGGCCCGCAGCCCACTGTTCCGTGAACTGATACCTGTTCCAGAGCGAAAACGTACTGTACGGCACGAGCCCGACGCGATTGCCGGCCACCACGGTCGCGGAATTGTTACTGGTGATCCGCGCGTCCGTGTAAGCGTAACCGCCCGTGACCTGCCAGGCATCCGTCACATAACCCGTCAATGACGCTTCGAAACCGCGCGTCTTGGTGGCGCCGCTCAGGATGAAGAACCCCGCATTGCTGGGGTCGGCAAAGCGCTGGTTGGTGCGGTTCAGATCGTAGATCGCGGTCGCGAACTGCAATCGCGGCAGGATGTCGTATTTGAGACCCACCTCCTTGTTCACGAACTTCTCGGGCGCGGCAATGGCAAGGCCCGGCGAGAGCACGCTGAACTGGTCGCCGGCGCTCGGCAGATACGAGATGCTGTAGCTGCCGTAGATCGACAGGTTCTCGAGCGGCTTGAACACGACACCCGCGCGCGGCGACACCAGATCGTCGACGCGGTTGAGCTCGACGAATGAGCGCCGGTCCCGCGACGTCAGGTCGAAGTGATCGAACCGCAAGCCACCGATAAGCTCAAGGTAACGCGTGATCTCGACTTGGTCCTGCACATAGACGGCACCGAGGTTGAGCTTATAGGTGTTGTTGGCGTCGGTGCCGCCATTGTTGGCGAAGGTGACCGGGACGTAAGACGTCGGATTCCGCGGATCGATCGTGATGGTCGAGGACACGCCGTTGAAGAGCCCGCTCTGCCGGTAGTTCAACCCGTCCTGCCGGCCCACTTCGGCGCCGAACAAGACGGTGTGCCGAATGGGGCCAGAGCCGAACTTGTAGGTGAGATCGGTCTGGTTGAAATAGTTGGTCCGGTCGGTTTCGTTATTGTACGCCTGCAGATTGCTGGACGTTCCGGCCGCATTGACCGCGCCGGCATTGACGCCGCCGCCCGGATAGATGTTCTGGTAGAACTTGTCGTAATTGGCGATCTGCGACGAATTCTTGATGGTCCAGCCGTTCTCGAAATCGTGCTCGATGACGGCATTGCCGATGTCGACATCGGCAAGCGCGTAATTGAGATTGGGATTGCCGAAGAACGCCGACGGCGAGGTGTCGTAGGGATAGCGCGGGAACGCGTTTCCCGCGCGGATCTGCGAGGGAATGCCGCGATCGACGGTACGCCGGTCGTGAACGTGCTCGTAGCTCAGCTTGACCGTCGTGGTGTCGTTCGGTGCGAAGGTCGCGGTGGGATTGATCGCCCAGCGCTCGAGATTGACGAAGTCGCGATAGCTCTGCGTGTTCTCATACATCGCGTTGAGACGGAACGCCCAGTTCTCGTTGATGGCCTGGCCGACGTCGGTGATCACGCGTGCGCCGGGATAGGAATTGCCGCCGACCGTCACTTCGCGAACGGTCGTGCCGTCGGCCTCCTTGAGCACGCGATTGACGACGCCGCCTCCGCCGCCCCGGCCGAAGATCATCGCGTTCGGCCCCTTCAGCACTTCGAGACGCTGCAGGTTGTAGAAATCGCGGAAATACTGGACGTCGTCGCGAATGCCGTTGGTGTAGAAATCGGCATTGCTGCGCTGGCCGCGAATGACGAGATCGTCGCGATGGGATTCACCCTGGTGATAGATCACGCCGGGCACGTAGCGCGTCGCTTCGCCGATCGAGGTGAAGGCCTGATCCCTGATGAAATCCTTCGTCAGCACGGTCACCGACTGCGGCACGTTGATGAGCGGCGTGTTAGTCCTGGTCGCACTGGTGACGCTCCGCGTGACGTAGCCTTGCTGGCCGGTCCGTGCGTCCTGATTGTTGACGCTCGGCGGCTTCCTCTCGGTTGGAACCACCGCTGCCGTCCGGCGCGTCGATCGCGCTGCGCGCGATGTGCTCACTGTCTGCGTACGACGGGCCCGCTGCGGCGGAGCGGAAACGACGACGGGCGGGACCGCCCCCGCCGCTTGCCCCTGCTGCGCCCGAGCGACGCCGGTCTGCACGGTCAGCCCTGCACTGAAAGATACTGCCGCGCCCGTCGACAGCAGAAAGCCACGCCAAGCCTTAAGGCGGAAAGCCTGAGAGCCAACGCCCCAACAACCCAAATCCATCTTCAACGCCCCAAATGTCGCGTGCCGTCCTGACGAGACGGCTTCGCGGTCCTGAACCGGGACGCATCTGCAATACGAAGAATTAGGTGAGGATTAGATCGCGTTTAGAATAGGTCGAGCCGCCTGGAGTCGCGCACACCAGTTTTTAGGGGTTCTAAATTGGAGCACTGGCGGTTGACCACTTTATCCCGATAACGGATGTCGCTGGATGATCGCGCATAAGGCGATCGGACAGCCACACCATTCCTTCACCAAAGCGACGCTCCCGAGCCAATGCGCCTCCTGCTGATCGAAGACGATCCGATGTTCGGCAAGGCGCTCGTCCGCGGATTGAAGCGCAACGGCATGACCGTGGACTGGACCCGCGACGGAGAGGACGGTTACGCCGCCTTGCAACGCGCCGAGCACGCCATCGCGCTGCTCGACATCGGGCTGCCCGGAATGACCGGCTTCGAGATTCTCAAGGCCGCACGAAGCAGGAAGAGCCTGCCAATCCTCGTGATCACGGCCCGGGACCGGGTCGAAGACATGGTGACGGGGCTCGATCTTGGCGCCGACGACTATATCGTCAAGCCATTCGAGCTACGTGCCCTGCTCGCCCGTATCCGAGCGATCATGCGCAGGGTGAATGACCGCTCCAACTCGCTGATGAGCAGCAAGGAGATCACGCTCGATCCATCGACCTACATCGCGACGTTTCGCGGCATCGAGTCGACGCTGTCGGCCCGTGAATTCTCCGTGATGCACGCGCTGATGGAGCGGCCCGGGACCATCCTGTCCCGCAGCCAGATCGAGAGCCGGATCTACGGCTGGAGCGACGAGGTGCAGAGCAACGCTGTCGACGTCGTCATCCACGGCCTGCGCAAGCGGTACGGCAAGGACATCATCCGCAACATCCGCGGCGCCGGCTGGATGGTCACCAGGTCCGGCTCATGAACTCGCTCCGCAGGACGATCACCACGCGCGCGATGCTGCTGTTGGCCGTCATCGGCCTGCTGACGACCGCGACGTCGTTCGGCCTCGTCACCTACGAGATGAACAAGTTCCTCGATGCGCAGTTGCAGGAGATCGCGGTCAATGTCGGGCCGGGCGACCGCAAAGGTGCCGGTCCATTGCTCGAAAGTGAGGATGAGGATCAACTGGTCGTCCGCATCTGGGATCGCTCGGGTGAACTTGTGCATCGCGCAGGACCGGCGGTCGACATTCCATGGCAGTCGACCCCGGGATTGTCCGATGTCGCCGCCGGCGGACAGGATTGGCGCGTCTATCGCTGGAGCCATGCGCAGCACGACATCCAGATCGCGCAGACCTGGAGCGCCAGGCGAGAGATCGCCCTGCACGCGGCGACAGGTGCAGCACTTCCGCTGTTGCTTGCCATCCCGCTGGTCTGGGTCGTGCTGGGCTGGTCGATCCGTCGCACGATGAGCGGCCTGCAACGATTGTCGGCTGAAATCGGCCGGCGCAGCGTCGATGCGCAGGAGCCCTTGCGTCCGTTCGGCGTGCCTGCGGAAGTGACGCCGCTCATCGTTGCCATCGACAAGCTCGTCGATCGTCATCGTTCGGCCCTCGAGGCACAACGCCGCTTCGTGGCCGATGCGGCGCACGAGTTGCGAACTCCTCTCGCCGCGCTCCAGATCCAGGCAGAGAACCTGAGCGCGGCCGAACTGTCCAAACAAGCGCGCGAACTCGCGGACGAACTTCGCGACGGCGTCAGACGCGCTTCTCATCTCGCGAGCCAGTTGCTCGAAATGGCTCGAACGGAAGGCGCGGCGGTTCGCAGACAGGAGGATGTCGACCTGGTTGCGCTTGCAACGTCGTCGCTGGCCGACTTCTATCCGCTGGCCGAGGCGCGAGGCGTCCAGCTCGGGATGACGGCGGACGTGCCTTGCACGATCCAGAGCGATCGCGACGCAATCGGCAAGCTCATCGCCATCCTGCTGGACAACGCCATCCGCTATTCGGCATCCGGTGGCTCGGTGGAGATCCGCTTCGTCGACGAAAGCAGCGTCTGCACTCTGGAGATCGTCGACGACGGGCCGGGCATTCCCGAAGATGCGATGCCGTTTATCTATGACCGTTTCTTCAGGGCCGCACCGCAAGGCATCGAGGGAACCGGGCTCGGTCTTGCGATCGCCAGATCGACCGCCGAGCGGCACGGCTTTGAGCTGACGCATCACAACCGGAGCGGCGTGACCGGCATCGTTGCACGTCTCCGGTTCGACCGACCCGCCGTACCGGAGGTGTAAGCCGACGGTTGGCACGCCCGACCATCCGGTCTACCATCGATTCATATTTTATCGTTTTCGCGGGGACCGATGCGTCGCTTTTCCTTGATGGGGCTTCTGTGCCTCCTGTTTTGCTGCCTTTCATTTGTTCCCGCGTTCGCTGCCGAAAACGACCTGCAAAAGCTGTTGCGCCTCTACCAGGAGGCCATGGCCAACGGGAAATACACACAGGCGATCGACTATGCGAAGCAGTGGCAGGCGACAGCGTTGCCGCGCACCAACAAGAAGTTCCCGCCCGCCGCCGTTCGCGCCATTGCCGAAGACAACATCGCCCGCGCCTATCTTCAACTCGGCGACTACAGCAAGGCCGAAGAACTGTCGCGTAGCGCTCTCAAGAACGGAGAGCAGGCGTTCGGTGCCGACAATCCGTATATTGCGGAGATCCTGGCCAGCCTCGGCAACACGCTGAACGTGACCGGCGATTATCAGGAGGCGCTGAAGATTCATCTCCGCAGCCTTGAGCTGTTCGGCCGCTCGACCCAAGGCAAGGAATACAAGACTTACGCACAAGCCCAGACGTATTCGAACCTCGGCAACGTCTACAGCAAGATGGGCCGCTGGAAGGAATCCGAAGAAGCATACAATTCCGGGCTCACCGCCATGAGCGCGGTGTCGAAGATCAAGCCCGGAAGCTACAATCCGGAGACGAGCCTTGCCGCGGCAGAGACCGTGCGCGGCAGGAACGACCGCATGGTGACGACGCTCATGAACAATCTCGGTTCGCTCCTCCGGCAAGAGGGACGCAACGACGAGGCCAGGACATTGCTCGAGCGCGCACTGGCCATGGACGAGACCATCAAGGGGCCCAACCATCCGGAACTGATCAGTCCACTTCAGAACCTCGCCGTCCTTTACACGGATCAGAAAGAGTTCGACAAAGCCACCCCGCTATTTCGCCGGGTGTCGCAGCTCTCGAATGCCCCGGCCGGCAAGGCAAGGGCTGCGTTGGGCATGGGCAAGCTGGAGAAGACGCGCGGCAACATGGATGCCGCCCAAACGGAATATCTCAAGTCGCTGGATCTCTTCGGCCAGGCTTTCGGGACGTCCTCCTTCATCCAATGCGCGCCGCTGCTCCCGTTGGGCCAGATCGCGTTGACGTCTGGGAAATATTCGGAGGCCGAGAAGTACGCCGGGCAATGCCTTGAACTCGTCAAGGTGCCGGACACCGAGCGTGAGCTCTACATCGCCGAGGCCTTTGAGATCATGGCGGGCGCGTCCGAGAGGCGCGGAGACCTTTCCGATGCGATCGAGCGCTCGCGGAAGTCGATCGAGATCCGCCGGAGATTGCGCGACCGCGTCGGGGCCGACACCATCACGGACGGCGTCGAGAAGCATCTTGCCCTGCTGGAGCAAGGACGCGACGCAAACCTCGCCGGTGGACCAGCGCAACTTTCCACCGAAGCGTTTGAGGCAGCGCAGTTGCCGATGAGATCGACGACTGCGGCCGCGCTGCAGTCGATGGGCCAGCGCGCCGCCGCGGGCTCGCCCGAGCTCGCGGGCCTGGTTCGCGCGGAGCAGGATCTCACAGGCGAGGTGGAATCCTTACGAAAGCGCCTCGCGGACGGCCTGGCCAGATCCGAGACGGAGCGCAATGCCGCGCTGATCGCCCAACAGCGTCAGACGCTGACGGCGAAGGAAACCGAGCTGAAGGGGATCAAGAGCAGCATCGCCGCCAAATCCCCGTCCTATGTCGAGCTCACCTCGACCAGCGTCGTGAAAAGCGCCGAGGTCCAGCAACTGCTGTCTCCCGACGAGGCGCTGGTGTTCTGGTCGCTCGGCGAGAGCAAGGGATATGTCTTTGCGGCAACGCGAGACCAGTTGATCTGGAAGAGCATCCCGCTCAGCCGTGGAGCCGCCGCACAACGCGTTGCCTCTTTCCGCAAGGGCCTCGGCGTGGATGACACCGACGTCTTCGATCTCCCGCAGGCCTATGAACTCTACCGCGACCTCTTCGGCGCGATCGACGAGCAGATCAAGGACAAGCGGCACTGGATTCTCGTTCAGAGCGACGTGTTGAGCGCCCTGCCGATGCATTTGCTGTTGACCGAGAAGCCGGCGGCGCCGGCCAAATCCCGCGACGATCTGGCGGCCTACAAGGACGCGCCGTGGCTGATGAGGCGCAACGCCACCAGCGTGCTGCCGTCGGTCTCCGGTCTCAAGGCGCTGCGCTCCGCGCAGGAGCGTTCCGCGGCGCCGAAGACGATGGTCGGATTCGGCGATCCGGTCTTCAACGCCGAACAGGAATCCGCCGGCACGCGTGTCGCCTCGCGATCGATGGCAGTTCCCTACACCTCGTTCTGGAGCGGTGCGGGCGTCGATCGCGCCAAGCTCGCCAGCGCCCTGCCGCGCCTTGCCGACACCGCAGACGAGCTGACGACCATCGCCGGCACGCTGAACGTTCCCGCCAGCGATATTCACCTGCGCAAGGAAGCAAGCGAAACGCTGGTCAAGAAGCTGAACCTGTCGGAGTTCAGGATCGTCTACTTCGCCACGCACGGTCTGGTCGCCGGCGACGTCAAGGGCCTGGCCGAGCCGTCTCTCGCGCTGACAATTCCAAAGGAGTCGTCGGATCTCGACGACGGTCTCCTCACCTCCAGCGAAGTGGCCCTGCTCAAGCTCAACGCCGATTGGGTCGTCCTGTCGGCATGCAACACCATCGCCGGAGACAAGCCCGGCGCGGAGGCGCTCTCGGGATTGGCGCGCTCGTTCATGTACGCCGGCGCGCGTGCCTTGCTGGTCTCGCATTGGCCGGTCGAGTCCGCTGCAACCACCCGCCTGACAACAACGGCGTTTGGCCTCTTGAAGGACAAGCCGGAGCTCGGGCGCGCAGGCGCGATGCAGGCGGCCATGCTCGCCTTCCTGGATAATCCGACGGCAACCGAAGCGGTCTATCCCGCCTATTGGGGACCGTTCGTCGTCGTCGGAGAAGGCGGAGCGAGATAGGCGATACGCTCCCGAGACAAGCTGGGCCACGTCACGGCCCAGCTTGATCTGTGACGGCGGGGACCTAGACGGTCGAGATGTTGTCGATCGGGCTGATGTCCCCGACAAAGCGCAACAGGTCGGCCATCGTGAATTCGCCCGGCACTTGCGAGGGCAGCGTCGGTTTCCAGCTCTTGCCCTTGATCCAGAGATACGACTGGTGATCGCCGTGGACGAGGCCGACAAAGACCTCGGCCAGCAGCGTCGCGCCGACCGGACCGAGCCGTTCACCACCGCCGCGCTGCTCGGCCTCCTTGAGAATGTAGTACCAGAGCGGGGTATGCTGGTGCAGACCATGTTTCTTCGCCACCGCGCCGTCGCTGCCCTTTGCTATCTCTTCCGGCGTCAGCGGGTTCTTGATCTTCATGGCCCTGGCGACGTCCTGCCCGGATGGCAGCCCGAGCATCACGCCGCGCTTCAGATTGCGGAACGGTAGGCTGGCGGCGTCACTGTCGCTGCTTTCTCCCGGCAAGGTGTGGAGCTGCGGCACGACGAACGGATCGATCTTGCGCGACGGATTCAATCCCACGCCCGGCGGATTGGTCGGCAGGACCTGATAGAAGCGCCGCCAGTCGATGATCCAGTTGCTCGACAGCACCGGCAGCGGGAGTGGGGGCTGAACCGGATTGGGCGCAAGATCTCCAATGATTCCACCGGAAAGACCGGTGAACCTGAACAGCAGATCGAGCGTCGCGGGAATTCCACCAGGCCCCGGCGTAAATATCCTGTTGTGGCTGTAGACCTGTCGAACCATGCTGTGGCCGAGACGGTAGACGGCCGCGGAGAACTCGACGGGCATGTAGGGGATTTTCTTGAAGCGGTAGAAGCGCCGTCCCTGCTCCAGGATCTTCGCCACGATTCCCTTCTCGGTGATCCGCTCCACGAAATCGTGCAGGACCATCCACTGATAGTGCCAGGTGACGATCTGGCGCGCTTCCTCGAAGATCTCACCCGGCGGCTTGCCTGACGCTGCGAGCTGGTCGCAGACCTTGTTGTGGAACTTCAGCATCGCGAGGTGGGTTTGCGCGACGAGCAGGTTCTCGTCGTTGCGATGATCGCCGATCAGCGCAAATCCCTCGGGGCTTCGCGGCAGATCGTTGCGATGATCTCCTGTGATATTGTCGACGTTGATCGTCTTGCCGATCAGGAGCTTGGGACCCGGTGTCTTGCCGCTGGCGGTGGGCGAATTGCGGGCGTAGAGGTGGCGACTTCCGTCCGGGCCCAGGCCGTAGATGCTGTCGAGATCCAGCGCCGGCGTCCGGAAGTTCTGAACCGCCATCGGATCGGCCTCCTTGTCGCCAAAGGAGGTGAGATCCAGCGTGATGTCGTGATCGACGAATTGGCCGAGATAGGTGAAGCCCGCGGGCACGTTGTTGTTATTCCCCGCGGCATCACCGGGCGCGGGATCCTTCATCGCCAAGGCGAGTTCGCGGAGCGGACCGTCATCGACGGCCAGCGGCTCCAGCGTCGGAAACATCCGGCCGAACATGCCGGGGTCGTCGTGTCCTGAAAGTGTATCGAGAAATTGTCGCGTCGGTTGACGTCCGGCTTTGCCATGACCGGGCTGAACGTTTACGTCGGTTCCCATCGCTCGCTCCTGCTCGAAATGCTGTGGGGAGAGGGGCGCCGAAAATGTCGATTGGTCCGGAATGCTCGCGTCAGTATATGGTTTTTGAAATTGCCCCTCAGGGTGCAGTAGGACGAAATATTACCACAGATTGTATGTGGCGGCAGCCGCCGCTGGCGAGGCGTTTTGCCCCAGCCGCATTTCGTCGGCCTGAGCGACTAAGGCTTCTTCGCTGCGAACTTCGCCCAGATCTCGGCATCGGTGTAAAAGTCGACGCCACCGTCCAGATCCCTCACGAGCCATTCGCCGAGGTAAACGATCTGCGTGCCGCTGCGCCGTTCGTGGCGAAGCTCGAACTTTCCGTCGGCGTCCTTGTGAAGAGAACAGCTCGACTGAACCCAGCTCGGCCACTCCGGCAACGGCTGCCCCACGAATTGCCAAGCAACCAAAGCCGCGTTGCTCGGAACGGGTTCTAAAAGCAGTGTCTTGGTCACGCGATCTCCAACATGCGTTTGTCCGTCAACGTTTCGGGACCGGAAAGGTTGATGTCGCTCGGCTCTATCGCCAAGCATGGTCGGATGTTCTCAAGGATTTCTTGAGGGTTCCATCCGTGAAAACCCGGTTCCCGCGGGCAGCGCGCGACCGCCCTACCCGATCGTCTGCAGCGCCGGGAACGTCTCGAGCAGCCAGATGCTCACATTGGTCACCGCGCCGGTGAGGAAGCCGATACCGGTGATCACCATCAGCACGCCCATGGCGCGTTCGACGTTGACGAGTTGGCCCTTCATGCGCGCGAACAGTTTCGAGAATTGCTCGATCATGAAAGCCGCGATCAGGAAGGGAATGCCGAGACCGGCGGAGTAAACCGCGAGCAACCCCGCGCCCTTCGTGACCGTCGCTTCCGCCGCGGCGATCGAGAGGATGGCGGCGAGGATCGGGCCGATGCACGGCGTCCAGCCGAACGCGAAGGCGAGCCCCATCACATAGGCGCCCCAGAGGCCGACGGGCTTCGGTGCGGTCAGGCGCCCCTCGCGCATCAGCAAGCCGATCCGCGTCAGCCCAAGGAAATGCAGGCCCATGATGATGATGACAACGCCGGCGAGGATCGACAGCTCGGCCGACCAAGCGCGGATCAGTCCGCCGATCAGCGAGGCGCTGGCCCCGAGCGCAACGAACACGGTGGAGAAGCCGAGCACGAACAGCAGCGCGGCCGTCATGACCGCGCGCTTGGAGGTCGAGGCCGGCTCGCCGCTCTCGACATGCTCGATCGTCGCGCCCGTCAGATAGATCAGATAGGGCGGTACCAGCGGCAGGACGCAAGGAGAGAGGAAACTGACGAGGCCGGCAATCAGCGCCGCCGGGATCGAAACATTTTGCATGATGCAGTCGGAGCCATCTCAGGCTCTCAAGCCACGTGCGAGGATGCACGCGGACCGGAGCCGAACCGGCTCTGGTGTAGCCGATGCGGCACAATGCGCAACAGAGGCGCGATCAAACCAGGGCTCCTCCCGATGCCGTCTGCAATCACAGATACGGCATCGGGACGCGCACGAACCTCGCCAAAAAGCGAGGCCCGGCGGCGCGGCTACTTCACCACGCGGAGCAGCGGACGCCGGGGCTGGTCCTGCGTCTGCTTGGAAGGAGGCTGCGGCTCGTTTCCGGCGCTCCGCAGCATTTCGTCGCACAGCGCCTTGAGGTCGGCGCCGTCAATTCCTTTGAGCTTCATCCGCACGTCGAGAATCACGATGGACAGCAGCTCGGCCGACTCACGGCTGTTCATCTCGGTGAGAACCTTGCGGCATCCCTCGAGCGTTTCCAGCACCGACTGCAACTGTTCGTCTGAATGCGACACAGCGATCTTTCCGTTATTTCGGCCTGCGAGAGGTACTCGTGACGAACCCTTCGGCCCCGATGGGATACCAAGGATAGCACGAGGATTCCGCCCCTCCGAAGATGATTTCATCGTGTTTCCGGCTGAAAACTGCAGTTCCAGCGAACACCGCCGCGCTGCGCTCTGGTCCATGAACGGAGCGGCCTGATGTGAAACGCGCGGCGTGGTGTGATTGATCCATCGCGCGAGCCTGCAACAGCTCAAGCGCAATGACGTCCGATACGGACAGCGTTGACAATCCCGCAGCCATTTCACGGCTCGCAACGGAACTCACGCGACACCCCTCATACGGGCGATAGTCAGCCCAATTCCCCAATGCTGACTACACCATAATACCGCCAACGACGCAGTAAGGATGGCGTTCAAAACTCGCCGTTCCCCAACCCGTCGTGGTTGTGGTTTCCGCCAGATTCTGCCAGTTTAGCGACCCGAAGGGACTTGTATGCACTCCTTGGCGGAAAGGGGCGTTCCACTGGAGGAACGCCTAAAGACAAATATCAGCGGCCTCTCCGATTGGGATGCGGCCCGCATTTTCTTGGAAGTCGTTCGCTGCGGCAGTTTCCGCTCGGCAGCTGAACGCTTGTCCCTGTCGATCAACGCGGTCCGCCGCCGCATCGATGATTTCGAGCGCCAGACCGGAACCACCCTGTTCACCCGCGACGTCCACGGTACCCATCTCACCGATGAAGGCGCGACCGTGGTTTCAGCCGTGGAACGTATGGAGGCGGCGGCATTCGACGTGCTGCGCACCAGCGATTCGACGGCGAGCGCCCTCTCCGGCGAAGTCCGGGTCGCGGTGACCGAAGGTCTCGGGACATTCTGGCTCGCGCCGCGGCTGGTCGAATTCCAGCAGGCCTATCCCAAGGTCCTGGTCGACCTGCATTGCGCGATGCGCTCGGCCGACGTCTCCCGCCACGAGGCCGACGTCGCCATCCATCTGTCGCGGCCTTCGGCGCTCGACGTCAAGCTGGTGCGGCTCGGCCGCATGCACCTAATGTTCTGGGCCTCCAAGAGTTACGTCGAGAAACATGGCGCGCCGCGCTCACCGGCGGAATTGATCAAGCACCGCCTGGTGCTGCAATTCGCCGACCAGATCGCCGCCAAGGAAACTTTCGAGAGCTTCTTCCCGGGCGTTCCGGAGCGTGACCTTCTGGTCATGAAGACCAACGTCTCAAGCGCCAACTACTGGGCGGTCGCGAACGGCGCCGGAATCGGCGTCTTCCCGAGCTACGCCATCGCGCTTGGCGGGAAGTTGATTCCACTGGAGGTCGAACTGAACCGACCGCTTGATATCTGGCTGTCCTACCATCCCGGTAGCGGCCGGATTCCACGCGTGCGGCACATGATTGACTGGCTGATCGACGCTTTCAATCCGGCTCGCTTCCCGTGGTTTAAGGAAGAGTTCGTGCATCCGCATGAATTCAAGGACTCGTATATGGGCGAACCCCTGACCCAGCTCTTCGGGGGGTTTTCAACCGAAGAACGATGAGAAAAAGTATGAAGACAGCGGCGAAAAGAATGAAGCAGCGCAGTGCCGGCAAGCCGGACATTGAGCTTGGCAAGCGGATCCGTCTGCGGCGCGTCGAGATGAAGATCTCGCAGGCTGAACTGGGCGAAAAGCTCGGCGTCAGCTTCCAGCAGGTCCAGAAATACGAGAAGGGCGTCAATCGCGTCGGCGCAGCTCGGCTTCAGCAGATCGCCTCGGCCCTCGATGTGCCCGTGACCTTCTTCTATGACGGCGACAACAAGGCGCGCGAAGTGGAGAGCCTGCTCTTCCTCGACAGCGCTTTCAGCCTCCGGCTGCTGCGCGCCTACAGCAAGATCAAGGACCAGACGGTGCAGCGTCAGCTCGTCTCGCTGATGGAATCGATCGCGGCGAACGAAGGCTGAGATCGACGCTCAGGCCTTCAGGGCCAATCTTCAATCCGCCGCGTCGCGGGGGCGCGGCCGGATTGAACGAGAGCGATCGAATCGGATTTGGGCCTGCGCGTCGCTCGCGCAGCCTCTCAATCAGGGCGGCTTGGCCGCCCTTTTTCTTGCCGCTCCTGCCGCGTGGGCGCTGCCATGCAAAGGCGGCACAGGCCGATGCAAGGCCCCTCGCCTTGCCGCGGTTGACCCTGGCTGTATCGCAGCCGCACATTGCGCCTCTGCCCGAAAGACACTGCCAAGACAAGCGAGCGCGCAATGCCTGATACCCCCAGCACGACCGAAACGGCCTATGCCGACGGCAAGATCCTCAAGCAAATTGTCGACGGCGTCGGCGTCGTCACCTTCAACAATCCGGACAAGCGCAACGCGATGTCGCTGGAAATGTGGGAGGGGTTTGGTGAGGCGCTGACGGCCTTGCGCGACGATGCTGCCGTACGCGTCGTGATCCTGCGCGGCGCTGGCGGCAAGGCGTTCGTCTCCGGGGCCGACATCAGCCAGTTCGAGAAGACCCGTCACAACGCGGCCGCGTCAGAAGACTACGCAAAACGCAGCGCCGCCCAGCGCGCGCTGCTCGCTGATTATCCCAAGCCGACCATTGCCTGCATCGAGGGCTTTTGCCTCGGCGGCGGCATGCAGGTCGCGATGCTCGCCGACATCCGCATCGCCGCGCTTGGCAGCCAGTTCGGCATTCCCGCGGCCAAGCTCGGCATCGCCTATGGCTATGACGGCTTGCGGCACCTCGTGTCGCTGGTCGGGCCGTCCTGGGCGCGCCTCCTGATGTACACGGGCATGCGGATCGACTCAGCCGAGGCGCTGCGCATCGGCCTGGTCGAGCGTCTGTTCCCGGCCGAGGTGCTCTGGGGGGAGACGATGGCGATTGCACAGACCATCTCCGGCAACGCTCCGCTCGCGATCAAGGCCGCCAAGATCACCATCGCGCAGGTGCTGAAGGACGAGAGCCAGCGCGACATGGACGCGATCGCGGCGATCGGTCATGCCTGCATGGACAGCGCCGATTTCCGCGAGGGCCGGCAGGCCTTCATGGAGAAACGCAAGCCGCAATTTACGGGGAAGTAGCGCCTTCGTCGTCGCGAGCCCGCGTCTCTCACCACCGTCATTGCGAGCGCAGCGAAGCCATCCAGAACCGTTCCGCCGAGGAAATCTGGATGGCTTCGCTGCGCTCGCAATGAGGGAGAAAGGAAAGAATGCGGAACACTCACAGCTGCACCTTCATTCACGAAGATTAAATCCCCCTCTCGTTCGCATCGTGATAGCAACCAATTGATCTCCCGCAGGTTCTCTCGCCATCACAAGAGGGAGATTGCGATGAAACTCAGGTTTGCTGTTCTCGGCCTGGCTGCCTTGGGCGGTGCTGCGCTGGCTTCAGGTCCAACGCTCGCAGCGATGCCGAACGGCATCCCGCAGGCTGACCGCGTTGCAAGCGGACCGGCCGCGAACATCGATCAAGTCCGCATGGTCTGTAATCGCTGGGGCCGCTGCTGGTGGCGCCCGAACTATTATGGCGGCGCATACGGCTATTATGGCGGCCCGCGGCGCTTCTACGGCCCGCGGCCGTATGGCTTTTACGGCCATCGCCACTGGCGCCGCTGGTGAACGACGAAGGGGCCGCAAGGCCCCTTCTCTTTTGGCGCCCGGCTACAGCGCCGCGAGCACGGCCTTCGTGATATCCGCCGTGCCGTTGCTGCCGCCGAACTCCATCGGCTTGATGCCGCCGGCATAGACCTTGTCGACCGCGCGCTCGATCGTCTCGCCCGCTTCAGCCGCGCTTTCGACACCGTGCTTGTCGGCAAGCCAGTCCAGCATCATCGCGGCCGACAGGATCATGCCGGTGGGATTGGCCTTGCCCTGCCCCATGATGTCGGGCGCGGTGCCGTGGCACGGCTGGAACACGGCATATTTGTCGCCGATGTCCGCCGACGGCGCCATGCCGAGTCCGCCGATCAGGCTCGCGGTTATGTCGGAGACGATATCGCCGAACATGTTCTCCATCACCATCACGTCGAAATCCCAGGGCCGCTTCACCAGCATCGCAGAGCAGGCATCGACATAGAGTCGGTCGGTCTTCACGCCGGGATGCTTCTTCTCGATCTCGTCGAAGATGGCGCGAAAGAACGCAAAGGCCTTGAACACGTTCGCCTTGTCGACGCAGGTCAGCGCGCCGGGCTTGCCGCGCGCCTTCCGTCGCTCTGCGAGCCGAAACGAAAAATCGAACAGCCGCTCGGAGGTCCTGCGCGTGATCACCATGGTCTCGCGCGCGTCCTCATGGGTAACGACGCCCTTGCCCATCGAGGCGAACAGGCCTTCGGTGGATTCGCGGATCACGACGAGATCGATGCCGCGCTGGTCGGCACCGACGATCGGGCTCGGCACGCCAGGAATGAGGCGCGCGGGCCGCACGCCGGCATAGAGATCGAAGATGAAGCGCAGCTCGATCTGCGGCGCAATCTCGGTATTGTCGGGGTAGCGCACGGACGGCAACCCGCAGGCGCCGAGCAGGATCGCGTCGGCCTCCTCGCAGAGCTTGATCGTCGTATCCGGCATCGACTTGCCGGTCGCGAGATAGTTGTTGGCGCCTGCCGGCGCCTCGGTAAACCGGAAGCTCAGGCCCGACTTCTTTTCGATCTTGCGCAGGACCTCGATCGCCGGCGCCATGACCTCGGGACCGATGCCGTCACCGGCGAGCACGGCAATGTGGAAAGCGTTATTTGCGGACATTTGAAAAGCCTCGAGGAAGGGAACTAGCCAAGGACGTCATTGCTGGGAGTTCTTGCGACGAAGCAATCCAGACTGTGTCCGCAGAGGGATTCTGGATTGCTTCGCTACGCTCGCAACGACGATGGAGGGAGCGTTCGTTACGGCGTCAGCACCGTACGCCCGACCACCGCGCCCTGCTGCAATTGCAGCAGCGCGTCGTTGGCCTTGGCGAGCGGGGCTGTCGTCACCGGGATCGGCGGCACCTTCTTCGTGCGCACGAGATCGAGCAATTCCTGCGTCTCACGCAGATTGCCGACATAGCTGCCCTGGATCGTGATGGCCTTGATCGGAATCAGCGGCAGCGCCCAGGTCGCGCCGCCGCCGAACAGACCGACGATGACGAGCTTGCCGCCCTTGGTCAGGCAGTCGAAGCCGAGCTGCGTCGTGGCGGCATTGCCGACGAGGTCGATCACGGCGCGGATCGGTCCGCCTGCCTTCTTCGCAAGCTGCTCCAGCGCATCGGGCGCCTTGGGATCGACGGTCGC
>Ga0207426_1000290_pt1 | contig 99519 bp, 95 predicted proteins | sample AraplaMF_Cvi_mMS_FD_184265 | JGI IMG/M metagenome (GOLD analysis project Ga0207426, IMG submission 184265) | Arabidopsis root microbial communities from the University of North Carolina, USA - plate scrape MF_Cvi_mMS (SPAdes) (version 2) | ecosystem: Host-associated > Plants > Roots > Endosphere... | reverse complement strand
TTATCGGCGATGCGGTCGCCGGCGCCAATTTCGAACTGTCCGAGCCCCTGGTGCGCGCAAACGCCCGGCTCGAGGAACTTGCAAGGAGCTGAATATGGGTGACAAGGTTCTGACCGCCAACCGGCTGACGGACGGCATTGCCGTCTGGCTGGATGCGAACGGGAAGTGGTCCACCTCGCTGCAGGAGGCGCTCGTCGCCCGTCACGCCGAAGCCGTTGCGGCGCTGGAGGCGATCGGCAAGAAATCCTATGCCGACAACGAGGTCGTTGACGTCGCCGTCGTCGACGTTCAGGAAACCAACGGCATTTTATGGCCGCTTCGCCTTCGCGAGCGCATCCGTGCTCAAGGGCCGACCATGGAATATGCCCCGGGCTACGCTCCGGCCGATCCCGAATTCATTGCAGTCTGAGGAAGACGATGTACCGTTACGACGAATTTGACCATGCCTTTGTCAGCGAGCGCGTCGAGCAGTTTCGCGATCAGGTTCAGCGCCGCCTGTCCGGCGAGCTCGCCGAGGACGCGTTCAAGCCGCTGCGCCTGATGAACGGCGTCTACCTGCAGCTGCACGCCTATATGCTGCGCATCGCTATTCCCTATGGCACGCTGAGCGCGCGCCAGCTGCGCATGCTCGCCCATATCGCCCGCACCTATGACCGCGGTTATGGCCACTTCACCACGCGCCAGAACCTGCAGTTCAACTGGCCGAAGCTGTCCGACATCCCCGATGCGCTCGCCGATCTTGCCAGCGTCGAGATGCATGCGCTGCAGACCTCGGGCAATTGCATCAGAAACGTCACGGCCGATCATTTCGCCGGTGCCGCCGCCGATGAGATCGCCGATCCGCGCCCCTACGCCGAGATCCTGCGCCAGTGGTCGTCTGTCCACCCGGAATTCTCCTTCCTGCCGCGCAAGTTCAAGATCGCCGTCACCGGCGCCGAGCGCGACCGCGCCGCGATCCAGGTCCATGATATCGGCCTGCACGTGAAGAAGAACGACAAGGGCGAGATCGGCTTTGCCGTCTATGTCGGCGGCGGCCAGGGCCGTACGCCGATGATCGCCAAGCTGATCCGCGACTTCCTGCCCGAGGAAGACCTGCTCTCCTACACCACGGCTATCGTGCGCGTGTACAATCTGCACGGCCGCCGCGACAACAAGTACAAGGCCCGTATCAAGATCCTGGTGCACGAGACCGGCACCGAGGAACTGACGCGCCAGGTAGAAGCCGAATTCGCCGCGCTGAAAGATAGCGAGCTCAAGCTGCCGGAAAAGGATGTCCAGGCAATCGCTGCCTATTTCGCGCCGCCGGCTCTGCCCGAACGCGCCGAAGGCTGGGAAAACCTTGCTCGCTGGAAGAAGGCCGATGCCGGCTTCGCCCGCTGGGTGCAGCAGAACGTGCAGCCGCACAAGAACCCCGATTACGGCATGGTGACGATCTCGCTGAAGCCGATCGGCGGCATTCCGGGCGACGCCTCGGATGCACAGATGGATGCGATCGCCGATCTCGCCGAGGAATATGGCTTCGACGAAATCCGCGTCAGCCATGAGCAGAACCTGATCCTGCCGCATGTGGCGCTGGCCGATCTCGAAGCCGTCTATCGCGGCCTCGTCGCCATCAACTTGGCGGAAGCCAATGCCGGTCTCATCACCGACATCATCGCCTGTCCCGGGCTCGACTACTGCGCGCTCGCCAATGCGCGCTCCATTCCGCTCGCGCAGGAAATCTCCCGCCGCTTCGGCAATGCCGAGCGCCAGGCGGAGATCGGCGAGCTGAAGATCAAGATCTCCGGCTGCATCAATGCCTGCGGCCATCACCATGTCGGCCATATCGGCCTGCTCGGTGTCGAGAAGAAGGGCGCCGAACTCTACCAGATCACGCTCGGCGGCTCCGGTGACGAACATACCTCGATCGGCGAAATCATCGGCCGCGGCTTCGAGCCGGACCGGGTGACCGACGCGATCGAGACGATCGTCGACACCTATCTCGGCCTGCGACTCGATCATTCCGAGAACTTCCTCGCCGCCTATCGCCGCGTCGGACCGCAGCCTTTCAAGACCGCGCTCTACGGCTCGGCCGCCGAAGCGGCATAAGGAGGGGATGATGACGAAGATCTGGAGAGAAACCGGTTTTGTCGAAAACGATCCCTGGGTGATCGAAACCGACGAGGTGAAGGCGACCGAGGAGCAGAAGCCGCTGCTCGGTCTCGACGAATTGATCGCCAAGGCCGATGAAAGCAACGATGTCGGCCTCGGCGTGCTGATCAAGCCGGCCGACGATGTGCGCAGGCTCGAGCCCTATCTCGATCGCCTCGAAATCGTCGCCGTCGCCTTTCCGGCGTTCAACGACGGCCGCGCCTTCAGCCACGCCTCGCTGCTACGCCAGCGCTTGGGTTATACCAACGAGCTGCGTGCCGTCGGCGATGTGCTGATCGATCAGGTGCCGCTGATGCTGCGCGTCGGCATCGACAGCATTGCCGTCACCAACGCCACGGCGCTGAAGCGGCTTTCCGAAAACCGTCTTCCCGCCATTCCCCATCATTATCAACCGGCGGTGCGTGACGCCGACGCCGGCAAGGGCTATAGTTGGCGCCGTCAGGCGAAGCCGGCCGCATAAGCGGACGGTCCGCCTTTTTACGATGGCGGAACAGTAGCATGAAGACATTCGAAGTGGCGGTGATCGGTGGCGGGCTCGCCGGCATGATCGCAGCAATCGCGCTCGCGCGCGGCGGTCGCGATGTGGCGCTTGTCGCTCCTCTCGCTCCGAAGGAAGACCGGCGCACCACGGCGCTGATGGACCAGTCGATCCGCTTCCTCGACCGGCTGACGCTCTGGGAAAAGCTTCGGCCGGCAACCGCTCCTCTCACCAGCATGCGCATCGTCGACGGCACCGACCGGCTGCTGCGCGCGCCGACGACCACCTTCCGCGCCGCCGACGTCGGCCTGAATGCCTTCGGCCACAATTTCCCCAACAAGGCCCTGACCGACATCCTCGAGGCGGCTATATCAGGCGAGGGCAATATCACTCGCTTCTCCGACATGGCCGAATCGATCGAAATATCAAGCGATACAGTCTCGATCACACTTGCCGGCGGCGAGACCTTCTCGGCCGATTTTGCCGTCGGCGCCGATGGCCGCGGCTCGAAGCTGCGCGAAACCGCTGGCATCGGCGTGCGCAACTGGTCCTATCCGCAATCGGCCATGGTGCTGAATTTCGCCCATTCGCTGCCGCACCAGAACATCTCGACCGAATTCCACACCAAGCACGGCCCCTTCACCCAGGTGCCGCTGCCGGGAGGCCGCTCCAGCCTCGTCTGGGTGCAGGATCCCGCAGAAGCGGCAAGCCGCGCGGAATTGCCGCTTGCCGAACTCGGGGCTATTGTCGAGGCGCGCATGCAATCCATGCTCGGCAAGGTTGATGTCGAGGAGGGCGTCCAGGTCTGGCCGCTCTCCGGCATGATGGCGCATCGTTTCGGCAAGGGACGTATCGCGCTGATCGGCGAGGCCGCCCATGTCTTCCCGCCGATCGGGGCGCAGGGGCTGAATCTCAGCCTGCGTGATATCATGGCGCTCGCCGATATCCTCTGCGACAGGGCGGAACTGCCGGTGCCGGCCGATGCCGGCGACAGCTTCGACCGCAGGCGCCGTGCCGACATCATGACGCGCACGGCCAGCGTCGATCTCCTCAACCGCTCGCTGCTCTCGGATTTCCTGCCCGTCCAGATGCTGCGCGCTGCCGGCCTGCATATTCTCTCGGCCATTCCGCCGCTGCGCAACATCGTCATGCGCGAAGGCATCGAGCCCGGCCGCGGCTTCCGGGATATTCCGGATGCTCTACGGGAAAAGCTGAAGCGGAAGAAGGCCTGAGCGGATCACGATCAGCCAGAGCGAAACAGTCACCACCGATAGCACTGTCGTGATCACGATCGTCGCCGAGGCGCGCTCCTGCCAGACGCCGTACTGCTGGCCGATGACGAAGACATTGGTCGCCGTCGGCAGGCAGGCAAGCAGCACGGCCGCCTGGATCCACACCGGCTCGAAACCGCCAACCGCCGTCAGCGCGACGAAAACCGCGATCGGATGCAGGATCAGCTTCGCCGGCACGATATAGGAGATCTCTGCTGGGATCCGCTTCAGCGGCCGGAGCGCCAGAGTCACGCCCATGGCAAAGAGCGCGCAGGGCGCGGCCGCCTGGGCGAGGTAATCGACGAGGTGCTGAAAGGCCAGCGGCTGGTCGATATCAAGGGCGGCCACGGCAAAGCCTGCCGCCGTCGACAGGATGAAAGGATGCAGCGCCACCTTGCGCACGATGTCGGCGGCGAGTTGGCTGGCCGAACGCTTGTCGTCGCCGGCCGCCGCCATCAGCGCCGGCGCCACGATGAAATGCAGCGCGTTCTCGAAGCAGATGATCAGCGCCACCGGCACGGCGGCACCTTCGCCGAGCGCCAGGAGCGCCAGGCCCGGCCCCATATAGCCGATATTGCCGTAAGCGCCGGCAAAGGACTGGATGGTGCAATCGGCGAGCGAATTGCCGCGCAGAATGCGGCCGATGGCGAACAGCAGGATGAAGACCGCATAGGTCGCCGCGATATCGGTGACGATGAAACCGACGCGCGTCAGCTCCTCGATCGGCGTGCGCGAGACCAGCTTGAAAAACAGGGCGGGCAGGGCGGCGTAGATGATGAAAGTGTTCAGCCATCCCAACGCTTCGGCTGGCTGTTTGGTCGCCTTGGCTGCGATGTAGCCGATCAGGATCAGGCCGAAGAACGGCAATAGCAGGCTGACGATATCGGCCAAGAGGTCTTCCAGTGCGCGGGGATGATCGGCGGGTCAGGATCTGACATAAGCAATTCGAGCAAAAGTGTGTAGCGGTTTTGCGTCTGGAATTGCGCAGAGACAAGAGCAATTCCAGCAAAAGTGTGTAGCGTTTTTGCCCCCGGAATTGCGTAAACTAAATCGATAGAGCGTGGACCCGTTATCGCTACGAGTACACGCTCAACGATCCCAACCCAACAGGCCGTCAGTAGTCCCAGAAGGCCGCTACCCAGCGAAAGGCGTCGCCGTCGACCGCCACCCGGCCGACGGAGGGGAACGGCAGGTGAGTGGCCACCAGTTGCTCGCCGGTCTCCGCCAGCTCCCGCAGAAGGCGGACCCGAACGCGCGCCGCCTCCTCGGGGTCGTGTTCGAAGCCGTTGAACCAGTCCGGATGTTCAAACCCGACCGCGAACACGGCGTCGCCGGCAAACATCAGCCGGTCGCCGCCGGACGCCAGGCGGATCACGCTGTGCCCGGGCGTGTGGCCGCCGGTGCGATGGACGACCACGCCAGGCGCCACCTCGTACTCGTCATCGAACAGCCTGAGATGGCTGCGATACTCTTTCGCGAACCGCTTGGCGGTCGCCCGAAGCGCGTCCGGGAACCCCGGCGGCATGGAGACCCGGGAGAAATCGGGCGCCTCCCAGAACTTGACCTCGGCGGCCGCCACGTGGATCCGCAGGTCCGGACGCAGCTGCTCCTTCACCCCGTCGACGAGCAGTCCGCCGATGTGGTCCATGTGCATGTGGGTCAGGACCACGTCGGTCACCGACGCAAGATCGATGCCGGCGGCCTCCAGTCGCTTGATCAGTTGCCCGGCCCGCGGCAGGTGCAAGTCCGGGTCGAGCCCCAACCCGGCGTCGAGGAGTATGGTCTGGTCGCCGCTGCGCACCACGACCACGTTCAGCGCCCAATCCAAAGCGTCCGGCGGCAGGAACATGTCTTTCAGCCAGGCCGCTCGGACGGCGGGATCGATGTTGTGTCCCAGCATCGCGGTTGGGAGCGGTAGCACGCCATCGCTGATCACCAGCACCTCAATCTCGCCGACCTGCACCGCGTAGCGCGACGGAACCAGTTCGTCGAGCCGAGGTCTGCCGGTGTGTGCGGTGTTTTCCAGGCTCATCTTTGTCTCAAGGTTCATGTTCGTCTCCTTCTGACCGCCGCCTCAAACACGGCATCGACGACGCTACATGGAGGCGTGTTTGCGATCGATTGGGTCGAGGGATAAGGGCGGGTGGGGCCGAGGGACAGGGCAAGCCATACCACCGAATAGGTGCGGGCCTCGCTTTTTGCCGCCGGCGGCGTGCTGATGAGCGCGGAGTGGATCAGATCGGCGAACGCGGCAAGCCTGTGAATGGGCTCGCCACAAATGTCTAGCCGTATCCTCACGCCAGGGCCGACGGTCACGATCCCTCGTCCGGTATGTTCAAGACGTCTCCGCACGCCTTGCAATGAACGGCGTCGGCGTCATGGCGCTGGAGGCCGCATCGGTGACAGGCAAAGGTCACTTTGTGAGGCCGGACGACTGCCTGAGCAAGCCTGACGAATAGGGAGATGCCGACGATCATCGTCACCACGGAAGTGAGCTTGCCCAGCGTTCCCGGGAGCGTGATGTCTCCGAATCCCGTCGTCGTCACCGTCGCGACCGTGAAATATAGCGCATCGACGAATCCTTCGCCTCCCTCCCTGTTGTAGAAGAAGGACGTATAGACGAACCCGGTTGCCATGAAGAGGAACACAAGGAAATTGATCACCGCCCGGACGACGTCGATAAGGTGTAAATAGCCGGCCTTGCGCAGCAAGTCCTTGAGCAGCGGACTCGTGCCGATCGCCCAGAACCGCATGATCCGCAGGAAAGCGAAATTGAAGAGCAGGTCCGGCAGCAACAGCGTGGCCAGCACCACGAAGTCGATCCAGGTCATCGGCCGCCGAATCCACTCGCGCACGGAGGATGCGGCGATCGCCCGGCCGACCATCTCGGCGGCGATCCACACTGCTATCGCATAGTCGATAATCAGATAGGACGGACCGGATCGCAGGTACGGGCCGAGCAGGAAGAAGGCGAGAATGGCAACGTCAATGGCAGCAAATACCAGCCGAAAGGCGACCGCCTGTCTGCCGTCGGCCCTATCGAGCTTTCGCAGCACCTGGCGGAGCGAATTCTGCTGAGAGCCGTCGCCGGATTCGAAGATTTTCATCCAGGGAATGTAGATCCCTCATCGGCGTCCGCAAGTCGCCGAAGAGATCCTTGTCGGGGGAAATCGTTGTTCTCGTCCGGACAAGATTGCGCTGCAGGTTCCGCCTCGCCTCAGGCGACGGACCATCCACCGTCCACCAGCAGGTTCGCGCCGGTGATCAGGCTCGCAGCCGGTGATGCCAGGAAGACGACGGCACCCACCACATCATCGGTTTCGCCGATCCGGCCGAGCGGAATGTGATCGAGCGTCGCCTTGCGATTGTCGGCATCGGACAGAAAAGGTTCTGTGCCATCGGTGTGGATGAACGTTGGCGATACGGTGTTTACGGTGACATTATAGGCTGCCCATTCGGCGGCAAGGCAGCGGGTGAGGTGATTGATTGCCGCCTTGCTCATGCAATAGATTGCCTCGCCGCGCAGTGCGACGGTACCGGCCTGTGAACTGATGTTGATGATCCGGCCCCCATTGCGCTTGATCATCTGGCGGCCCACAGCCTGCGTCATCAGAAAGGTGCCCTTGATGTTGACATCGAGTATCTCGTCAAGGTCCTTCTCCTCGACGAGTTCTGCGAGATTGCCCGGAGCCACGCCGACATTGTTGACGAGGACGTCTATCCGACCGAATGTAGCAAGCGCCGCGTCGACGGCCTGCGCGATATGGGCCTTGTTGGGAATGTCCAGTTCAACAGGGAGAACTCTTCGTCCCGTGCCTTCGAGTTCGGCAACCAGGCCCGCCGAAGCTGCGACATCGCGGACCCCTAAAACAATATCGGAACCTGCTGCGGCACAGGCAAGTGCGCAAGCTCGACCGATGCCACGGCTCGCTCCCGTCACCAAAGTCACCTTGCCCTCAAGGCTGAAGTCCGGCGCGTTCTTCTGCATCATCATGCCTCCCTCGATGAAATCAATTTATGACAGCGTCGGCGTGCGGATGCCAGATATTCTCAGCGTGCTGAGGAGCGTCCCCTTGACCAATGGGCGATCCCGAAACGTGGGAACTTTCGCCGATAGGCCCCCGCAAAAATCCGCATTGCCCGTCGGATCCTGCACACGACGACCGACGGCGCGGGAGGAAGCGACGAGGCCGATCTCGCAGCGACTTCCGATACCGCCACCCACACGACCTGGAAAATCGGTATCCGGTGGCCTAGCCGATCTGCATCAGGATCGGAAAGGTCTGCTGGAACCAGATCGCCACATTGCTGACCCATCCGAACAGGAAGGCGAGGCCGGTAAGCACCAGGAAGAGACCCATCACCTTTTCCACCGTGCCGAGATGGCGGCGGAAGCGCGACAGGAAGCGCATGAAGGCGCCGGAAAAGCCGGCGGCGATCCAGAAGGGGATGGCAAGGCCGAGCGAATAGATGGCGAGCAGCCCGGCGCCGGAGCCGACCGTCTCGCGCGAGGCCGCAACGCCGAGGATGGCGCCGAGCACCGGCCCGATACAGGGCGTCCAGCCGAAGGCGAAGGCAAGGCCCATGATATAGGCGCCCGTCAGCGTCGCCGGCTTGCCGCCGCCTTGGAAGCGCGCCTCGCGGGTCAGCAGTCCGATTCGGAAGAGGCCGAGAAAGTTCAGCCCCATGACGATGATGATCAGCCCGCCGATCTTCGACAGGAGGTCGAGATGCTGGCGAAGCGCCATGCCGATGCTGGAAGCGCCGGCGCCGAGCGCCACGAAGACGGTGGCAAAGCCGAGCGTGAAGAAGAGTGCCGAGAAGAAAACGCCGCGCCTGACACCGGGCGCGACCACAACCGCACCGCCGCCGCGGAACTGCTCGACGGAGATGCCGGCCATATAGCAGAGATAGGGTGGGACGAGGGGAAGCACGCAGGGCGACAGAAAGGAAAGCGCCCCGGCAATCAGCGCGCTCCACAGGGAAATATCGGCAATCGACACGCATTCTCTCCGGCTGCAATCTGCGTGATGTTCCTAGCTTTGCGGGCCCGGGATTGCCAATCACCTTTTTGCGCGCGCAAGAAATCTGTCTTTGCACGCGAGACATCCGTCTTGCGCCGGCAAGAAATGTGCCGACCGTCGGAAAAAGGCAAATTTTTCGGTTGACCGCAATGGGTCACCTGCCTATGTTCCGCCCACTTCCAGCCGGGGTGGTCACACCCGCGGAGAGGGAGAGCGTAGCTCAGCCGGTAGAGCAACTGACTTTTAATCAGTAGGTCTCGGGTTCGAACCCCGACGCTCTCACCATAAAACTTCTAAGAATTCAATGTAATAGGACTGTAAGGAGCGACGATTGTTGTTTCCAATTACGCCGATTTACGGCTCATGACGCAGATTTACGGCACATGATTGGTACACGGCACATGAGCATAGAGAAGCTGTCGACTGGGGAGGCCGATGGGGATGGCAAGGTGATTCTAGGCGCTAAGTCGCGTCGTGCGGCGGTTGCGGTTGAGCATTCTTCGGTCAAGTTGCGCCTGGCGTTCTGCTTACCTCTTGTCTTGGTGGTAGGCTGCAATGACGACAGCCACCAATATACGCTGTATCGAAGCAGTGCACTGGACGCGAAAATGCGCTTGCATGTCGCATCGTTCGACAGTGCGGACGGTGACGCCTACAACTCCGAAAACTGCCAAATTGCAGCAGGTCTTTTCGCGGATCAGCCGGGCGTTCAGGTTCGATACTGGTGTGAGAAGGGCCGCTTCCGGAAATAGATTGATTAATGTGATGTGCAGGGATCATCAAGTCAAGAACGCAACAGGAACAAATTACCCTGTGCATAAATATGTGGATTAAAAGCCACCCATGCACACGGAGTCAGTGATTTGCACCATAATGATGCCGCGGCCAAGGAAACGATCGGCGCCGACAACGCTATGTGATCGTTCCTTAGCTGCTGGCGCTACGCCCGCGAGGGGAGAGAATGGCTGCAACCATTCTCTCCTTTTCGGTAAGACTACCTTGCTACACTTTCGGGAGGCCTGCAACGAACGAGTTGCGCTTTATGCAACTTGTCCACGGCCGCGGAGACTATTCCGTGGCTCTGTTGCATCAAGCAGCACAATGATCGTCATCAATCTTGCCGAGGTCGCGGTATGGCTCGCGCTTATCTTTCGAGCATTTCAGTTCGTCATCGGTTTCGGAATCGCAACAGAATTCTTCGGACCGTATGATGCGGCTCTAGCACGCTACGGGCTGCCCGCGGTGTAGGATATCGCGACGGCTTTTGAAATCGCTGAAGACTCAGGAACCAACTTCCACTGCGGTCCGTTTGCTTCTCATCAACAGACAGGAGAAAGCGATCATGGATTGGAATCGTATCGAAGGAAACTGGAAGCAGGCGAAGGGCAAGATCAAGGAGCAGTGGGGCAAACTCACCGACGATGATCTCGACCAGATCGCCGGCAAGCGCGGCCAGCTGGAAGGCAAGATCCAGGAGCGGTATGGCATCGAAAAGGACCGTATCAAACGCGACATCGATGATTGGACCGGTCGCCAGACTTGGTAGTGCCTGAACAAAAACCCGGCGAAAGCCGGGTTTTTGCCGAAGGAGCTACGGCGATCAAGGGCGCTCGGATGTCACGAATATCCACCGAAAGCCAAGAGAAGTACGCCGATTGCGATAACCGCCAGGGCTGGCCAGTTTTGGGATATCCCGAGGAATCTGAGGCCTTGGCGCCGCGGTTCCAGCGTCGTGCCGCCTTGCGGCATCATTTGATGCGGATTACTCGGTTTTCGACGAAGCGCCGACGTAAAGAGAAAAAGAAGTCCGCCGATGATGAGAGCGGCTCCGATCAGGATTGCCCACATGGTGACCTCCATAGAAACCAGGGTCTTGGGGTAAACCAGATCCGGACCTGATCGTTCCGTGAGTAGCTGCTCGCTTGAACAACCTCCACGGAAAGATTGAGCAAGCTACGCCGGAACCAAAAGTGCCCGCGGTGAATTTGACCGCTGAGCAATCTTGGAGATCCTGATGGACAAGACACCGAAGACGGCGATCCGCGGAATGATGCTGTACGTCATCGCTCTTCTCGTCTTGGGCATTCTGGCCGGCGCCGTCTACACGCTCTGTGGCCATCCCGCCGATCCGTCCGAGCGACCGGCAGCCGAGACGATTCCGGAAAAAGCCACGGCTCCGCAGTGAGATGCGTCGTACCAGGTAATGGATGATCGCCGTGGGAATGATGACCGGGAAAGGTGCTTGCCAGATCCGGCGCGCACCGGGTCAGGTCGTGTTGAAAGGCCCGCGCTCCTCGGCAAAAGATCCGCAAGCGGCGACCAACATGGCTTTGGAGAGCAAGCCGGAAATCCTGTCGCAAGTCGTTCCAACCAGTCAGAGGATAATATTATAGGGAGAACAACCTGCGACAGAGAAAATCGGCACCTAGGTGGGATCATTCAGATTGCGAAGAAGCCGCCTGTCCGAGGCTTTGAGATATTGCATGGGACAGTCGGCCAAGGGGAGTTTGCGGATGAAAGAACATGCCGTCGTGATATCGGGAGCAGGTCCGACAGGCCTGATGCTGGCGGGCGAATTGGCCTTGGCAGGCGTCGACGTGGCGATCGTCGAACGCCGTCCCAACCAGGAGCTTGCCGGTATGCGGGCCGGCGGTCTGAGTGCGCGCACGCTCGAGATTCTCGATCAGCGTGGGATCGTCGACCGGTTCCTCGCCGAAGGGCAGATCGCCCAGGTCGCCGGATTTGCGGTCACACGTCTGGATATCAGCGATTTTCCGACCCGGCACAATTACGGGCTGGCGCTGCGACAGAAGCATATCGAGCGCATTCTGGCCGGCTGGGTCGGCGAACTGGCGGTGCCGATCTATCGCGGCCGTGACGTGACGGGTTTTGCTGAGGACGATATCGGCGTCACCATCGAACTCTCCGGCGGCGCCTTGCTCAGGGCAGGTTATCTCGTCGGCTGCGATGGTGGCCGCAGTCTGATCCGCAAGATTGCCGGCATAGAATTTCCTGGATGGGATGCGACGACCGGCAACATTCTCGCCGAGGTCGAGATGGAGGAGGAGCCGCCATTGGGCGTCCATCGCACGGCCCTTGGCATGCATGCCTTCGGCCGGGAGGAATATGAAATTCGCGATGGCAAGATCGTCTTTGCCAGTGAGGGTCCGATCGGCGTGATGGTGACGGAAAAGACGGTCGGCCGCATAGGCGAGCCGACACTCGGCGATCTCAAGGAAGCGCTGATTGCCGCATGCGGGACGGACTATGGCATCCATAGTCTCAAGTGGATTTCCAGATTCACCGACATGTCACGCCAGGCGGCGGCATACCGCAAGGGCAGGGTGTTCCTGGCCGGCGATGCCGCTCATGTGCATTCTCCGGTGGGCGGACAAGGCCTCAATACCGGTGTGCAGGATGCCGTCAATCTCGGTTGGAAGCTGGCCCAGGTGGTGAAAGGAATGTCGCCCGAAGCCCTGCTCGATACTTACCACGCCGAACGGCATCCGGTGGCCGCCCGGGTGTTGCGGGCGACGATGGCGCAGGTCGCGTTGCAACGGACGGACGATCGAACGGAAGCCTTGCGTGAGATGATAACGGAGCTCCTCGGCATGGAGGAGCCTCGCAAAAGGATCGCGGCCGAGATGTCCGGACTGGCGATTCATTACGATCTCGGCAAAGGCCATCCGCTGCTCGGCCGCCGCATGCCTGACCTTGAGCTCGCCACGCCGGATGGTCCTTTGCGTCTCTTTACGCTCCTCCATAATGCACGGCCAGCGCTCGTGAATTTCAGCGCACCCGGCAGCGTCGACATCACGCCGTGGTCGGACCGCGTCACCTTGGTCGATGCCCGATATGACGGTCCATGGGAACTGCCTGCATTAGGCATTGTTTCCGCGCCGGCCGCGGTGTTGATCCGGCCCGATGGCTACGTGGCGTGGGTGGGTGACGGGACGCAGGATGGTCTGCAAGATGCGATGAATAGCTGGTTCGGACCAGCCGGCTAAGGACCGAGAATTTGTGAGCTGTTGGCCTATGCGGCGAGCGAAATCGAACCGCAATCCAAAATCGTCTCGGGCTCGGGCATCGGTTTGCCGCGGCGTTCCCAGGTGCGGCGGCTGATGCCGAAAGCCTCCCAGGGGCGCGCTTGGCTAAGGGCGTTGGCAAGATAGTCAGCTCTGGGCAGCGCGCCTGCCGCACGCCGTCGCTCTTCTTTTCGGGCTCGGTCCCGCTGCCGCCGCTTTTCGTTTTGAAGTTTTGTTCTTTTCCGCTTCGGCACATCGAATGCACCAATGGTGCGAATGTCGAGTGCGCTCCGCTCTGAGTAACTCAGATGCAGGGCATGACCGAGAGCGTCGGCGGACAATGAGGAAAAACGCACCTTTGTCCGCTCGTAGATGATGTCCTCTATATCGGCTTTTCCAGCCCATGGAAGCCAGCGCGCCGACCAGCCAAGCACCACGTCGACGAACTCTTGCCTGAATTCGACGAACGCGAGGCTGGCGATCACCTCGACGTAGATCAATGCGTCATCCGCCTCCGGCACGATGTCGCCGTGACGATGCCTGATCAGTTTTTCGATCTCGCGCACCCGGCCCCGGAAATGGTTCCAGCGGCTGACCCGCATGCGTCGCTGTACGACCTTGTATCCCAGCAGGCAGTCGCCGAGTTTGATGGTCGTAACATCCCGAGCAAGGCCATCCCGTTGATCCGCCTTTGCAGCCCGTTTTTCCGATTGAGCCGCTTCATCTGCGCCAATAATACGATCCATCGAGTTCCCCTTGCGATCTGCCTCGGAGGCCGAAACGACGGATTGTAAAGGAAGTCGAAGGGGGTGATATGCACTCTTTACTCGGCATTCTGTGGATTGTTGAAGAAACGGCGGCCGTTCGATGACCTCGACGCTTCTTAATTAAATGCAAAAGACATTGCAGTTGCACTCGGCGGAATCGCCGGGCGGAGAAAGCGCGGTCGAGCCGCCATGTTTACATCAGCGACGATCAGCGAAAGCCGAAGAAACTCAAAATCGCGAGTACGATAACGACAGCGCCGACAAGCCAGATCAAATTGTTCATGGGGAACCGTTCTCCTGTTAGATCGAGCCAACCGTGACCCGATGACGTAATGCGGGGCGGGGCTTGCGGTTCCCTAACCATTCCGATTGCTGCAGCGCGCCTTCTCTCGCGACGCAGTCGTTCAACGGCTGTTTTCTTGCAAAGCAGGGTTCAGCAGCTGCTTGCGCCTCGGCGGTTAGACAATCTCAGCAGCGAAGCGTTGAACGAATGTCGGCCGTCTGTGCTTCAATAGCTGCACGAGCGCGCATTGCCGGGTCTGAATCCACCCGCGCAGGCAGGGTTTATCGAGCTATCGCGTTGATATTGAAAATCCTGGTTGTCGGGCCTTGGCGTCGACGTGCAGGCAGAAGTAATCGTGGATGTACCGAGCAGCGCTGCGGCGGCTACAAATGAAAGAAATCGGTTCATTTGAACTTCTCCTTGCGAGATTGTCATGGTCGCAACCTATTATGCCAACACGAGCCTATACGAAAACTTCCGGCCGGCTTGATCACGCTCACTTGATCTGAAGCATTCGTTACATTGATCAATCGATCTCACTTCGTGATGCGTCGAGGCTCGATTGATGTTCAAATCTATTCTTCTTTAATCTAATCGGGCTATTCTGCCATTATGGAAGTAGTTTCAATGGCGTTTTGAGCGTGACGTAACCAATTTTGACTTGAATTAAACACGTTTTTTCAGTAAATTTATAGCATAAAAAGTATTATAAATGGGAGGATACTATGTCTTCAGCTCGGTTTGACCCGGTTTTGCTTCATCGCAAGCATTTCATCGATGAAATCACGTGCCTCGATGAAATCCTGGATTTCCTGGACGAATGGCCGGAGGACAAACGAGGTTTGGCATATGACACGCTGTTGAAGGCGTGCAGGGATACGGCCAGCGGCCGTTTCCCGCTGAGCGCCACGCGCGAGAATTTTCGGCGTTTTCTGAAAATGTCGGGCGTGCTGGCAAACGTCGAGGCTGCCCCCAAATTCGAGCGGCTGATGAACGAGCGAACTGTCGGCAATGCTTAACGAGATATAGGCTCGTCAACGGGCCTATCCCGCAGGCGAGGACGCGCCGTAACATCAGTTGCGGCGCGTTCTGGTCTCGGTATTTACGGATCTGACCATCGCCTATTTCTTGGCCACAAAGCACCGCCACAAGCACCTGTAAGAGGCAGGCGGTTGTCGGTTCTTAGCAGACTTAGGCCGCGCCCGCACTGGCCCAGTCGCATCGGAAGGCCAGCACAGGCTTCGAAAACCCTTTGAGCCGTCGGCGCGTTGCGTGACCGAAAAGATCGGCGGCGCCGTATTCCCGAAAAATATTCTCCGAGACGAGGATCTGGTCGCTGGAGGCTGCTGCGCAGAGACGCGCGGCAAGTTGCACGGTCGAGCCGAAAAGGTCATTGCTGTCCTCGACCGGTTCGCCGCAATCCAGTCCGATGCGGATATGAATCGGCTCGGCGTTTCCGCCGTTGTAACGATCGAATTCGCGCTGAATAGCCATGGCGCATTCCACCGCTGCAGCCGTCGTGGCAAAGGCCGCCATGATGCCGTCGCCGGTGTGCTTCACTTCCCGGCCTGAATTCTGGCTGAGGCACCGGCGCACGATCGCGTCATGAGCCCGGACCATTTCGGTCGCCATGCGGTCGCCGAGGCGTGATGTCATCGCGGTCGAGCCGACGATATCGGTAAACAGGATTGCCCGGTGGCCGGGATCCACGTCGACAGAGGATTGGCCGGGCGCCGGCTCAGGATCGTGAATGCGGCCGAGGAAAGCCTCGACGGCTGACAAGGCGACCTCGACGATCTCGTTGGCGACGAAGCCGTGCGCCTCGCGATGCACACATTGCGCGGTTTCCGCGTCCGGCGCATCCACCAGGCAAAAGGCGGTTCCGCGCCGCTGATCGAACCAGTAGGTGAGGAACTTGACGCCGTACCGATCCTGAATGTCGAGATCCATGCGATGCGCCCGGGCGACGTCGGCGGCTGACGTTCCCTCGAGATAGTGCCGGTCCATGAAGATAGGCATCGCGCGCTCCTCCCAGATCCGCCGCGTGAGAGATGGACGGCATTGTACGACCTGGAGGCAACTCCGTCCATCTATGGCACAGTCAAGGAATGATCATAAATGCTCTTTCTTTCAGAAAAACATGGCGTTGCTGTAAACCATTTGGAGTATAGAAAGGAGATGTTTGAGTTTTAATCAGTCAACCCTGGATGTGAACCCGATTTTTACCATAATTGATCGATTAGTGGCTGATCGCAGGACTCTGGCGGCCGTTCAGCAGGCTTCAGGCGTTTCATCTTCAAGGACGCCGGGAGATCTGGCGGGCCGGACACCGCAGGGCCGGGAGACTGAAGGGATGGAGAGACACGTCTGTTCCAACATCAAATCCGTGCACCACGCTTCGGCTGTACCCAGCCTGGCAACGGCACGCAAATTGCATCGCACTCATAAGCTCCACCGAAATTGGGAAAAGCTGTAGCAAAGTGAGACAGACGGCACATTTTCGACCGGTCGGCTTGGCCTCGATGGGGCTCGGTCATTATGCCGTTATCAACTCTGTGTGGGACGCCGCGCGTACGCTTTTGCACGACTGGCCCGTCGATGACGGCGAAGATTATCTCGAGGCCGTCAAGTCATGCCTGGATGCGATCATCGGCGATCTCCCGCCCGACGAAGTGCGGGCGGCATTCATCCGGGCGGCGCAGGAGGCGGGCATCGCCGTCATAGAGGCTGCGGACTGAATGTTGGCCGCGCCCAAGCCGCCAGCTTGATACGCCCGTCCCGAACCCGAAATCATGCAGCGCTTGACTTCTTCGGCCAAAGTTCTATTTTAGAACAAAACAGGAACATTGGAGATGATCATGACGCATACGGAACAGGTGATCGCCAACGCCCTTGCGCTTGTCGAAGCGTCCCGCGCAGCGCGCGAGCGGGATCAGCTGCGGCGTGCCGCCTGGCAGAAGAAGGTCGAACTCAGCCGGCCGCTGCCGCCTTTGCCGCGTCCGGTTCAATTGCCGCTGGCGCTGAACTGATGCAGCCGGCAACGATCTTGGAACCCAATCGGGCAAGCACGAAACAGGCATTGTCCGACCGAGCTGGGCCTGATCAAGCCTCCTCGGATCAAGCTTGGCCCGATCAGGCTTGGGAAGTCGAAGCCGTGCTTGCCTGGCATGACGACAATGCCAAGGCGGCGATACGCTCGCTGCTCGACGACTGCAAACATCTCCGCCAGCAACTGGCGCTGGCGGAAAGCATGATGAGCCGCGGAATGGCCCGCGGTTGGACGCCGCGATACGAGCGCGACGCCCTCTGAAACGGAGGCGATCCGGAGCGGCAATCGGCCGCGTGACATGCGCCCGTTCCGAAAAACCCGCATAGGCGTACACATCCGGCTCGTCCGCGCTCGCGGTGGTTTTCCCGCAGCCGGGGCTCCGCGCCGCCTGTTATCGGACCCGGCGATGACCCCGGGCCTCTTTGAATTGGCGCCTATCCCGTCAGGCCGACATTCGCGAGATAGGCCTCCAGCGCCCACACATCTGCGGAGGCGACGATGGCGCCGACATAGCCGTCCGGACGCACGAGCACCCAGTCGCCCGCTGTGGGGGCATAGGTGTCACGGAAATGGCCGCCGTCGTCTATCAGATCGCCGCCCCGCCCGATCCGGTGGATGTGTAGGCCTGTGCGCGGCGGCAAGGCGGCTTGCTCGACTTCATAACCGAGCAGCGTCCAGTGCGCGCCCTTGAACAGCTCGAACAGACGCACCGGCTGGCCGGCGGCGCCACGCATCGGCGCATCCGGCGCACGGTCGCCCGCAAGCAGGCCACCATGTCGCTCCGGCTTTTCCAGCGCGAAGGAGGATTCGGGGTAGCCGATGTCGAGTTGATGGACCTCGCGGCCGCGCCGCATCTCGCCGCGTTTGAGAGCGTCGAGAAGACTGGTGGCGAGACCGAGCATCGTCGCTGCGACGGGGCGGCGCTCTTCCTCGTAGCTGTCGAGCAGCGCGTCGGGGGCGCCCGCTTCGACCGCCGCCAGTTTCCATCCGAGATTATAGGCGTCCTGAACGCTGGTATTGAGACCCTGTCCGCCGGTCGGCGGATGCGTATGGGCGGCATCGCCAACCAGGAAGACGCGGCCCAGCCGGTAGCGATCGGCAAGCCTTGCATTCATGTTGAAGGCCGAAGCCCATGAGACCGACTGGACCTCGATGTCGTCGCGGCCGCTGCGCTCCTTGACTAGGGCGGACAAGCCTGCCGCGGAAAGATCGACCTCGCCTTCGAGCGGGATGGGTGCCTGGATCTGGAACAGATCCGTTCCGGCGAGCGGGCAAATCGCGATTTGCCGCTGCATGTCACCTTGGCCGAAGCGATGCCATGAGTCGCGATCCAGTCCGGTTAGAAGGACATCGGCGACGATGGCGCGCACGCCGAGCGTCTTGCCGGGAAAACCGACATCGAGCGCATGGCGCACGAAGCTGCGGCCGCCGTCGGCGCCGACCAGCCAGCGCACGCGGACGGTCTCTTCGCCGGATTGACCGCTGAGCCGCGCAGTCACGCCGGCCTCATCCTGTTCGAAGCCGATGAGTTCGCTGGCGAATTCGGGCCGGTGGCCAAGCTCGAGCAGGCGCCCGCGCATCACGCCTTCGGTGAGGAACTGCGGCACCATCAGCGGAAGATGATAGGGCTCGGCCGGCGTCGGCTCCTCACCCACCACGGCGTCGGATTCGCAGAAGCTGCCGTCATCGCGATATTCCCGCTGTCGGGGATAGGCGCCGCCGAGTGCGACGATCCGGTCGAGAATGCCGAGATCCTCGAAGACCTCCTGGGTTCGCGGCTGGATGCCCTTGCCGCGGGAACCGCGGAACGGGTCGTTCAATTTCTCGATCAGGCGGAAGGATACGCCGTGCCGCGCGAGCTCGATCGCCAGCGTCAGGCCGGCCGCACCGGCGCCCGATATCAGCACGTCGACTGTCGAATTCTCTGTCATTGTTTTCTCCATATGTGTATTATGCACATAATAGGAGAATCGGCATGGCGTCAACAAAGAATGTGCAAAATACACATATAAGCGAGAAGCTGCGCGAGTTGCATGGAGCATTGATCGAGATCGTCAGCGTCATGAACCGCCCGCAGCGCGACGAGCAGATGGTCCGCGAGGCGGGCATTTCGCTCGATCGCGCCCTGTTTCCGCTGCTGGTCACGATAGAGCGGCTCGGTCCCATCGGGGTCGTCGAACTCGCCGACCGCGCCGGACGCGACTACACCACCGTCAGCCGCCAGGTCGCCAAGCTCGAAAGCCTCGATCTGGTGGAGCGCCGCGGCAGTGCCGCCGACCGGCGCGTGCGCGAGGCGGTCATCAGCCCCAAGGGCAAGGCAATGACCGATCGCATCGATGTCGCCCGCGAGCGGATCGGCCGCGCCATCTTCGAGACCTGGGACGAGCAGGACTTCAATGAACTCGTGCGGCTCATGCGGAGGTTTGCAAAGGATATCAGCGGCGATATCGGCAGCAGCGCGGGGGAAACGCAGGGCGAGGGCGGACCGCAACCGGGTTAACCTCGGAATCCTTGCTTGATGTGGCGGTGAATTCACCGGAGCCATTGCGCCGAGGCGTCTGCAATGGTTTTGTAGCCTCCTGCAATCGCAACGCTTTCCGGTGATTCCCAATGTTCGATATTCTGTGGCGCGGCCTGGTGATCGGCGCCGGCGCAACCATCCTCATGGACCTCTGGGCGATCCTGCTCACCCAGTTCGGCCAGGCGGCGCCCAACTGGGCACCGGTCGGCCGATGGTTCTGGCACCTTCGCCGCGGCAAGGTCTTTCACGACAGCATCGCCGATGCCGAGCCCTATGCCAATGAACTGGCGCTCGGCTGGATCAGCCATTACGCCGTCGGCATTCTCTATGGGGTGATCTTTGCCATCATCATGGGCTCCGCCTGGTTGGCGGCCCCGACATTTCTTCCCGCCTGGATCTTCGGCATCGTCACCGTCGGGGCAGGGTGGTTCCTGCTGCAGCCGGGCCTCGGCATCGGCTGGGCCGCCTCCAAACACCCGACCCCAAACAAGGTCCGCTGCTTCAACCTGCTGGCTCATACGGTGTTTGCATTGGGGCTCTATGGGACTGCGCTGATTATTGGGTGAGCGCGGGGTCTGCTCGCCCGATGAGATCGCCGCCTGCCCCTCATCCGGCTGCCGCCACCTTCTCCCCGTAGGCGGGGAGAACGGGATATGTCGCAAACTCTCCGTTCCCCACTGGCCTCTCGCAGGGCACGTCCCCTCGCCCCGTTTACGGGGAGAGGGTTAGGGTGAGGGGCTGCGTCTCGGGTCCAAACCGGACAACCTTACCGCGCCGCCCAGTTGGCGCCGCGGCGGAAGATGGTCTTCATCTGGGGCACGTCGAACTCCTTGGCCTGATGGCCGAGCGAGGAATAGAAGACGCGGCCCTTGCCGTATTTCCGTTTCCAGACGACCGGCATGACGACGCCGTCGATCCAGTAGGCGTGCTCGCCGGTGAATTTCGTCGTCGCCAGAACCTCGTTCGAGGGGTCGACATGCATGTAATATTGCTCTGACGTATAAGGGAAATCGGCGATCCCTTCGACGAGAGGGTCGTCGGGTCGGGTGATGTTGACGGTATAGTCGATGATGTTGCCGGGGTGAGCCACCCACTGGCCGCCGATGATGAACTGATAGTCGACGGAATCGCGGAAGGCATCGCCCGCACCGCCGTGATAGCCGGCAATGCCGACGCCGCTTTCGATTGCCGCGGCGAGGTTCTTCACCTCCTCCTTCTCGATCTTCGACATCGTCATGATCGGCACGACGAGGCTGAGATCATGGACGGAAGGATCGGCAAGAGCCTCGGTGCCGTGTTCGAGATAGACCTTGAAACCGTCTTCCTCGAGCATGGTCTTGATGATTTCGGCGCATTCCTGCGGCTCATGCCCGCTCCAGCCGCCCCAGACGATCAGTGCTTCACGCATAGTCTTTCCTCCTGAAACTTATTTCGCCAGTCGTCCGTCGACGATGGAATCGGACAAGGGGGCAGGGCGCTCCGTTGCCGTGGTGATCACCACTGTCCGGCCGGTCGCGGCTGCGGTATGGAACGCTTCCATGACTTCGAGCACATGCAGCGCCAGATCGCCATTGGCCCGATGCGGCCGGTTGGAGCGGATCGCATGCGCCATGTCGGCGACGCCGAGCGAGCGATAATTGCCGTCGGCATAAGGCGCTGTGACCGGCTGGTCCTCGAACGAACCACCCTTCTTCAGATATTCCACCGGGCCGGCGAACTTGTTCGGATCGGGCACAAGAAGCGTGCCATCCGTTCCGTAGATTTCGAGCGGCAGATGCTTGTGGCCGGCGACATCGAAGCTCATGGCGATCTGGACGACGGCGCCGTTGGCAAAAGCCATCATGCCGGCAACATGGGTCGGCACATGCACGGGAATGCGCTCGCCATTGCGCGGTTCGCTTGATATCAGCCGTTCCGATCGCGGCGTCGTCGCAAAGCCTGCAACCTGCGCAACAGGTCCGAGAAGATTGACGAGATCGGTGATGTAATAGGGGCCCATGTCGAGCATCGGCCCGCCGCCGACTTCGTAAAAGAAGGCCGGGTTCGGATGCCAGCGCTCATGGCCCGGGCACATGAAGGTGGCTGAGCCGCCGACCGGCTGGCCGATGACGCCCTGGTCGATCAAGGCGCGGGCCGTCTGGTGGCCGCCACCGAGGAAGGTGTCGGGAGCAGCGCCGATGCGCAGATTCCTGGCCTTGGCGGCCTCCGCCAATTTTTTCCCTTCCGCGAAATTAATCCCGAGCGGCTTTTCCGAATAGGTGTGCTTGCCGGCCTCGAGCGCCTGCAACGCCACCGCAACATGGGCCTTCGGGATCGTCAGGTTGACAATGATCTCGACCTTGGGGTCGGCGAAAAGCTCCTCGACCGATTTGACGGGAACGTTGAATTCCGCGGCTTTTGCTTCCGCCAGCTCCCGGTTGAGATCGGCGACGCCGCGGATGTCCAGGATAGGGAAGGACGCCATCGCCGTGAGATAGGCGCCAGAAATATTGCCGCATCCGATGATGCCGATACCGACTTTGTCCATGAATTCCTCCATTCAATCTTGATTGTGCCGCCCGTCAGAGCGCCGGCCCTGTCGTGTTCCAGGGCGATTCGTAGAGTTCGTAGAGCGCCACCGCAGCCGCACCCTGCGCCCAGAAATCATCGCTCGAATCGTCGAAGACGAGTTCGCTCACGCCGCGCAGCGACGGCGGAATGGCGAGCGCATAGGCATCGCGCAGGCTGTTGAGGAAGGGTTCGCCGAGCGCCAGGCTCGATCCCACAAGAATGACCCGCGGCGGCGCAAACAGCGTGACGATATTGGCAATCGTCAATCCGACCGCTTCGCCGGCGCGGATGGCGGCGCTGATCAGCCGGTCGTCATCGGCCTTGATCAGGGCCTGGGCATGGTTCATGCCGCGACCGAGGCGGATCGCTTCGGCAAAACGCCCGTCGGCCTGCTGTTCGCCGAGGATGGCACTTTCGCCGGCCTGGCTGAAAAGCCGCACGACGCCATTCGGCCCCATGCCGAGCACGAGGTCGCCGAGATTGTGGCTGAGACCGCCGGCGCCGCGAAACAGGCTGTTGCCGTGCAACACGCCGAGCCCCAGCGTCTGTTCCAGCGAAATCAGCACCATATCCTCGAGATCGCGCGCCTTGCCGAACCAGTGATGGCCAAGCGTGATGGCATGGGCGTCACTTTCGACAATGGTCGGCGTCGAAAGCCGCGCCGACATCTCGGCGGCGAAATCGACATTGGTGTCGCGAAAGATCGGGCTGCTTCTGATGTAGCCGGTGCGGTGCTCGATGACGCCGGGAAAGCCGAGGCAGACGCTGTCAACATCCTCCAGCGACAGCCCGGCATCGACGACGCAGCGCCTCACTCCATCCTCGACCAGATCGGCGATGACGCCGATCGGCTGCCGGTCGATGCGGATCGGCAGAGCGAGCTTCGACAGCACATCGCCGCGGAAATTGGTGACGACGAAGACCATCCGGTTGGCGGCGATCTTGGCGCCCACCACGCGGGCTGCATCGGGATTGAGTTCCAGCATCACCCGCGGGCGCCCACGCACCGCCTCGTTGCGGATATCGCCTTCATGACGCGGCAGGATCAGCCCGTCGTCGAGCAGCGAGGCGGTAATGGCGGAAACGGTCGTGGTGGAGAGTTCGGTGCGCTCGCTGATCTCGATACGCGAGATCGGACCATGGCGCCGGACGGTATCGAGCACGTTCAAGCGATTGATCGCGCGCATTAATTCTGGATCTGCGGTCTTCATCGGGTCTAGCCAGGCGATCGTTTCGTTGGGTCGGAACCCAAATATTTTTAACGGGTTACGAAATAAATAGCGGGCAATTCGGCGGCTCTGTCAAGCGCATTTGATAAAAATAGAGGCATTGGGTTGACATTGCGTCAAAGCTCCGTTGAATTAATCCGCATAGGGGAAAAATTGTGAGGACAGGGCCCCTGGGAGGAAAATCATGAATTTTATGTTGAAGAGCGCCGGTCTCGGCGGCAGACGCATCGCATCCATGGCCGCGGCAGCCGGCATGTTGCTGGCCGGGGCAGGTGCGGCCTCGGCGACGACGGTGGTCAAGTGGCTGCATCTCGAGCTCGACCCCAAATACGTCGCGGCCTGGGAAGACATCGTCAAGAAATACGAAGCCCAGCATCCCGACGTCGACATCCAGATGCAGTTTCTCGAAAACGAGGCCTTCAAGGCCAAGCTGCCGACCTTGCTGCAGTCCGACGACGTGCCGGATTTCTTTTTCAGCTGGGGCGGCGGCGTCCTGAAGCAGCAATCCGAGACCGGCGCGCTCCAGGATGTGACAGCGGCACTCGATGCCGATGGCGGCAAGCTGCGCAGCGCTTATAGCCCGGCTTCGGTCAGCGGCCTGACATTCGACGGCAAGACCTGGGCCATTCCCTACAAGGTCGGCCTGGTCAGCTTTTTCTACAACAAGGAACTGTTCGCCAAGGCCGGGGTGAAGGCCGAGGACATCAAGAACTGGGCTGATTTTCTGGACACGGTGAAGAAGATCAAGGCGGCGGGCATCGTGCCGATTGCCGGCGGCGGCGGTGAGAAGTGGCCGATCCACTTCTACTGGAGCTATCTCGTCATGCGCGAAGGCGGCCAGAAGGTCTTCGAAGCGGCAAAGACGGGGCAGGGCGAAGGTTTCCTCGATCCGGCGATCATCAAGGCCGGCGACGATCTTGCCGAACTCGGAAAGCTCGAACCTTTCCAGCCCGGCTATCTCGGCTCGACCTGGCCGCAGGCGCTCGGCGTTTTCGGTGACGGCAAGGCAGCGATCATCCTCGGCTTTGAAAATACCGAGGCCAATCAGCGCAAGAATGCCGGCGACGGCAAGGGCCTCGCACCCGACAATATCGGCCGTTTCGCCTTCCCGGCGGTCGATGGCGGCGCCGGTAAGCCGACCGATACGCTCGGCGGTCTGAACGGCTGGGCCGTCACCAAGAAGGCCTCCAAGGAAGCGATCGATTTCCTCGCTTTCCTGACGAGTGCGGACAACGAGCGGGCGATGGCCAAGGCCGGCATGCTGCTGCCCGTTGCCGTCGGCGCCGGTGACGGCGTCACCAACCCGCTGCTTGCCGAATCGGCAAAACAGCTTGCCGGCTCGACCTGGCATCAGAACTATTTCGACCAGGATCTCGGCGCGGCCGTTGGCCGTGTTGTCAACGACGTGTCGGTGGAAATCGTCTCCGGTCAGATGAATTCCAAGGACGGCGCCCAGATGATCCAGGACGCTTTCGAACTGGAACAATAACCAGCGCCTGCAGATCCTCCCGGCGCTCCTGTTGAAAGAGGGCGCCGGGATTGCTGCCGACGAGATGCGAAAGCAGGAACCATGGCCAATATCTCAGTCCCATCGATAACGACGGCCGCAAGGCCGGCAAGAAAAGCCGCAAACAGCAGGAGTTCGGTCGCCCATGACCGGCTGACGGTGCTTTTGATCTTTTTGCCGCCGGCGCTGCTGCTTTTCACCCTCTTCGTCATCATGCCGATGGGCGAGGCGGCCTGGTACAGCCTCTACAAGTGGAATGGTTACGGCACGCCGACCGAGTTCATCGCGCTGCGCAATTTCCAGGTTCTGTTCCGAAATGCGGCTTTCACCCAGGCGCTGGTCAATAACGGCCTGATCATCGTCATCTCGATCTGCATCCAGGTGCCGCTCGCCATCTGGCTGGCGACCATGCTGGCGCACCGCATTCCGGGCGTCGTCGGCTACCGCCTGATCTTCTTCCTGCCCTACGTGCTGGCAGACGTTGCCGCGGGTCTTATCTGGCGCTTCGTCTATGATGGCGATTACGGCCTGTTTGCCGCCGTTTCCAACTTCTTCGGGTTCGCCAACCCCTATGTGCTCGCCGACAAGGATGTGGCGATCTATGCCGTGCTTGGGGTCATCGTCTGGAAATATTTCGGCTTCCACATGATGCTGTTCATCGCCGGCCTGCAATCGGTCGACAAAAGCGTGCTGGAGGCCGCCGAAATCGACGGCGCCACCGGCTGGCAGAAGTTCCGTTACGTCACGCTGCCGCTGCTCGGCTCGACCTTGCGTCTTTCGATCTTCTTTGCCGTCGTCGGCTCGCTGCAGCTCTTCGACATGATCATGCCGCTGACCGGCGGCGGGCCGTCCAACTCCACCCAGACGATGGTCACCTTCCTCTACACCTATGGCGTCATGCGCATGCAGGTCGGCCTCGGCAGCGCCGTCGGTGTCGTGCTCTTCGTCATCTGCGTGACGCTCGCCTTCGGTTACAAAAGGATTTTCATGCGCCATGACTGATATGAGCTCTTCCATCCGCATGAGCACGTCCACGCGCGTCTATCTCTACGTGTCGCTGAGCCTGATTGCCGCAATCGTGCTGGTGCCGCTGCTGACGACCGCACTCGGCGGCTTCAAGACGCTGGGTGACCTGCGCACCAATCCCTTCGGCCTGCCGACGGAGTGGCAATGGGCGAACTATACCGATATTCTTTTCGGTGAGCGCTACTGGCTGCAGATCGGCAATTCGCTGGTGATCGCGTCGCTCACCGTCCTCCTGACGCTGATCGTCTCGTCGATGGCGGCTTTCGCCTTTGCCCATGTCCGGTTTTTCGGATCGTCGTTCCTGCTCAATTATTTCCTGCTCGGCCTGATGTTTCCGGCGGCGACCGCGATCCTGCCGCTCTTCATCCGCATCCGCGATCTCGGCCTGCTCGATACCTATTGGGGCGTGGTGCTGCCGCAGGTGGCCTTCGGCCTTGGCATGAGCATCCTGCTGTTTCGAAACTATTTCCGCAACCTTCCGGAAGAATTGTTTCAGGCGGCCTTCGTCGACGGTTGCGGCTATCTCCGCTTCTTCTGGCATATCTCGCTGCCGCTTTCCCGGCCGATCGTCGCCACCGTCAGCATCATTTCCTTCGTCGGCAGCTGGAACAGCTACATCCTGCCGCTGATCATGCTGAACTCGGAATCGAAATATCCCTGGCCGCTCGGCATCATGGTCTATCGCGGCGAATATGGCACGGAATGGCAGCTGGTCCTGGCCTTCATCACGCTGACCATCCTTCCCACCATCATCGTCTTTTTCGTCGCCCAGAGACACATCATCGCCGGTTTGACCGCCGGCGCCGTCAAGTCCTGAGCCGAACCATTGCCCAAACCATTGGAGCTGCAATCATGGCATCCGTTCAACTCACCGATATCAGCAAGACCTATGGCGCCGTCGACGTCATCCACGGCATTTCGCTTCATATCGAGGATGGGGAATTCGTCGCCCTTGTCGGGCCGTCCGGTTGCGGGAAATCGACACTGCTTCGGATGATCGCCGGCCTCGAGGAGATCACCGATGGCGAGATCGCCATCGGCGGCAAGGTCGTCAACGCCATGACGCCGCGCGAACGCAACATCGCCATGGTCTTCCAGTCCTATGCGCTCTATCCGCACATGACCGTGGCTGAAAACATGGGCTTCAATCTGAAGCTCGCCGGCGTTGCCAAACCCCAGATCGAGACCCGGGTGGCGGAGGCCGCCCGCATGCTGGATCTCGCCGAGCTCCTCGACCGCAAGCCGGCCCAACTTTCCGGCGGCCAGCGTCAGCGTGTCGCCATGGGCCGCGCCGTCGTGCGCAATCCCGCCGTCTTCCTGTTCGACGAGCCGCTCTCCAACCTCGATGCCAAGCTGCGCGTGCAGATGCGCTCGGAAATCAAGACGCTGCACCAGAAGGTCAGGACGACCTCTATCTACGTCACCCACGACCAGATCGAAGCGATGACGCTGGCCGACCGCATCGTCGTGCTCAATCAGGGCAGGGTGGAGCAGCAGGGCACGCCGCTCGAACTTTACAGGAAGCCCGCCAATCTCTTCGTCGCCGCCTTCATCGGATCGCCGGCGATGAACATGCTGGACGGCACGGTCGACGGCGAAAACGGTGAACCCGCCGCCCGCCTCAAGGACGGCACGGCAATCCGCATCGCCCCCGACCGCAAGGTCAGGCCCGGCCAGGCCATCACCATCGGCCTGCGCCCCGAGCATCTCGTTCCCGGCATATCAGCCGGCACGCCGCTCGCCGGCCGCACGATGCTGGTGGAACCCACCGGCGCCCAGACCCATGTCGTCTTCGACCTCGCCGGCCAGCAGGTGACCGCCATCGTCGACGGCGAATATCCCGCCCGTTACGGCGCCGTCTTCGAGGCGAGTATCACGAGTGACCAAGTGCATGTCTTCGATCGCGGCACCGGTGTGGCGCTGTAGCGAATCCTCGGCCCAGGAGATCGCCGATAGCAGCCCCTTGCATGTTCAATTTGCGCTGATTGTTGGATGATCGGTCCGCACTCCGGCGGATGGCGATCCGCCGGAGTGCGGACGGCCGGGACGTCCCGGCCGCCTGCTGCCGCGATATATTATTCCGCCGCAATCCGTTCGACGCCGTTGGCCTGGACGATCTTCTCCAGCAGCGCGAGCTCGTCCGGGGTGAGATCCGTCAGAGGCGGGCGCACAGGCCCCGGATTCTGCCCGAGCACCCGGAGGCCGGCCTTGATGATCGAGACGGCGTATCCCTTCTTGCGGTTGCGCAAGGCGACGAAGGGGAAGAAGAAGCTCTTCAGGATCTCGTCGACGGTCGCCTGATCGCCGGTGCGCAAGGCGCCGTAAAAGCGTTGGGCCAGTGCAGGCACGAAGTTGAAGACGGCGGACGAATAGGTCGTCACGCCGGCGGCAAAATAGGCTTGGGCATAGACCTCGTGGGTCGGCATGCCGCCGACATAGACGAGACGGTCGCCAAGCAGTGTGGTGATCTCGATCACCTTGTCGACATCGCCGACGCCGTCCTTGAAGCCGATCAGGTTCGGGCATTCCTCCGCCAGGCGCGAAATGCTTTCGGCCGAAAGAATGGCGTTGTCGCGGTTATAGACGATGACGCCGATGCCGACCGACTGGCAGACCGCCTTGACGTGGGCAATCAACCCGGCCTGTTCGGCAAACATCAGATAGGGCGGCAACAGCAGCAATCCGTCCGCGCCGGCCTTCTCGGCCGCCTTTGCGATCTCGATGGCCAGCGACGTGCCGTAGCCGGTTCCCGAGATGATCGGCGTCTTGCCCGCCGACGCCTTGGCGGCCCGGACGACCTGTGGAATCTCGGCGGGATTGAGGGAGAAGAACTCACCGGTGCCGCCGGCGGCAAACAGCGCGGCCGCGTCATATCCTGCAAGCCACTCGACATGACGGCGGTACTTGGCTTCGTCGAACTTGAGTTGATCGTCGAAATGCGTCACCGGAAACGAGAGGAGACCACTGCCGACGGCCTTCTTCAATTCAATCGGGTTCATCATGAATTCCTATTCTTGACCTGTTGAAAATTGTCAGGCGCTTTCGAGCGCTTGCAGAAGTGCCGCGATATAGCCGTAGCAGAAGGCAAAGGCGGTGGCGGAAGGGTCCTTGCCGCTGACGGTCGGCACATGGTCCGGCATCAGCATGTATTTGAAGCCGACTTCCTTGTAGATCCTGACCGAGCGGACCATGTCCATGTCGCCTTCATCCGGGAAGGTCTCCATGAAGGAAAGCTTGCCGCCGCGAATGTTGCGGAAGTGAACATTGAAGATCTTGCCGCGCTGGCCGAACCAGCGAATGATGTCGTCGATCTCTTCGCCCGGATTTTCGAGCATCTCGCCGACCGAGCCCTGGCAGAAATTGAGACCGTGATACGGGTTTTCCCGCATCAGCACGAATTTCTTCAGGCCTTCCACCGTACCCAGCACCCGCGTGACGCCGCGATAGCCCGGCGGCGTATAGGGATCGTGCGGATGGCAGGCGAGCCTGACCCGATTGCTTTCGGCAACCGGAACGACGCGTTCGAGGAAATAATCGATCCGCTCCCAGTTTTCGTCTTCGGAGAGCACGCCGGCAAGGCCGGGCGCGGCCTGCTGATCCGTCTTTTCCCAGCGGAAGCTGGCGTTCAGCGACCCGCCGCGTCCCGGTTCGTCCGGCGTGCGGGGAATGCCGATCAGGTTGAGATTATATTTGACGGCGGGAATGCCGGCCGCTGCGACATTCTCGATCATCTTGCAGACGGCGTCGATCTGCCGGTCGCGGTCGGGGCCGGCGAGCAGGATATCGGGATAGGACGCCTTCTCGATCGGCTGCGAGGGCAGGGGCAACTGGATCATGTCGAGGATCAGGCCGAAGCTCTCGACCTTGTCGCGATGTCGCTCGATGTCGGAAAGCGTCCAACTGCTCGGCTTTCCCGGCGGGTCGGCACTGATATGCTTCACGCCCAGTTGCGCGAAGATGCGATAATCGTCGTCATCCCGCGCGGCCACCTGTGTTCCCAGATACATTTGAGTCTCTCTCGAAATTGCACAATGTCATATGACATAATATGAATTTCGGAGAGTGTCGAGCCCTATTGCTGTTCGGCGAGCATGCGGTAGCGCCGTTGGCTGGCCATCATATGTGCGCGCATCGCCTGGCGGGCGCGTTCCGGATCCTGATCGGCGATGGCCGACAGGATTTCGACATGTTCGGCATAAACCTTCTGGAGATAATCGCGGTCGTTGGCCTCGGGCAGCGTCGGAAACTGGCCGCGGGGGATGGCCCGGGGGCCGAAATGGCGCAGCACGTCGACATAGAATCGGTTGTTGGTGGCAGCCGCAATCGCCATGTGGAAGGCGTAATCCGCCTCCACGGTCTGCTGTCCGGTTTCGATGAGTTGCGCCATTTTGCGGTTGGCATCGCGGATCGCTGCCTCCTGCTCGGCCGTGCGGCGATAGGCGGCGATTGCGGCCGCTTCACCCTCGGCCGCCATGCGAAACTCCAGCAATTCCAAGGTTTCCGGGATGCTTTTGATTTCCACCGGCGTCAGTGACAGGACCGAATGCGCCTTCGGATCCGCGACAAAGACGCCTTTGCCCTGGATCGGCTTGACGAAGCCAGCGGCCCTCAGATCGGCAATCGCCTCGCGCACTACGGTGCGGCTGACGCCGAATGTCGATTCGAGCTGCGGCTCGGTCGGCAGCTGGTCGCCGACCCGCAGCTTCCCCGTCTCGATCTGTGCCCGCAGTTGATCGATGACCTGCTGCGCCAGTCTTTGCCGACCACGGCCGAGTGTTGTCATAGTCCGTTCCCCAATCCCTCTGCATCAAGTCTCCCGCTCGGGTCTTGCAAATCATATCAGACTTCGATAAATCATAATACGACATACGGGCGACATAATATGTCTCTTATAGTAGTCTAGGGAGGACTGACAATGAAGCATTTTTCTAAGGGCTTGTTCGTCGGCGCCGTGATCGGCGCCCTGACGATATCAGCACCGCAGCTATACGCCGCCACGCCGAAGGACCAGCTGGTGATCGGGACATCGCTGGCGCAGGTTCTGTCCCTCGACCCGCATCAGGCGACCGAGGGAAAAGCGGTCGAGATCATGTCGAATCTCTACGACCGGCTGGTCAACAGCACGCCGGATGGCAAGATCGTGCCGCAGCTGGCCGAGAGCTGGAAGGTCGACGACAAGGGCATCACCTTCACGCTGCGCCAGGCCAATTTCGCCACCGGCAATCCGGTAACGTCAAAAGATGTCGTCTATTCGCTGGGACGGCTCTTGAAGCTCGACCAGGCAGCCGCCGCCAACCTCAAGCGCATCGGCTACGACAAGGACAATATCGACAAGCTCGTCACGGCAGTCGACGACAAGACGGTCCGCGTCGATTTTTCAGGCCAGGTGACGGCCGAGATGCTGCTCTACCGGCTCACGACCTCGACCACCAGCGTCGTCGATAGCATCGAAGTGCAGAAGCATGTCGCCGACAATGACTGGGGAAATGCCTGGATGCGCACGCATTCGGCCGGCTCCGGTCCGTTCACGCTCAATCGCTGGTCTCCGAACGAACTTGTTATTCTCGACGCCAACAAGGATTATGTGGCCGGCGCGCCGAAGATGAAGCGCGTCATCGTTCGGCATGTTCCGGAAAGCCAGGTCGAACGGCTGATGCTCGAACGCGGCGATATCGATATCGCCAGCGCGCTGACCGCATCCGATCTCGCGACCTTCAAGGACAAGCAGGGCTTTACGATCCAGCGGATTCCGACAGGCGGATTCTACGTGCTGTCGATGAATGCCGGCAACCAATACCTTTCCAACCCCAAGGTTCGCGAGGCCATTGCCTACGGCATCGACTATAAGGGCATCGAGAAGACGATCATGGGTCCTTACGGGCGGGCGAGAAACGTTCCCGTTCCGGAGAATTTCGAATATGCGATCGCCAATCCCGATTGGCATCTCGACGTTGAAAAGTCCAAGCAACTGTTGGCCGAAGCGGGGTTCAAGGACGGATTCTCGCTGACGCTGAAGACGATCGCGCAGACGCCGCGCATCGATCTTGCCACGGCCATCCAGGCATCGCTTGCCCAGGTCGGCATCAAGATCGATATCCAGCAGGGCAACGGCTCGGAAATCATCGCCGCCCACCGCGCCCGGGATTTCGATCTGCTGATCCCGCAGACGAGCGCCTATATGCCGAACGTGCTCGGCTCGATGGAGCAGTTCTCGTCCAATCCCGACAACTCGAAGGAAGCCAACAATGCCGGCAACTTCGTCTGGCGTTCGGCCTGGGACATTCCAGAACTGACGGCCCTGACCGCCAAGGCATCGATGGAGCCGGACCCGAAGAAGCGCGGCGAACTCTACGTGCAGATGCAGAAGATGTTCGTCGAACAGAAGCCGGCCGTGCTGCCGATGTTCGAGCGCTTCGAGCCGATCGTCCTGTCGAGCAAGGTCCAGGGATATATCGGGCATCCGACCCAGCTGACGCGTCTCGAGAACGTCACGAAGTCTGAAACCCAGTAATACTCCCGAGGCAGCCGATCATGAAGGAACTCTCCGTAGCCGAATTTGGCCGACGCCTGGCGCATTTGCTGGTCAGCCTGTTCATCCTCTTATGTGTGACCTTCGTGATCGGCCGCATCCTGCCCACCGATCCGGTCGGCGCGATCGTCGGCGAGCTCGCCGATCCCGCCGCTTATGCGGCGATGCGGGCGCGTCTCGGTCTCGATCTGCCGATCTACCAGCAGTTTTTCCTCTATCTGAACGGGTTGGCGCATGGTGATTTCGGCACCGCCGTCCTCACCGGCAATCCCGTCTCTTCGGACCTGGCCCAGGCGTTTCCGGCGACATTCGAACTGGCGACGCTGGCGGTAATCATCTCCACTTTCGTCGGCGTCCCGCTCGGACTGGTCGCCGCACTGTTTCGCGACAGCTTCATCGACAAGACGGCCCGCGTGCTTGCGCTCGTCGGTCATTCGATCCCGGTCTTCTGGTTCGGCATCGTCGGGCTCGTCATCTTCTATGCGGGCCTCAATTGGGTCGGCGGGCCGGGCAGGATCGATGTCTTCTACGAAGGCCTCGTGACGCCACAAACCGGGCTGTTGCTGGTCGACAGCCTGCTGCAGGGCGAGACGGAAATCTTCTGGAATGCACTCGGCCATATCATTCTTCCCGCCATCATCCTTGCCTATGCGGCCATGGCCTACATCACCCGCATGACACGCAGCTTCACCCTGGAACAGTTGAGCCAGGATTATGTCATCGCCGCCCGTGCCAAGGGTGTGAGCCCCTTGGGCACGATCTGGCATCACGTCCTGCCGAACATTGCCGTGCAGCTGATCACCATCCTGGCCATTTCCTATGGTGGGCTGCTCGAAGGCGCTGTTGTCACCGAGATCGTCTTCTCCTGGCCCGGCATTGGCCAGTACATGACGAACGCGCTGATGATCGGCGACATGAACGCCGTCGTCGCCGGCACCATTATCGTTGGATTCATTTTCATGCTGTTGAACTTCTTCGCCGACGTCGCTTATGCCGTGTTTGATCCCCGTATGAGGGAGGCGGCCCGATGAGCGACGTTATCCGCAGCGAGATTCAGATCCGCCCTCCAAGTGTATCGAGCCGCATGGCGGCGTCGCTGGCGCGCGCCGGCCGCAAACTGGCCCACGAGCCGCTTGGCCTTGCGGGGTTCGTCATCCTCGGTCTTCTCTGCTTCATCGCGATCTTCGCGCCGCTTCTGGCGCCTTATGATCCGGCCATACAGGCGCTGGGCGATGCTCTGCAGCCGCCGAGCCTTGCGCATCTCGCAGGCACCGACGAATTCGGTCGCGATATCCTGAGCCGCCTCATCTTCGGCACGCGCATCACCATCCAGACCGTGCTTTCCATCTCCTTGATCGTCGGGCCGATCGGCCTGTTGATCGGCGTCGTTGCCGGTTTCTTCGGCGGACGCGTCGATGCGCTGCTGATGCGCGCCACCGATATCGTTCTCTCTTTCCCGTCGCTGATCCTGGCTCTGGCTTTTGCCGCGGCACTTGGCGCCGGCTTGACCACGGCCATCATCGCGATCTCGCTGACCGCATGGCCGCCGATTGCCAGGCTTGCGCGCGCCGAGGCCCTTGTCGTCAGAAACGCCGACTATGTGGTTGCCGCCCGCCTTTATGGCGCCTCGCCGATCCGCATTCTTTTCCTCTATATCGCGCCGATGTGCGTGCCCTCCGTCATCGTTCGCCTGACGCTCAACATGGCGGGCATCATCCTGACGGCGGCGTCACTCGGCTTCCTCGGTCTTGGCGCCCAGCCGCCGGCCCCGGAATGGGGTGCGATGATCTCCAGCGGCCGCAAGTTCATGCTCGATTATTGGTGGGTCGCCGTCATGCCGGGTATCGCCATCCTGCTAACCAGCCTTGCCTTCAACATCGCCGGAGATGCTCTGCGCGACATTCTGGATCCCCGCCATGCAAGATCGTGATCAAAAGCCCGTTCTTTCCGTCAAGGGGCTGAATGTCCGTTTCGGGCGAGGCGCCGTGCCCGCCGTTTCCAATGTCAGTTTCGACGTCGGCCGTGAGCGTGTCGGCATCGTCGGCGAATCCGGTTCCGGCAAATCGACGACGGGTCGCGCCATCATGCGTCTTCTGCCGCCGGCCGCGGTGGTCTCTGCCGAACGCCTGGATCTTGCCGGCAGTCCTTTGCTGTCAAAGACCGAGCGTCAGATGGGCGCGCTTCGCGGCAAGGATATCGCACTGATCATGCAGGATCCGCGCTATTCGCTGAACCCGGTGCTCTCGATCGGCAAGCAGATCGCCGAAGCCGCACGCCTTCACCTCGGCCTTCACAAGAAACAGGCGTTTGAGGCCGCCCGCGCCATGCTCGAACGCGTGCGCATCAGCGATCCCGATCGGGTGATGGCGCTTTATCCCCACCAGATATCGGGCGGCATGGGCCAGCGGGTGATGATCGCCATGATGTTGCTGGCGCGGCCGAAACTCGTCATCGCCGACGAACCGACCTCGGCTCTCGATGTCAGCGTCCGCAAGGACGTGCTGCTGCTGCTCGACGAACTGGTGCGCGAGAACAATTCCGGACTGCTCCTCATCAGCCACGACATTCGCATGGTGGCCGCCTTTTGCGAGCGCATCATCGTCATGTATGCCGGCCGGATCGTCGAAACCCTGACCAGCCTTGAGGACGCCCGCCACCCCTATACCCGCGGGCTGATAGCAGCGCTGCCCGACCCGAAGAACCCGGTTCGCCGGCTTGCTGTTCTCGACAGGGCGAAACTCGATCTGGAGACGGCGCAATGATCAATGTGCGTGACCTCGATGTCGTCTTTACTTCCGGCAAATCAAGCAACCATGTCGTCAGGGGCATCAGTTTTCAGGTCGGCCAGGGGGAGACGCTCGGCATTGTCGGTGAATCCGGCTGCGGCAAATCGACGGTGCTGCGCTGCCTCGCCGGGATGGAGTCCGGTTGGACCGGTCACATCGAGCTTGGCGGAAAACCGATCGGAAGAAAGCGCTCCCGCGAGGAGCTGAAATTCGCCCAGATGGTCTTTCAGGACCCTTACGGATCCCTACATCCGCGCCATCGCATCGGCACCGCGCTCGCCGAGCCGCTACGCGCCATGGGGCATTCCGATATCTGGTCGAAGGTCGAAAAAGCACTGGTCCAGGTCGGCCTGCCGGCGAGCTTCGCCAATCGTTTTCCGCACGAGCTTTCCGGCGGCCAGAGGCAACGCGTGGCGATCGCCCGGGCGCTGATCCTGTCGCCGCCCATCCTGCTGCTCGACGAGCCGACATCGGCGCTCGACGTCTCGATCCAGGCCGAAATCCTCAACCTGCTTGCCGATCAGCGCGAAGAAAAGGAACTGACCTATCTGCTTGTCAGCCACGACCTCGCCGTCATCGCGCATATGTGCGATCGAGTGTTGATCATGAAGAACGGCTGTTTCGTCGACGAGCTCACCAAAGCCGATCTGCAGGCCGGCGTCACCCATGATGCCTATGCACGGGAACTGTTCGAGGCGAGCTTCATCGAGGCTTGATATCCTCGAACGTGGTGTGGGTTCAGCGATCCTCTGTTGCGACATGGGCGCGGTTGACCGCCGCAACACTGCCCCTTTCCACGAGATGGCAGGCGAGCTCGACGCGGCGGCGTGGCGTCGCAAGGCCGAGCATCATGTCGCGCAGCAGATCGAGCGCGGTGGCGCCGAGTTCACGCATCGGAATATGCACCGTCGAGAGCGGTGGATTGAGAAAGGCTGACTGCGGCAGGTCGTCGATGCCCATGACGGAGATGTCCTTCGGCACGGCATAACCCATCGCCTGCAAGCCGCGCACGGCGCCGTTGGCGAGACTGTCGCCCGCCGTCAGGACGGCGGTGAAGGAGAGACCTTTCTCGCGGACAAGACGGGTAATCGCCTCGGCGCCGAGGTCCGGCAGCCAGTCGTCGACTTCGAGCACCATATCCGCGTCGGCCTTCAGCCCATGAAGCTGCAGGGCATCGCGCCATCCCTCCAGGCGCCGCTCGATCGTCCGCCGTCCCGGCCGCAGCATGAAGAGAATACGTTCATGCCCGGCCTCGATCAGCCGTTCGGCGGCGATGAAGGCGGCCGAGCGGTTGCAGGGCGTAACACTCGAAAGCCGCATATAGGGATCGTCGCTGTTGACGAGCACGACGGGCTTTCCGAGATCGGCGGCTGCCGCCAGCATGTCCTCTTCGTCGACGGTCAGGATCAGCATGCCGCCGAAACTCGGATCATCGCGCATCTCGGCGACGACGCGCGCTTCATCCCCCTTGTCGGCGATCGGGCGCATCGAAAGCTCGATGCCGAGGGCGGCCGCACGCGCATTCAACCCTTCGAGCACGTAGAGCGTAAACTGGTTGCGGACATAGTCGATCATTGCCGCACCGGAGGCGACGAGCATGACCTTCTTGCCGGCCACGCTGGCCGGCAAGGCGTAGCTGACCGCACTTGCCGTTTCCAGCACCAGCTTGCGAATGTCAGGCCTGACGCCCTTCTCACCGGCCAGCGCCCGCGACACCGTGCTGATCGACACGCCGCATTTGGCGGCGATGTCGTCGAGGCGCGTACGCCTGGCTTTTTTCGGTTCCCCTGTCATCTCATCTCCTCGCTCCTTCGCCATCATGCAAAAATCTTTCAGATTGCGCAAATGGCATGCCTATGCACAATTACCTGCGAGGAGTCCGCGGCAAGCGGCAGAGCAGGGAGGCTTTGAAGATGCGGCTTGACGGTCAGTCCATGCGTCGGCGGTTTGCCCGGCGTGGCAATGCTCGAGCGGACTGAAACATGGCCGCCGAGCAGCAATCTTATCTCCGCCGATCAACTGCCAAGCACAGTCCGATCGTCTACTGGCAGCTCGCCCAGCTGTGGCAGGAGCGCTACGATGTCGCCGACCGTCCGATGGACGGCAGGATGGATCCGTTCTTCTTCGTCACCAAGACAAAGAACTTCATCCCGCATGAATATCCCTGCCGCACCGAATTCAAGACATCCTTCTCCGGCCGGCGGCCACAGCCGGCTGGCGAATTCGAGGCCGTCCGCTGGTGGCTTCCTTTTGCCTCTCCGCGCGTCGATCTCTCCGGCTTCTGGTTTCGCCCGACGCGCATCGGCTGCTGGGCACGCACGTTTCTCGATGCACAGTCGGCGGGGCCTGCCACGCTTCGCCTGTCGACCTGTGGCGGCGCGATCCTCTTCGTCAACGGCCGCGAGCAGGGCTTCATGGCGCCTTACCAGCGCAATCTGGAAGCCCAGCAGCTCTTCGAGATCGAGCTTACGGCCGGCCTCAACGAGATCCGCATCTATTTCGACGATCTCGCCGAGCGCGACGCCCGGTTCTATTTTCAGCTGGATTATCTCGACGGGCCTGAGGTCGAAACATCGGTCCCTGTTCCCATCGCCGCCGGTGATGCGGATGCGCTGGAGGAGATCCTCGAAGGCATGCGTTTCGACCGCACCGCCTATCTCGGCGAAGATGTGACGATCCTCTTTCCCGTGCCGCTGCCGGTGGCGCTGACCTGCCATGTCGAGATCGAAGGCGACTTTATGTCGACCGAGCGCTTCGACTATGATTTCGAGCTGAAAGCAGGAGCGACCAAGCTGGAGCTCGGCGCCTCGGCTGATATGCCGGCCGATTTCCGCCATTTCCGCATCACCTTCACAACAGGCGAGCTTTCGCTCGGCCGCACGCTCGGCGTCGAAATCTGTCATCCCGAGCGGCAGGGCGAGGCACCCGCCGCCCTCAACGACCGCGTCGCCGAGGCGCTGGCCGAGGTCGCCGCCCATTCCGAGCCCGACACGGTCTGTGCTTTTGCGCGTCTGGCGCTGGGGCAGGGCGGCGAGGAAACCGAGGCGATGATCGCGGCCATGCTGCCGGTCATCGAGGATTGCCACGACTGCGCCGATTTCGTGCTGGTGCCGCTGCTCTTTGCCTATACCCGCTGGAGCGATCTGCTCTCATCCGAGCTGCGCGACAGGATCAAGCAGGCGGTCCTCAATTACCGATACTGGATGGATGAGCCCGGCAACGACGTTCAGTGGTATTTCTCGGAAAACCACGCGCTTCTCTTCCATACCGCCGCCTATCTCGGCGGCAGGCTGTTCCCCGATGCCGTCTTCGTCCGTTCCGGCCGCACCGGCGCCGAGCAGATGCAGGTCGGCGAGGAACGTGTCCGCGCCTGGCTCGATCATTTCGAGCGCTGGGAAATGGCTGAGTGGAACTCCGTTCCCTATTTTCCGATCGACCTCAAGGGCCTGACGGCGCTCGCCGCCTGCGCGCCGGATGAGACGATCCGCAGCCGGGCGAGCGCCAGCATCATCCGCCTGATGGAGATCGTCGCCCGTTCGGCCCATCACGGCATGCTGACCGGCAGCCAGGGCCGCTCCTACGAACATACGCTGCGCCCCGGCCGCTCGGTCGAGCTGTCCGCCATCGCCCGCCTGCTCTGGGGCCGTGGCTGGTACGGCCGCCGTGTCCACGCTTTACCGCAGCTTGCCGTCTGCATCCGCGACCACGGCCTGGACTTTCCGGAACGGCTTGCGGCGATCGCTTTACATCAGGCCGACGCCGCGCAGGAATGGACCTTTTCCCAGGGCGAGAATCGTTTTGCCGCCCTCTACCACTACAAGACGCGCGACACCGCACTCGGCACCATCGCCCATTATCGCCCCGGCGCCTGGGGTTATCAGGAGACGGTGCTGCACCTACGCTTGGGCCACCGGCCGGAAGCGCAGATCTGGATCAACCATCCCGGCGAAACCATTCAGTTCGGCTATGGCCGGCCGAGCTTCTGGGGTGGTTGTGGAACACTGCCGCGCGTGCACCAGTATCGCGATCTGGCGATCCTCGATTTCGACATCCACGAGGGTCAGCCGGATTTCACTCACGCCTGGTTCCCGCTCGAGGCCTTCGACGACGCGAGGGTCGACGGCAATCTGGCGGTCGCTCGCTCCGGCAACGGGATTGCGATGCTGATCGGCAACGCGGCGCTGGTGCCGGTGAAACAAGGGCCGACGACGGATATCGAACTGCGTCTGCCCGGCCGCAAGGGTCGCTGGATCGTCCGTCTCTCCGATATCGAGCGCGAGGCTGGCCTTGACGGCATGCAGGCGCGTTTCGCCGCGCTCTCGGCTCGCCGCGACGACGAGGGTGCATTGATCGTTATCGATCCGGATTATGGCCGGGTCGTCTTCGAAGAGGACGGCACCGTGCGTGCCGAAGGCCGTATTCTTCGCCCTGCGGACTGGTCGGTACGAGGAGAAGCGGTACATCTCAAGATACCGGGCAGGCAGCCTCGGCGCGCGGCCTCATAGACGACGTGTCCGGCAGGTGGAGGACCGGCCGGACGCAGCAATTCATCGGTCAGAGGAGGAGAAAATGACCAGAATGAAATCGATCGGCGCGGCCTTTGCTGCGGTTCTCTTGAGTTCCGTTGCCGCACACGCCGGAGACGTGCGCATCATGTGGTATTCCGACGGCGGCGAAGGCGAGGTGATCAAGGACCTGCTCTCCCGCTTCTCGAAAGCCAACCCCGACGTCAACGTCGTCCTCGACGAGGTCTCCTACGACGTTGTCAAGGAACAGCTGCCGGTGCAGCTCGAAGCCGGGCAGGGGCCCGATATTGCCCGGGTCACCAATCTGAAGGCGCCGGCGCAGCACTGGCTCGACCTTCGTCCCTACCTCACCGACGCGAAATACTGGGAGGACAATTTCGGCGCCCAGGTCGACTGGATGCGTCCGGACGGTTCGAACGCCATCACCGGCTTCATGACGCAGCTGACACTGACCGGTGGCTTCGCCAACAAGACGCTGTTCGAGCAGGCCGGCGTCGAGATCCCCGGCCCGAAGGCCACCTGGGACGATTGGGCGGCGGCGGCCAAGAAGGTCGCAGACAGCCAGAAGGTCTTCGCCATGGCGATCGACCGCTCCGGCCACCGCGTCTCCGGTCCGAACATTTCCTACGGCGCCAACTATATCGCCGCCGACGGCAAGCCGGCGCCGATCGATCAGGGCGCCAAGGACTTCCTCAGCCGCTTCGTCAAGTGGAATGAGGATGGCACCGTCAACAAGGATGTCTGGGTGAGTGCTGCCGGCACCACCTACCGTTCCGCCGCCGAGGACTTCATCAATGGTGGCCTCGCCTATCTTTATTCCGGCAGCTGGCAGGTGCCGGGCTTCGCTCAGAAGATCGGCGACAGTTTCGACTGGGTGATGGCCGGCAGCCCCTGCGGCACGGTCGCCTGCACCGGTATGCAGGGCGGTGCGGGTCTCGTCGCCGTCAAATACACCAAGAACCCGAAGGACGTCGCCAAGGTGATGGATTACCTGGCAAGTGCCGACGTGCAGAAGGAATTCGCCGAGCGCAGCCTGTTCATCCCGGCGCATAAGGGTGTTGCCGCCGGCCAGATCGACTTCAAGACCGACAATCCGCATGTGCAGGCGGCACTGAAAGCCTTCGTCGAAGCGGCCGGCCAGACTGCCGCACCCGCCATGAAACTGCCGGGCTGGAAGTGGTCGGACGCCTATTACAGCGCCATCGTCGCCCGCATCAGCCAGGTGATCGCCGGCGAATTGAAGCTCGACGACGCCTATGCCCGCATCGACGAGGACATCAAGGCCAAGGTCGCCGGCAACTGACGGAAGAACAGATGACGGCGAAGACGGTTTCTTCAGCACCACCTGTCAAAAAAACCAGTCTGCGGCAGGCGCTCCTTGCGCCTGTCCGGCTGGCGATGGGGCTCATCGATATTCCCATGCGCGCCTGGCAGAAACTGACGGGGCTGAATGGCATGGCGGGCGTCTTCCTGGCGCCCAATATGCTGATTTTCACCGTCTTCGTGCTCCTGCCTCTGGTCATCAATTTCATCTATTCGACGACGAGCGGCAGCGCCATCTTCCTGCAGAACAGGACCTATGTCGGCGCTGACCAGTACCGCATCCTCTTCGATTGCGGCAGCTATCTCGACCCCTCGACATGCGCGGCCGACACCTTCTGGGCGGCCGTGCGCAATACCGCCGTCTTCGTCGTTTTCCAGGTGACGGCAATGTTGATCGCGGCGCTCGCAACGGCACTGATCCTCAACCGCGAACTTTCCAATCGCGGCTTCTGGCGCGCCGTCTTCTTCTTCCCGGTGCTGCTGTCGCCGGTCGTCGTCGGCCTGATCTGGAAATGGATCCTGCAGCGTGAAGGCCTGTTGAATTTTGCGCTGAGCCCCTTCGGCTTCGAACCCTTCTCCTGGCTCAGCGATCGTTTCTGGGCCTTCTTCTTCGCCGTCTTCGTCTCGGTCTGGGCGCATATGGGCTTTTATGCGCTGATCCTCCTCGCCGGCCTGCAGGCGATCCCGCGGGATCTCTACGAGGCGGCGGCGATGGATAGCGCCGGCCCGACCCGCATCTTCCGGCGCGTCACCCTGCCGCTGCTGATGCCGAACCTTATTGTCGTCCTGGTCTTGGCGCTGATCCGCGCCGTGCAGATCTTCGACGAGGTCTTCGTGCTGACCGGCGGCGGGCCGGGCACCAGCACCATGTACATCACCCAATATATTTACGAGACCGGCTTTGCGAGTTCGCTGCGCAACCCGGGGCTTGCATCGGCCGCCTCGATCCTGATGGGTATCGTGCTCGTCATCCTGACGCTGATCCAGCTCGGCGTCAGCAGCCGCAACGAGAAGAAGGGAGCACGCCAATGAGCGCTGTCGGCGCCTTTCTGCTCCGCCGCCGCGGCCGAGGCTGGCACTGGACGGATGTGGTGACCTGGATCTGGCTGATATCGGGCGTCTTCCTGATGTTCGGCCCGGCCGTCTGGCTCGTCTTCTCCTCCTTCAAGACGCCGGCGGCGCTTGCCGAATTCCCGCCATCGGTCCTGCCCTATGTCACTGAACAGGCAGTGGTGCCGGGCTACGACAAGCCGTTGCCGCTCTATCAGGTGGCGATGCCGGATGGCAGCACGCGTGTGCTCGCCGAGGTCCGCCGCATCGGCATCATCGCCCAGATGGTCGATCCGAAACAGCCGGGCGAAATCGTCAAGGTGAACATCAAGGACCGCACGCCGGTGCGGAAGGTCGAATTCGCCGGCGGCAATTATACCGAACCTTTCCAGCGCTTCGATTTCTTCCTGTTCCTGCGCAACTCCGTCTTCGTCACCGTGGTCGCGACGGCGATTACGCTGCTCGTCAATTCCATGGCTGCCTTCGCCCTGTCGAAATACCAGTTCCCCGGCCGCACCGCCGTCATGTTGATGATCCTGGCGACGCTGATGGTGCCGCTCTCGGTCATCGTCGTGCCGCTCTATTCCGTCATCGGCACGTTGAACCTCTTCGACAGCCTCTGGGGCGTCATCCTGCCGACGGTCGCCACCCCGACCGGCGTGTTCCTGCTCCGGCAATACATGCTGACCATCCCGGACGAATTGATCGATGCCGCGCGCATGGACAAGGCCAGCGAATGGCAAATCTACTGGCGCATCATCCTGCCGCTGTCGGCGCCCGCACTGGCGGTGCTGGCGATCTTCTCGGTCGTCTGGCGCTGGAACGACTTCCTCTGGCCGCTGATCGTGCTCTCGCGCAAGGAACTCTATACGCTGCAGGTCGGCCTCAACGTCTATGCCGGCGAGCTCAATGTGCAATGGCATTACATCCTCGCCATGACCGTGGTTTCGATGATCCCGGTTGTGCTGATCTTCGTCTTCCTGCAGCGGTTCATCACCACAGGCATCGCCGGCTCGGGGCTGAAATAAATGAAACAGGAGAGTGCATGAGCGGACTCGAGCTCAGGAACATCGTCAAGAATTTCGGCGCCGTCGAGGTCATTCGCGATGTCTCCCTTGCCGTTAACGACGGCGAGTTCGTCGCTTTCGTTGGCCCTTCCGGTTGCGGGAAATCGACGCTGCTGCGCCTGATCGCCGGCCTCGATAAGCCCACAGGCGGCAGCATCGCCATCGACGGCAAGGATGTTACCGGCATCAGCGCCGCCGATCGCGGCCTTGCCATGGTCTTCCAGTCCTATGCGCTCTATCCGCATATGAGCGTCAGGGAAAACCTTGCCTTCGGTCTTGAGAATACCAAGGTGGCGAAGGCCGATATCGAAGCGCGCATCACTGAGGCCGCGCGCATGCTGGAGATCGAGCCTTTCCTGCAGCGCCGTCCGGGCCAGCTCTCCGGCGGTCAGCGCCAGCGCGTCGCGATCGGCCGCGCCATCGTCCGCCGGCCGGATGCCTTCCTGCTCGACGAGCCGCTCTCCAATCTCGACGCCGAACTCAGAGTCACCATGCGCGCCGAACTCGCGGCCCTTCACGCGCGATTGAGGGCGACGATGATTTACGTCACCCATGACCAGGTCGAGGCGATGACGCTTGCAGACCGCATCGTCGTGTTGAGAGGCGGCAGGATCGAGCAGGTGGGAACACCGCTGGAACTGTACAACAAACCGGCCAACCGCTTCGTCGCCGGCTTCATTGGTGCGCCGCACATGAATTTTCTCGAAGGCGCCATTGTCGGTCACGAGGGCAGTTTCGCTGAGGTCGAAACCGTCGGCGGCCATCGCCTTTCCGTGATTGCCAAGGAGGCGCGCCCGACGGGCGAAAGGGTCAGCATCGGCATCCGACCGCAGCATATCACCTTTGCCAACGCAACTGCTGAGAGGAGGCTGGACACCCGCATCATCCTTGTCGAGGAACTCGGCTCGGAGACCGTCGTCCACGCCGACGCGGGGGGTAAGAAGCTGATTGCAGTCTTTGCCGGCCAGCAGCGAATGAAATCCGGCGACAGCCTGCCGCTGCATCTCGATCCCGAAGTTCTGCACCTCTTCGGCGAGGATGGACAGCGTCTGTCGTAAAGCGTGTCGCGCAAAAGTGTGCCCGGTTTTGCGATAACGACATGCGCGGAACAACGAGCTAAAACAAACCGCGCCGAAGCGCGAGCCGAATTTCGGATCAACAGATTTAGTGGGGATGAGGAAACGGACCGGGCGGGTAGGGAGCTCGTCTGCCATTTCGTTGGCCATCAGGAGAAAGCGGAAAAATCCCGATGTTCTCCGGCACCGCCGCGTCCGCTTGGCGCGGTCCGCAACCTCAATCTTACAATGTGCGTGACGGCGAGAAGGTTCCGGAAATGACCCCGATCCACCCATGCCGAAAGGGCCGGTGCAGCCCGTCGGCTCTTTCCTATTCAACCCATCGCTCTAACTTACAGGGCATAGGAAGAAAGGAGAAACCATGACCGACGCACCGAATGCGGCGACCCCGGCGCGAAGAGTATTGCGTGGCCGCCCCTACAGCATAAGCGAATTTGCCAGGAAATACCGGTTGGACGACAAGGAGGCAAAGCGCCTCTACGAGAAGTTCGGCCCATCCGCCACCGAACTCGATCTGTTGATGGCGGCAAAGCGTCGCCCGCCGGGCCTTCCGTCCAGTCTCGACGCCTGACGCCGCGCCATGAAGATCCGAACCGGAGGCTGCCTTTGCGGAGCGGTCGCCTACAGGGTGGAAGGCGAGCCGCTTCGCGTCGGCCTCTGCCACTGCGCCGATTGCCGCAAATCGAGCGGCTCCGCCTTTGTATTCTTCGCGGTCTGGCCACGTCAGGCTTTTTCCCACAGCGGTGAGATCGCCACGTTCGCCGGCCGCAGCTTCTGCCCTGCTTGCGGCAGCCGCCTTTTCTGCCTCAGGGACGATGAGGCGGAACTCCGCCTGGGCTCGCTCGACACTCCGCCGACCGACCTTGCACCCGGCTATGAAGTCTGGATCAAGCGGCGTGAACCTTGGCTGGATCCGTTGCCCGGCGCCGGCCAATTTGCCGAGGATGCAAACTGACGGGCGCTAAAGCGCGTCGCGATCGACATCGCATGCCGGGCTTTAGGTCTTGGGTTGGCCGCATGTCGTGATCGCAAAACCGCGGCACACATTGCGCGACATGCGCAGCGCACCCAAAACTTGACTTTCCTTACCAATATTTCATTTCACCCATCCGCAATTCCGTGCCACTTCCGCGGCAACGCTAATCGCCGGTTCATCTGCGTTGTGATTATTTCACCGCAGAGGCCGCAGGCGGCCACTGACGGATTGAGGACGACATGAACAAAATCGTAAGCGGCAGCGAAACCGGAGCAAAGGCAGGTGAAGCGTCCGACCTCGCAGCGATCCTTGCCGCGTCGGGACGTCAGGGCAAGCGCAGCCGCTGGCGTGGGCGCCTGCTCATTCTTCTCCTCGTCATCGCCGCCGCCGCAGGCGCCGCTTATGTCTATATGGGCAGAGGGCAGAGCGAAGTGAGCTACGCCACCCAGCCGGCAAAACGCGGCGACCTGACCGTGCTCGTCACCGCCACCGGCTCGGTGCAGCCGACCGAGCAGGTGGATATATCGAGCGAGCTTTCCGGCACTGTCCGCGACGTCAATGTCGATTACAACAGCACGGTCAAATCAGGTGAGGTGCTCGCCCTTCTCGATACCAACAAGCTCGAGGCGGATGTGAAGAGTTCGCGCGCCAAGCTCAATTCGGCCAAGGCGAACGTCGTCAAGGCCAATGCCGACATGCAATCGGCAGGCACCTCGCTCGAGCGGTTGAAGAGCCTGGTCAGGAGCAATGTCTCCACCCAGCAGAGCCTGGACGACGCCACCTACAAATATGATTCCGCCGTTGCCGCCAAACAGATCAACGAAGCCGAAGTCCTCGCCGCGGAGGCCGACCTGCAACTGGCCGAAGTCAATCTCGCCAAGGCGAAGATCATCTCGCCGATCGACGGCGTCATCCTCACCCGCTCGGTCAATCCGGGCGCGACGGTCGCAGCCTCGCTTTCGGCTCCGATCCTTTTCACCATTGCCGGCGACCTGAAGAAGATGGAGCTGCAGGTCGATGTCGACGAAGCCGATGTCGGCCAGATCGCCGTCGGCCAGAAGGCGAAGTTCACGGTCGACGCCTATCCCGACCGGACTTTTCCCGCCGAAATCGAGCAGATCCGCTTCGCCTCCGAGGTGGTCAACAATGTCGTCACCTACAAGGCGGTGCTGTCGGTCGACAATGCCGATCTGCTGCTGCGCCCCGGCATGACGGCGACGGCCGATGTCACCGTCGAGGCCGTCAAGGACACGCTGATGGTGCCGAACGCCGCGCTGCGCTACGCTCCGGCGCAGGCGGAACGGCGCGGCCGCGGCATTTTTGGTATCTTCGGCCCGCCACGCCAGCGCAACAACAATGCCGGTTCGGCGTTGACGGGCACGCAGCGCCGTGTCTGGGTGCTGCGCAACGGCCGCCCGGTACCCGTCATCATCCAGGTCGGCTCATCCGACGGCCAGTTCACCCAGGTCGTCTCCGGCGACATCAAGCAAGACGACGCACTGGTGACCGACGCCACGACGCGTGCGAACTAGGCGGAGGGACGGATGGCAAGCCCGCCGCTCATCGAATTCAGGCAGGTCTCGAAAATCTACGGCGAGGGCGAGGCGGCGATCCGCGCGCTCGACCACGTCGACCTGGCGATCAACGCCCATGAATTCGTCGCGATCATGGGTCCGTCAGGCTCCGGCAAGTCGACGGCGATGAACATTCTCGGCTGCCTCGACGTGCCGACATCAGGCGACTACATCTTCCAAGGCATTCCGACCAGCGGCTTCGACCGCAGCCAGCTGACGCTGCTGCGCCGCCATATGCTCGGTTTCGTCTTCCAGGGCTTCAACCTCCTGTCGCGCACCTCGGCCGTCGAAAATGTCGAATTGCCGCTGATCTATCGCGGCATGGCGGTGCGCGAGCGGCGCGAACGGGCCCGCGAAGCCCTGGCGCTGGTCGGCCTCACCGGCCGCGAACATCACAAGACACAGGAACTGTCAGGCGGCCAGCAGCAGCGCGTCGCCATCGCCCGCGCCATCGTCACCGAGCCGGCACTGCTTCTGGCCGACGAGCCCACCGGCAATCTCGATACGAAGACCAGCGTCGAGATCATGGATTTGATGACGCGGCTGAACCGCGAGCAGGGCATCACCATCGTCATGGTCACCCACGAACCTGATATTGCCGCCTATGCGCAGCGGCTGCTGCGTTTCGTCGATGGAAAGCTGGAGACCGAAGTCGAGCACCGGAGGAGGGCGGATCATGTTCTTTGAGACGCTGAAGCTGGCGCTGCGGGCCATCAGCCGCAACATGCTGCGCTCCTTCCTGACCGTGCTCGGCGTCGTCATCGGCGTTGCCGCCGTCATCGCGCTGGTGACGATCGGCAACGGCACCACCGCGCAGGTCTCGACCGAACTGTCGCGGCTCGGCACCAACATGCTGTTCGTCCGTCCCGGCCAGTTCGGTCCCGGCCGGGCGAGCTCCGAGGCCAAGCGCTTCAGCGTCAAGGACGTCGCGGCGATCCGCGACCAGATTGGCGGCCTGAGGGCTGTCGCGCCGCTCAACCAGTCGACGGCGACGGTGATTTTCGGCGGCCAGAACCATTCGACCAGCGTGTCGGGCACCACCAACGATTATTTCGTCGCCCAGGACTGGAATCTGGCGCTCGGCCGCACTTTCACTCCCGCCGAGGAACGCGGCCAGTCTCGCTGCATCATCGGCGAGACGGTGCGATCGCAGCTCTTCGGCAGCGCCGACCCCACAGGCCAGCAGATCCGCGTCGGCAAGGTCTCATGCCCGGTCATCGGCGTGCTCGCCAAACGCGGCCAGTCCGGCATGGGCAACGACCAGGACGATGTCGTGATCATGCCGGTCAAGGTGTTCCAGCGGCGCATCAGCGGCAGTTCCAACGTGCCGCAGATCATCATCTCGGCGCGCGACGGCGTCTCCACGGCCAAAGTACAGTCCGACGTCGAAAATCTCCTGCGCGAGCGCCGCAAGATCGTGCCCGGCCGCCAGGACGATTTCAACGTCAACGACATGACGCAGATCGCCGAGGCGATGACCGGCACGACGACGCTGCTGACCGGCCTGCTCGGCGCCGTCGCCGCCATCAGCCTGCTCGTCGGCGGCATCGGCATCATGAACATCATGCTGGTCTCCGTCACCGAGCGCACCCGCGAGATCGGCATTCGTCTCGCAATCGGCGCATTGGAAAACCAGGTGCTCACCCAGTTCCTGGTCGAAGCCGTGGCGCTGTCGCTGTTCGGCGGCATCACCGGCATCGTGCTGGGGCTCAGCCTCGGCTTCGGCGCGGTGACGTTGCTGAAAGTGCCCTTCGTCTTCAGCCCGATGATGATCGCCGTCGCCTTCCTGTTCTCCGCGGCAATCGGCATGATCTTCGGCTATTTCCCGGCGAGAAGGGCAGCGCAGCTCAACCCCATCGAGGCGTTGCGGCACGAATAAATGCGTTGTGGGATGATGTGTCTCCAAGCTAACGGAGGGTGGGGAGGCGGCAGGAGCTATTTCACGGCTCGGGCGCTGGTATCGCAACACCATTCACCGATCTTCGCAGGCTCGCTATGTTATCTATCTGTCTCTATTATGATATATCAGCCTGACTTGCCATCGGTTTTCGAGCGTGCGACTATGTGATATATCAGCAGGGCAACGGATTCGGGCATGCAGACTTCACAAAGCCATCTTGCCTATCTCGCGCTGGAGCATCTGATCGTGACGCTGGCGTTGAAGCCCGGCGCGCTTGTTACCGAAAAGCAGCTGATCGATATGGCGGGCCACGGGCGCACGCCGGTGCGTGAGGCGATCCAGAAGCTCGCCTGGCAGGGGCTGATCCTGGTGAAGCCGCGCGTCGGGCTGCAGGTTGCCGAGATCGCGGCTGGGGATCATCGCAATGTCATGCAGGTGCGCCGCGAGCTGGAGCCGATCGCAGCAAGCTTGGCCGCCGAACATGCGAGCGACGAACAGCGCGCGCGTCTCGTCGACTGTGCCCGCGCCATGGACGAATGCACTGTGACGGGTGATCTCGCCGGCTTTTTTGCCGCTGACAAGGCCTTCGACGAAATTCTCGAGGATGCCTGCCCAAACGGCTTCATCATGGCGGCGCTCGGCCCGGTACAGACGCATTCGCGCCGCCTCTGGTATTCCACCGCAAGCCCGGAGCGCATGGATCGCGCCATCGCGCTGCATGTCGCCGTCATCCAGGCCATCCATCGGGGCAGGCCGGACGAGGCGCGCGCCACCATGGCGACGCTGATCAATTATCTCAGCCAGGAATAGAAACGGCCCCGTTTCCGGAGCCGTTGTCAGATCGGATTGTCGGGAAAATTTTCAGCCGACGAAAGCGCGCTCGATGACGAACTCGGCGGGCTTGCTGTTGGCGCCTTCATTGAGGCCGGCCTTTTCGAGCAGTTCCTTGGTATCCTTCAGCATCGCCGAGGAGCCACAGATCATGCCGCGGTCAATCGCCGGGTCGAGCGGCGGTACGCCGAGATCGGAAAACAGCTTGCCGGAGGAGATCAGGTCGGTGATGCGGCCGCGATATTCGAAATCCTCGCGCGTGACGGTCGCATAGTGGCGCAGCTTGTCGCCGACGACTTCCTTCAGCAATTCGTCATTCTGGATTTCGTGCACGAGGTCGAAGCCGTATTTCAGCTCGGCGACATCGCGGGTCGTATGGGTGAGGATGACTTCCTCGAACTTCTCATAGGTCTCAGGATCGCGGATCAGGCTGGCGAATGGCGCAACACCCGTTCCCGTCGAGAACATGTAGAGACGACGGCCGGGCGTCAGCGCGTCGAGCACCAGCGTGCCGGTCGGCTTCTTGCGCATCAGCACCTGGTCGCCCGGCTTGATCGCCTGCAGATGCGAGGTCAGCGGGCCGTCCGGCACCTTGATCGAGAAGAATTCAAGCTCTTCGGCCCAGGCGGGGCTGGCGATCGAATAGGCGCGGAAGACCGGCTTGCCCTCGACCATCAGGCCGATCATCGCGAACTCGCCGGAACGGAAACGGAAGCCCTGCGGCCGGGTCATCGTGAAGCGGAAGAGCCGGTCGGTGTAATGCGTCACAGCGAGCACCGTCTCGGCGTAAACGCCGGCGGGGATGGACGGGGCGAAGTCTTCGGTCTTTGCAGGCGCGTTCATTGCGGTAGAGGATCCCGTTTCGTCGGATGAACTGTCGGATGCGAGGCTGATATTACATATCGGGCCAGAATTAAAGGCATTCCATTCCATGCAGCGCCCATCAGAGGAAATATGCATGTCATTGTCAGGATTCAATGGCCACTAGGGGGCAAGCAGGGGCGGGCGGGGAAAGTCGTATTTCCTGCTGGCGAAGCCCGGCAAAGGATGCATATTAGAGCGGCGCGCCGAAATGGATGCCGGTTTTCGGCAAAAACGGTGCGACAACAAAGACCTACGGCGTCGGAACCCGATTCAGCAACAGGTCCGGCAATGGTGGCGAAATAAAAAAGATGCTTGCCGGGGCGAGCGCGATAGGGCGGTCGGGGGAATATGAAGATTTTCAACTACAAGCGTGTTCCTTACGCGGAGATGCGCGCCTTTTCCGTCCATATCCTGACGGCATCCGGCTCCTTCCTTGCCTTTCTCGGCGTCGTTGCCGCTGCCGAGCATCGCTTCATCGACATGTTCTGGTGGCTGGGTCTCGCCCTTCTCGTCGACGGCATAGACGGGCCGATCGCCCGCAAGGTGCGCGTCAAGGAAGTGCTGCCCAACTGGTCGGGCGATACGCTCGACAATATCATCGATTACGTCACCTATGTGCTTCTGCCGGCCTTCGCGCTCTATCAGAGCGGCATGATCGGCGAGCCCTGGTCCTTCGTCGCCGCCGGCATGATCGTCGTCTCCAGCGCCATCTACTATGCCGATATGGGCATGAAGACGGATGAGTATTTCTTCTCCGGCTTCCCGGTCGTCTGGAACATGATCGTTTTCACGCTGTTCGTCATCGATGCCAGCGCGACGACCGCGCTTGCCGTCGTCATTATCTCGGTGGTGCTGACCTTCCTGCCGATCAATTTCCTGCATCCGGTCCGCGTCAAAAGGCTGCGCCCGCTCAATCTCGGCGTCTTTTTCCTGTGGTCGGCACTCGGCATTTTTTCGCTGCTGATGCATTTCGACACGCCCGAATGGGCACTCATTCTCTTTATCGTGACCGGGCTCTATCTTTACGTCATCGGCGCGGTGCTGCAATTCTTCCCCGCCCTTGGACGCGAAGCTTAGGATAGGCAGATGACCAAAACGCAGGCTGTTTCATTTTCGAGGACGGGCGGGCCGGAGGTTTTCGACTATGTCGAGATCGATCTCCCGCCGCCGTCGGCGGGCGAAGTGCAGATCAAGCAGGCGGCGGTCGGCCTCAATTTCATCGACGTCTATTTCCGCAACGGCAGCTACAAGGTGCCGCATCTACCCTTCGTCACCGGCAAGGAGGGCGCCGGCACCGTGACATCGGTCGGCCCCGGCGTCGAGGATTTCAAGGTCGGCGACCGCGTCGCCTATGCCAGCGCCGATGGCGCCTACAGCGCTGAGCGCAATATCGAGACGCGCCATCTGGTGCATGTGCCTGACGGCATCGCGCTCGAAACGGCAGCGGCGATGATGCTGAAGGGCATGACCGCCGAATATCTGTTGAACCGCACCTTCAAGGTCGGGCCGGAGACCGTCCTGCTGTTCCACGCCGCTGCCGGCGGCGTCGGCCTGATCGCCGGCCAATGGGCAAAGGCGCTCGGCGCCACCGTCATCGGCACGGCGGGCTCCGAAGACAAGATCGAGCTGGCGCTTGCCCATGGCTACGACCATGTGATCAACTATAAGAGCGACAATTTCGTCGACCGTGTCCGCGAAATCACCAGCGGCAAGGGCGTCGATGTCGTCTACGATTCGATCGGCCGTGATACTTTTCCACAGTCGCTTGACTGCCTGAAGCCGCGCGGTCTCTTTGCCTCCTTCGGCCAATCCTCCGGTCCGATCGAGAATTTCGCCCTGGCGATGCTGGCGCAGAGGGGTTCGCTCTTTGCGACGCGGCCGACGCTCTTCACCTATATCGCCGCGCGCCAGGAACTGATCGACAGCGCCAAAGCGCTATTTGATATTGTGCAAAGCAACAAAGTGCGTATCAATATCAATCAAACTTATCCGCTGCGTGAGGTTGGGCGGGCTCACGCGGATCTGGAAACAAGAAAAACAACAGGAACGACGCTGCTGATTCCATGAGATCCGAACGGACCGGTTGGCAGAAGAAATGAGGGGAACGTGTCGCCATTGAATGTGCCGGATTCCGGTGCGTTATTATCGGTCCAGAAGCTGACGAAGTTCTTCGGAAGCTTTGCCGCCTGCAATGAAATCGATCTCGATATCGCGCCGGGCGAAATTCACGCGCTTCTCGGCGAAAATGGTGCAGGCAAATCCACTCTGGTGAAGATGCTGTTCGGCGTTCTCGAGCCGACGGGCGGGCATATCCTGTGGCAGGGCCAGCCGGTTGCGATCACCTCGCCGGGCGAAGCCCGCAAGCTCGGCATCGGCATGGTCTTCCAGCATTTTTCGCTGTTCGAGGCGCTGACGGTTGCCGAAAACATCGCGCTGTCGCTCGATGACGCCATCCCGATCGACCGGATCGCCGAGGAGGCGAGGGCGCTGTCGGTCGCCTACGGCCTGCCGCTCGATCCGCATGCCCATGTCGCCGATCTCTCGGTCGGCGAGCGCCAGCGCATCGAGATCGTCCGCGCGCTGCTGCAGAACCCGAAGCTGATCATCCTCGACGAGCCGACCTCGGTGCTGACGCCGCAGGAGGCCGACAAGCTGTTCGAGACGCTGTTCAAGCTGCGTGCCGAAGGGCGTTCTGTTCTTTATATCAGCCATCGCCTGGAAGAGGTGCAGCGCATCTGCGATCGCGCCACTGTGCTGCGCCATGGCCGCGTGACCGGCGCCTGCGATCCCAGGCAGGAAACGCCGGCATCGCTCGCCCGCATGATGGTCGGCAGCGAAGTGGCGACGGTGACCCACCCGGAACGCAGCGACAAAGGCGAGGTACAGCTTGCCGTCGCCAATCTTTCCGTCTCCGCCCGCACCCCCTTCGCAATGCCGCTGCGCGATGTGTCTATGACGGTGCGCTCGGGTGAAATTCTCGCCATTGCCGGTGTCGCCGGCAACGGCCAGAGCGAACTCTTCGATGCATTGTCCGGTGAATATCCGGTCGCCTCGGCAGAGGCGATCATCATCCGCAAAAAGCACGTGGGCAATCAGGGCATTACCGCCCGCCGTCTTCTCGGCGCCGGCTTCGTACCGGAGGAGCGTCACGGCCATGCCGCCGTCTCCGCCATGAAACTCTCGGATAATCTCGTCCTTGCCCGCAGCCAGTCTGACCGCAAGGCGTTTCTGGGCCTGCTCGGCATCATCCGCCACGCTGCGGTGAAATCTGCCGCACGGCGCATTTCCGAGGCCATGGATGTCCGCAAGAGCGGCGACGATCCTGCCGCCGGCTCCTTATCAGGCGGCAATCTGCAGAAATTCATCGTCGGCCGCGAGCTCGACCGCCAGCCGGCGGTCCTCGTCGTCAACCAGCCGACCTGGGGCGTCGATGCCGGGGCGGCAAGCCGCATCCGCCAGGCCCTGGTCGATCTCGCAAGAAACGGCTCGGCCGTCGTCGTCATCAGCCAGGATCTCGACGAGATTTTCGAAGTGGCGACCGATATCGCTGTCATCTCCGAGGGCCGTCTTTCCCGCCCGTTCCCGGCGGGCGAACTGACGCGTGAAAAGATCGGCCTGCTGATGGGCGGCCTGCACGAGAGCAGCTCTGTACCAGAGGCGCCCCATGCGCATTGAACTTGAAAAACGCCCCGACGTCTCGAAGCTCTACGCTTTCGTCTCGCCGCTTCTGGCCCTTGTCCTGACGCTGGCCTTTGGCGCCATCATGTTCGCCATGCTCGGCAAGGACCCGGTCGAGGCCCTCGACGCCTTCTTCATCGAGCCGCTGCTCGAGGTCTGGTCGCTGCACGAATTGGCGATCAAGGCCGCTCCGCTGATACTGATCGCCGTCGGCCTTGCCGTCTGTTACCGCTCGAACAATTGGAATATCGGCGCCGAAGGCCAGTTCACCATCGGCGCCATCACCGGTTCCTATCTGCCGATCGTCTTCTACGACTGGCATTCGCCGCTGGTGCTGCCGCTGATGCTGATCCTTGGCGCACTCGGCGGTGCGCTTTTTGCCGCCATCCCGGCGCTGCTGAAGGCGCATTTCAACACCAACGAGATCCTGACATCGCTGATGCTGGTCTATATCGCCCAGCTCTTCCTCGACTGGCTGGTCCGCGGCGCCTGGCGCGATCCGAAGGGCTTCAACTTTCCGGTCTCGCGCGATTTCACACCGGAAGCGGTGCTGCCGGCGATCTGGGAAGAATCGGGCCGCGCCCATTGGGCCTTCATCTTCGCCATCATTGCGGCGATCGGCGTCTGGTTCATGCTGCGTTATACGCTGAAAGGCTTTGAGATCGTCGTGCTCGGCCAATCCGAGCGGGCAGGGCGCTTTGCCGGCTTCTCGTCGAAGAAGATGATCTGGTTCAGCTTTCTCTTTTCGGGCGCACTGGCCGGCCTTGCCGGTATCGGCGAGGTCTCCGGCTCGATCGGCCATCTGCAGCCGGCGATCTCGCCGGGCTACGGCTTCACCGCCATCATCGTCGCCTTCCTCGGCCGCCTCAATCCGCTCGGCATCATCGCATCGGGCCTGGTGCTGGCGCTGACTTATCTCGGCGGCGAGGCGGCACAGCTTTCGCTCGGGCTTTCCGACAAGGTCACCCGCGTCTTCCAGGGCCTGCTGCTCTTTTTCGTGCTCTCCTGCGATACGCTGATCTATTACAAAATCCGTATTGTCTGGTCGCGGCTAAGGGGTGGGGCGGCATGAGCATCTTCGAAGCCATTCTGCTGACTGTCATCACCGCCTCGACGCCGCTCGTCATCGCGGCACTCGGCGAACTCGTGACCGAGCGCGCCGGCGTTCTCAATCTCGGCGTCGAAGGCATGATGATCATGGGCGCGGTCGGCGCCTTTGCCGCAGCCCAGCTCACCGGATCGGCCTATATCGGTATCGTCGGCGGCATCGTCAGCGGCGCGCTGTTTTCGCTACTCTTTGCTTTCCTGACACTGACGCTCGTCGCCAATCAGGTGGCGACAGGCCTTGCGCTGACGATCCTCGGCCTCGGCGCCTCCGGCATGCTCGGCGAAGCCTTCGTCGGCGCGCCCGGCGTCCGGCTGCTGCCGATCGAAATCCCGGTGCTTTCGGCCATTCCCTATGTCGGAACGGTCCTCTTCAAGCAGGATCTGATCTTCTACCTGTCGATCCTGCTCGTTATCGCCGTCAACTGGTTCCTCTTCAGAAGCCGCACCGGCCTGAAGATCCGCGCCATCGGCGATAATCACGCCTCGGCGCATGCGCTTGGCATCGACGTGATTCGCACACGCTACCTCGCCGTCATGTTCGGCGGTGCCTGCGCAGGCCTTGCCGGAGCGCAGCTGTCGCTGATCTATACGCCGCAATGGACCGAGAATATGTCGGCCGGGCGAGGCTGGATTGCGTTGGCGCTGGTCGTCTTCGCCTCTTGGCGCCCTTGGCGCCTGCTGGCCGGCGGTTATCTCTTCGGAGCGGTAACCATCCTGCAATTGCACGCGCAGGCCTTCGGGATCGGCATCCCGTCGCAGTTCCTGTCGATGCTGCCCTATGCGGCGACGGTTGTGGTCCTCATCATCATCTCGCATAATCGACGCACGACGTTGATCAATACGCCGGCTTCGCTCGGCAAGGCCTTCGTGCCCGACCGGTGAGCAACAACAAAGAAGACGGGTTTCGAAACTTCCAACCAACAGGGATCAATATGAAAAAACTAGCACTTGCTCTCGCAGCGACAGCTGCCCTCGTCCTGAGCATCGGTTCGGCCGCCGAGGCTGCAGACAAGACCAAGGTCTGCTTCGTCTATGTCGGCACCCGCACCGATGGCGGCTGGACTCAGGCCCATGAGAACGGCCGCCTCCAGGTCGAGAAGGAATTCGCCGACAAGGTCGAAACGTCTTACCTTGAAAGCGTTCCGGAAGGCCCGGATGCCGAACGCGCCATCGAGCGCATGGCCCGTTCCGGCTGCTCGCTGATTTTCACCACCTCCTTCGGCTACATGGACGCGACGATCGCCGTCGCCAAAAAGTTCCCGAAAGTGAAGTTCGAGCATGCGACCGGCTTCAAGGCTGCAGACAATGTCGCGACCTACAATTCGCGCTTTTATGAAGGCCGCTACATCAGCGGCATTATCGCCGGCAAGCTCTCGAAAACCGGTACGGCCGGCTATATCGCCTCCTTCCCGATCCCCGAGGTGGTGATGGGCATCAATGCCTTCGAAACCGGCGCCAAGTCGGTCAACCCGAACTTCAAGATGAAGGTCATCTGGGTCAACACCTGGTTCGACCCGGGCAAGGAAGCCGATGCCGCCAAGGCACTGATCGACCAGGGCGTCGATATTCTCACTCAGCACACGGACACGACCGCTCCGATGCAGGTTGCCGAGCAGCGCGGCGTCAAGGCCTTCGGCCAGGCGTCCGACATGATCAAGGCCGGTCCGAACGTCCAGCTGACCGCAATTACCGACACGTGGGGCAACTATTACGTCAAGCGCGTCAAGGCGCTTCTCGACGGCACCTGGAAGTCGGAACAGAACTGGGACGGTCTGAAGGATGGCATTCTGACGATGGCGCCCTACACGAACATGCCCGATGACGTGAAGAAACTCGCCGAGGAAACCGAAGCCAAGATCAAGTCGGGCGAACTGCATCCCTTCACCGGCCCGATCAACAAGCAGGACGGCACGTCCTGGCTGAAGGCCGGCGAGAAGGCCGATGACGGCACGCTGCTCGGCATGAACTTCTACGTCGAAGGCGTCGACGACAAGCTGCCGGCGCAATAAACCGCATTCAATTCGCAGTTGCGAAGGGCGCCCCCTGTGGGCGCTCTTTTTTTGCTGCAGCGCATCCCAAGATTCCGATTTACAAAAGTAATACTATATGATTTTTTGACCCTGCGCCGCGAGATGCGGCATTGGGAGGAAATCATGAAATTGAAGACTGCACTTTTGAGTGCCACGATTCTGGCTGCCTGCATGTTCGATTCGGCTTCGGCCGCCGGCCTCACTGTCGGCTTCTCGCAGATCGGCTCGGAATCGGGCTGGCGTGCGGCTGAAACGACCGTGACCAAGGAGCAGGCCAAGAAGCGCGGCATCGATCTGAAATTTGCCGATGCGCAGCAGAAGCAGGAAAACCAGATCAAGGCTCTGCGTTCCTTCATTGCTCAGGGCGTCGATGCCATTCTCATTGCTCCGGTCGTCGAAACCGGCTGGGACGACGTTCTCAAGGAAGCCAAGGAAGCCAAGATTCCGGTCATCCTTCTCGACCGTACCATCAAGGCTCCTGACGATCTCTACCTGACGGCGGTCACCTCCGACCTGGTCCATGAAGGCAAGGTTGCAGGCGACTTCCTGGTCAAGACCGTCGGCGACAAGAAGTGCAACGTCGTCGAGCTGCAGGGCACGACCGGTTCGTCGCCGGCCATCGCCCGCAAGAAGGGCTTCGAAGAGGCCCTTGCCGGCCACGACAACCTGAAGATCGTTCGCAGCCAGACCGGTGACTTCACCCGCACCAAGGGCAAGGAAGTCATGGAAAGCTTCCTGAAGGCCGAGAATGGCGGCAAGGATATCTGCGCTCTCTACGCCCATAACGACGACATGGCCGTCGGCGCCATCCAGGCGATCAAGGAAGCCGGCTTGAAGCCCGGCAAGGATATCCTCGTCGTCTCCATCGACGCCGTGCCTGATATTTTCAAGGCCATGTCGGAAGGCGAGTCCAATGCCACGGTTGAGCTGACGCCGAATATGGCAGGTCCGGCCTTCGATGCGCTCGATGCCTATCTGAAGGACAAGAAGGCTCCGGCGAAGTGGATCCAGACCGAGTCCAAGCTCTACACGCCTGCCGACGACCCGATGAAGGTCTATGAAGAGAAGAAGGGTCAGGGCTACTGATTGAACCTGGAACCGCACCGGCCCATCATGGACCGGTGCGGAACTGCCGGTGCCGGACCGGGCATCATGCCCGGTTTTGGCACAGGCGTAAGGCGCAATATCAGGAAACAGCAGCCCTCATGGTTCACAATTTCGAGAATATTCTCGCAGCCTCCGGCATATCGAAATTCTTCCCCGGCGCAGTCGCTCTGGACAAGGTGGATTTCACGCTGCGCCGTGGCGAGGTTCACGCATTGCTCGGCGAAAACGGCGCCGGCAAATCGACGCTGATCAAATGCATCACCGGCGCCTACCATCGTGACGAAGGCAGCCTGATGCTGGACGGCCAGGAAATCAATCCGGCCAATACGCTCGCCGCCCAGAAGCTCGGCATCGGGACAGTCTATCAGGAGGTCAACCTCCTTTCCAATCTGAGCGTCGCCGAAAATCTCTTTCTCGGACGCCAGCCAAGGCGTTTCGGCATGACCGACGTCAGAGCGATGAACCGCAAGGCGCGCGATCTGCTTGCCGGCTACGGCATCGATATCGACGTCACCGCCGAACTCAGCCGTTTCTCCGTCGCCGTCCAGCAGGTGGTTGCCATCGCCCGTGCCGTTGATCTCTCAGGCAAGGTGCTGATCCTCGATGAGCCCACGGCAAGCCTCGACAATCAGGAGGTGGCGCTGCTCTTCCGCATCATCGAGGACCTGAAGCAGCGTGGGCTCGGCATCGTCTTCATCACCCATTTTCTCGAGCAGGTCTATGCGATCAGCGACCGCATCACCGTGCTGCGCAACGGCAAGCTCGTCGGCACCCGCGACGCCGCCGATCTGCCGCGCCAGGGCCTGATCGCCATGATGCTCGGCCGCGAACTGGCGCATGTCGAGGAGGCGGTGAAGGAACGCAGCCTGGCGGCAGGCGAGGTCCGATACCGTTTTTCAGGCTACGGCAAACGCGGCAAAGTCAAACCCTTCGACCTTGAGGTGCGGGCCGGAGAGGTGGTGGGCATCGCCGGGCTGCTCGGCTCCGGCCGGACCGAAACCGCCGAACTCCTGTTCGGCATCGAACACGCCGACAGCGGCAGCGCCACCATCGACGGTCAGCCGGTAACGCTTTCGAGCCCGCGCGCCGCAATCGAAAAAGACTTTGGCTTCTGCCCCGAGGATCGCAAGACCGACGGCATCATCGGCGACCTGTCGATCAGGGAAAACATCGCTCTTGCGCTGCAGGCCCGCCGCGGCTGGACCCGGCCGCTCTCGCGCGCCGAGCAGAATGCGCTCGCCGACCGCTACATCAAGGCGCTCGATATCCGCACCACCGATCGCGAAAAGCCGATCCGACTGCTCTCCGGTGGCAATCAGCAGAAGGCGATCCTCGCCCGCTGGCTGGCGACCAATCCGAAGTTTCTGATCCTCGACGAGCCGACCCGCGGCATTGATGTCGGCGCCCATGCCGAGATCATCAAGCTGATCGAAGAGCTCTGTGCCGGCGGCATGTCGCTGATCGTGATTTCCTCGGAACTTGAAGAGCTTGTCGCCTATAGCTCACGTGTCATCGTCCTTCGCGACCGGCAGCATATCGCCGAATTGACAGGCGAACGTATCACGGCCGCCGGCATCGTCGAAGCCATTGCCGCCGCCGAACATAAGATGGAGGAGGCATGAGGTCCTCGCTGAAGGCGCTGGCCTATCGCCTGGCGCCGCAATTGATTGCGCTTGTTGTCATTCTTTTGTTGAATTTCATCACGTCGCCGCAGTTTTTTAATGTCGTGGTTCAAAATGACCGGCTGTATGGCAGCCTGATCGATGTGCTCAACCGCGGCGCGCCGGTGGCGCTGCTGGCGATCGGCATGACGCTGGTGATTGCCACCAAGGGCATCGACCTTTCCGTCGGTGCGGTCATCGCGATCTGCGGCGCTGTTGCCGCGTCGTCGATTGTATCTGGAAATTCAGTTGCTTATACCGTTATCCTAACACTTGTGATTGGGGTTGCCTGCGGTGTCTGGAACGGTTTTCTGGTGGCTGTCCTCAATATCCAGCCGATCATCGCGACGCTGGTGCTGATGGTGGCCGGCCGCGGCATCGCCCAGCTCATCACCGAAGGCGCCATCCTGACCTTCAACGATGACGGGCTGACCTTCTTCGGCAGCGGCTCTCTGGCTCTTCTGCCAATGCCCGTAGTCACCTGGCTTCTCGTCGGCCTGCTCGTCATCCTGCTCGTCCGCCGCACGGCGCTCGGCATGCTGATCGAGGCCGTCGGCATCAATCGCCGCGCCAGCACGCTCTCCGGCATTCAGACGCCGGTGCTGCTGATGGCGGTCTATATGCTGAGCGGCCTCTGCGCCTCGATTGCGGGCGTCATCGTCGCGGCCGACATCAAGGGCGCCGATGCCAACAATGCCGGCCTCTGGCTGGAGCTCGACGCCATCCTCGCCGTGGTCGTCGGCGGCAATTCTCTGCTCGGCGGCCGCTTCAGCATTGTCGGATCGCTGATCGGCGCGATGATCATCCAGGCGGTGAACACCGGCATTCTGTCCTCCGGCTTCCCGCCCGAATTCAACCTGATCATCAAGGCGGTCATCATTATCGTCATCCTCGTCATCCAGTCGCCGGCGGTGCAATCGCTCGCCATCTTCGCCAGCCGCCGGCAGGGCGGAAGGGAGCAGTCGAAATGAACTCCAAATACCTGCCGCTGCTTGCGACCATCGTCATCTTCGTGCTCGCCTATGCCGGCTGCACGCTGCAATATCCGAACATGCTGTCGACACGCGTCATCGGCAATCTCCTGACCGACAATGCCTTTCTCGGCATCGCCGCCGTCGGCATGACCTTTGTCATCATCTCCGGCGGCATCGATCTGTCGATCGGTTCGGTCATCGCTTTCACCGGCGTCTTCCTTGCGGTGATCCTGCAGAACACCTCGATCCATCCGCTGCTCGCTTTCGCGCTGGTGCTGGTCATCACTACTGCCTTTGGCGGTATCATGGGCGCGATCATCCACTATCTCGACATGCCGGCCTTCATCGTCACGCTCGCCGGCATGTTCCTGGCGCGCGGCATGGCCTTCGTGCTCTCGATCGACAGCATCCCGATCGATAACGAATATTATTCGACGCTGACGAGCCTCTATTACCGTCTGCCCGGCGGCGGCCGGCTGACGCTGATCGGCGGCATCATGCTTCTGGTCTTTGCCGTCGGCATCTTCATCGCCCAGCGCACCCGCTTCGGCACCAATGTCTATGCACTCGGCGGCGGTCCGCAGACGGCGCGGCTGATGGGCGTGCCGGTCGGCCGCACGACGATCCAGATCTATGCGCTGTCGGGCTTTCTTGCGGGTCTATCCGGAATCGTTTTTTCGCTATACACCTCTGCTGGATATTCCCTTGCAGCAGTCGGCGTCGAGCTCGATGCGATCGCGGCAGTCGTCATCGGAGGGACGCTGCTGACCGGGGGAGCGGGATTCGTGGCGGGAACCTTGATCGGTATCCTGATCCAGGGGCTCATTCAGACCTACATCACCTTCGACGGCACGCTGTCGAGCTGGTGGACCAAGATCCTGATCGGCCTCCTGCTGTTTGCATTCATTCTGATGCAGAAGGCTATCCTGTTCCTTTCCAGTCTGAACAAGAGGTATGCCTGAGGGGGAGACGGATCGCTTGCGCAACAAATTGGACGAGACACGGAAGACAGGGCGCAGAACCCGGACGAGCCACGCGCAGGTGGTTGACGAGCTCGGCAAGGCGATCGTTGCCGGTACCTATCCTGTCGGCTCGATCCTGCCGGGCGATACGGAACTGGCGCAACGCTTCAAAGTGTCTCGTACCGTGTTGCGCGAGACGATGAAGACGCTCGCCGCCAAGGGCATGGTCGTCGCCAAGGCACGGGTCGGCACACGTGTGACCGAGAAGAATCTCTGGAACATGTTCGACAGCGAGATCATCGCCTGGCACTTCGACAACGGCGTGACGGAAGAATTCCTGCTACAGCTTTATGATATCCGCCTCGCAGTCGAACCCTTCGCCGCCAGTCTCGTTGCCGAACGGGCGAATGCCGAGGATATCGAGACGCTGCGGGGGCTGGCGCTCGAGATGGCGGCAAGCGGCCATACGGCCGACAGCCTGGCGCTCGCCGACCTGCGTTTCCACCTGGCGATCGCCGAAGCATCACACAATCCCTTCATGCGCACCTTGGGCAGCCTCATCGAAGCGGCCCTTGTCGGCATGTTCCGGATCAGCACGCCGCCAACTGAAAACGGCTTCGCCAATATCGCCGACACCCATATGCGCATCGTCGATGCGATCGTTTCCGGCGATAGCGCTGCCGCGCGCCGCGCGATGGAGGACGTCATCCTGGACGGGCGCCATCATGTGCACGAGGCCTTCGTGGCCCGCGGTTCGGAGTCTGTGACAGGCCCGATTTCGGCGGCAATTTCACCTTTGTGAAGGTTTTGCCTATTGACAGCGCCAGGCGTTTTTTCAGACGCGCAAAGCACGCGGCAGCACGCTGACCTGCTGCGCAATTTTATCCTCAAATCGATTCCGATTTCAGGAATTATGCAGTATGAGGCAACAAAGCCGCCTCATGGCGCGGATTCGCGGAGCACATCATGGAACGCACTTGTCTTGCCGTCATCCTTGCCGCCGGTGACAGCACGCGGATGAAATCCTCGAAATCGAAGGTGCTGCACCCGGTCGCCGGACGGCCGATGATCGCCCATGTGGTCGATGCGGTCGCCTCCACCGGCATCTCATCCGTGGCACTTGTCGTTGGCCGCGATGCCGAAGAGGTGGCAAAGGCTGGAAGCGTCGCCGGCGTCAGCATTCAATCCTATCTGCAGAAGGAACGCCTCGGCACCGGCCACGCGGTGCTGGCGGCGCGCGAAGCGATCGCCAAGGGTTATGACGATATCCTCGTCACCTATGGCGACGTGCCGCTGCAGACCGACGGACCGCTGAAGGCCGCCCGCGAGGGCCTGGCCGACGGCAGCGATGTCGTCGTCATCGGTTTCCACACTGACCGCCCGACCGGCTATGGCCGCCTGCTCGTCAAGGACGGCGAACTCATCGCCATCCGCGAAGAGAAGGATGCGACCGATGCCGAACGCACCGTCACCTGGTGCAACAGCGGGCTGATGGCGATCAACGGCCGCAAGGCGCTCGATCTTCTATCGCGCATCGGCAATGCCAATGCCAAGGGCGAATTCTACCTGACCGATCTCGTCGAGATCGCCAGATCGCTCGGCGGACGCGTCACCGCGGTCGATGCCCCCGAAATCGAGATGACCGGCTGCAACACCCGTGCCGAACTCGCCGTCATTGAGCGCTTCTGGCAGGAACGCCGCCGCCACGAGATGATGCTTTCAGGCGTCACCATGATCGCGCCGGAAACCGTCTTTCTCTCCTATGACACTGTCATCGGCCAGGATGCGCTGATCGAGCCGAACGTCGTCTTCGGTCATGGCGCGGTGATCGACAGCGGCGCCGTCATTCATGCCTTCTCGCATATCGAAGGCGCCCATGTCAGCCAGGGTGCGACCGTCGGCCCCTTCACCCGGCTGCGGCCGGGTGCCGATCTCGCCAGCGGCGCCAAGGTCGGCAATTTCTGCGAGGTCAAGAACGGCCGGCTGGGCGAGGGCGCCAAGGTCAATCATCTCACCTATATCGGCGATGCCGTCATCGGCGCCGGCAGCAATATCGGCGCCGGCACGATTACCTGCAACTATGACGGCGTCAACAAGAGCGAGACGGTGATCGGCGAAAACGCCTTTATCGGGTCCAACTCCTCACTGGTTGCGCCGGTGACGATCGGCGACGGCGCCTATGTCGGCTCCGGCAGCGTTATTACCGTCGATGTGCCGGCCGATGCGCTGGCGCTCGGCCGTGCCCGGCAGGAAATCAAACCCGGCCGTGCGACGCTCTTGCGCGAACGGGCGCTCGCCATCAAGGCGGCGAAGAAGGCGAAGGGCTGACCGGCCTTGCGTAACCGGCGGAAATTGAAAGTGACCGCCGAGGTGATTGAGAAATAAGCAGGAATCGCTAGGACTGGCCTCATTGTCGAAGCCTGAAGCAATTCCAGCAAAAGTGCGCTAGCGGTTTTGCGTCCGGAATTGCGCAGACGAATGAGGATACTATATGTGCGGCATTGTGGGGATCGTCGGAACTCAGCCTGTTGCCGGGCGCCTGGTCGATGCGCTGAAGCGTCTCGAATATCGCGGTTATGATTCCGCCGGCGTCGCCACCATCCATGACGGGGTGATGGATCGCCGCCGCGCCGAGGGCAAGCTGTTCAATCTGGAAAAGCGCCTCGACACCGAACCGCTGCCCGGCACCGTCGGTATCGCCCATACACGCTGGGCGACCCACGGCGTTCCGAACGAAACCAATGCCCATCCGCATTTCGTCGAAGGCGTGGCCGTCGTCCATAACGGCATCATTGAGAATTTTTCCGAGCTTCGCGACGAGTTGACGGAAGAGGGGTCGGTCTTCGAAACCCAGACCGACACGGAGGTTGTCGCTCATCTGATGGCGAAATATCTGCGCGAAGGCCTGGAGCCGCGCGCCGCCATGCTGAAGATGCTGAACCGGGTGACCGGCGCCTATGCGCTGGCCGTCATGCTGAAGGCCGATCCCGGCACGATCATGGCCGCCCGTTCCGGCCCGCCGCTTGCCGTCGGCTACGGCCGTGGCGAGATGTTCCTCGGCTCGGATGCGATTGCGCTGTCGCCCTTCACCAACGAGATCAGCTATCTCGTCGACGGCGATTGCGCCGTCCTTACCCGCGACGGCGTGTCGGTGCTCGATTTCGCCGGCAAACCGGTCAAGCGCGCCCGCCAGATCTCGCAGGCGACCGCCTATGTCGTCGACAAGGGCAATCATCGCCATTTCATGGAAAAGGAAATTTACGAGCAGCCGGAGGTGATCTCCCACGCGCTCAGCCATTATGTCGATTTCGCCGCAAACACCATCGGCGCCAATGCCGCGGCGATCGACTTCAAGGCGACGACCGGCCTTGCCATTTCGGCCTGCGGCACTGCCTATCTCGCCGGTCTCGTCGGCAAATACTGGTTCGAGCGTTATGCCCGCCTGCCTGTGGAAATCGACGTCGCCTCCGAATTCAGATACCGCGAAATGCCGCTGTCGCCGTCGCAGGCGGCACTCTTCATCTCGCAATCAGGCGAGACCGCCGACACGCTGGCATCTCTGCGTTATTGCCGCGACAACGGCTTGAAGATCGGCGCCGTCGTCAATGTCCGCGAATCGACGATCGCGCGTGAATCCGACGCCGTCTTCCCGATCATGGCCGGCCCCGAAATCGGCGTCGCCTCGACCAAGGCCTTCACCTGCCAGCTTGCCGTGCTGGCGTCGCTGGCGATCGGCGCCGGCAAGGCGCGCGGCACGGTGAGTGCGGAGGAGGAGAGGGCGCTGGTGCGTCATCTCGCCGAAATGCCGCGCATCATGAGCCGGGTGCTGAACCTCATCCAGCCGCAGATGGAAAGCCTGTCGCGCGAGCTGTCGAAATGCAAGGACGTGCTCTATCTCGGCCGCGGCACCAGCTTCCCACTCGCCATGGAAGGCGCGCTGAAGCTCAAGGAAATTTCCTATATCCACGCCGAAGGTTATGCCGCCGGCGAATTGAAGCACGGACCGATCGCGCTGATCGACGAGAACATGCCGGTCATCGTCATCGCCCCCTATGACCGTTTCTTCGAAAAGACCGTCTCGAACATGCAGGAGGTCGCAGCCCGCGGCGGCCGCATCATCTTCATCACCGACGAGGCCGGGGCAGCTGCCTCGAGACTGCCGACCATGGCGACGATAACCCTGCCTGTGGTCGACGAAATCATCGCGCCGATGATCTTCTCGCTGCCGATCCAGCTGCTCGCCTATCACACCGCCGTCTTCATGGGCACCGATGTCGACCAGCCGCGCAACCTGGCGAAATCCGTGACCGTGGAATAAGCCTGCAATGCCGGGATCGTCGCGCCGAAACATATTGTGCGACGCCCCGAATTCTGGCAATTTTGCTCTGCGGACAAGGGGGAAGGGCCGGCGTTCCGGCCTGTCCACGACTGAGATGGAGTTCATCAGGAAACGATGACCGACAACACCCCCAGAATGCCGGTCGCGACCCGGTTGCGGAATAATTTCCTCGCAGGGCTGATCATCTGCGCCCCGATCGCGATCACTATCTGGCTGACCTGGACCTTCATCCACTGGTCGGACAGCTGGGTCAGGCCCTATATTCCGGCGCGCTGGAATCCGGAAAGCTATCTCAATTTCGCCATTCCCGGTTTCGGCCTGCTGATCGCCGTCGTGCTGATCACCGTGGTCGGCTTTCTCGGCAAGAACCTGATCGGCCAGAGCATCGTCCGTTTTGGCGAATCGATCGTCCAGCGCATGCCGCTGGTGCGCACAATCTACAGAAGCGTGAAGCAGATTTTCGAAACCGTGCTGAAGGAGCAGGCGAACTCCTTCAAGAAGGTCGGCCTCATCGAATATCCGGGTCCCGGCCTCTGGGCGCTGATCTTTATCGCCACGGACGCCAAGGGCGAAATCGCGTCGAAGTTCGATGCCATGGGCCAGGATATGGTCGCCGTCTTCCTGCCGCCGACGCCGGTGCCGACGGCGGGCTTCCTCATCTTCGTGCCGCGCGAGAAGATCGTCATGCTCGACATGTCGCCGGAAGACGCCGCCAAGTTCCTGATTTCAGGCGGGCTTGTGGCGCCCGAACACAAGCCGGCCGATCCCAAGCAGAAGCATTTGCCGCGGCCAAAGCCGGTGGCGGTTTCCAAAGCTGACTAACCTGCCCTGAGAAACCGGATCGCCTCGTCGCGGCGGAAGAGATAGAGCAGGGTGCGGATCGCCTGTCCTCTTTCACCGGTCAGCTCCGGATCGCGCTCGATCAGATAGGCGGCATCCTTGCGGGCGATCTCCAGGAGATCGGCATGCGCTTCGAGGCTGGCGATGCGGAAGCCCGGCGTGCCGGATTGCCTTGTGCCGAGCAATTCGCCTTCGCCGCGCAGCTTCAGGTCTTCCTCGGCGATACGGAAACCGTCTTCGGTCTCGCGCATGATCGAGAGCCTGGCATGGCCGGTCTCACCGAGCGGCCCCTTATAGAGCAGGATGCAGGTCGAGGCCTCGTCGCCGCGCCCGACCCGGCCGCGCAGCTGATGCAGTTGCGCCAGGCCGAAGCGCTCGGCATGTTCGATCACCATGATCGTTGCATCCGGCACGTCGACGCCGACCTCGACGACGGTCGTGGCGACGAGAAGCCGGGTCTCGCCGGTCTTGAACGCCATCATCGCCGCATCCTTCTCCGGTCCGCTCATGCGGCCATGGATGAGGCCGATCCCCGGGCCCATATCGCGGCCGAGTGCGGAGGTGAGCGTCGCATGCCGTTCCTCGGCCGACATCAGGTCGAGTTCTTCGGACTCCTCGACCAGCGGGCAGATCCAATAGGCCTTCTTGCCTTCGGCGATCGCGCTTTGCAGCCGCCCGACGATTTCGCCGGTTCGTTCCATCGGCACGGTGATCGTCTGGATCGGCTTGCGGCCGGCCGGTTTTTCGGTGAGCTTGGAAACATCCATGTCGCCGAAGGCGGCCAGCACCAAAGTGCGCGGGATCGGCGTCGCCGTCATGACGAGCATATGCGGCGAGATGCCCTTGGCGGTCAGCCGCAGCCGCTGATGCACGCCGAAACGATGCTGCTCGTCGACAACGGCAAGCATGAGGTTGGCGTAAGCGACGCTGTCCTGGAACAGCGCATGCGTGCCGATGACGATCTGGGCCGCACCCGAGGCGATGCGCTCCAGAATGTCCTCCCGTTCGCGTCCCTTGGTGCGCCCGGTTAGCACCTCGATGCCGAGCCCGGCGGAGGCGGCGAATTTCGAGATCGTCGCGTGGTGCTGGCGCGCCAGGATTTCGGTCGGCGCCATCAGCACCGCCTGGCCGCCGCTCTCGATCACCGCCGCCATCGCCATCAGCGCCACCAGAGTCTTGCCGGCGCCGACATCGCCCTGCAGCAGCCGCAGCATGCGCTCGTTGCCGGCCATGTCCTTCAAAACCTCGGCGATCGCCTCGTTCTGGCTTGTCGTGAGTGAGAAGGGCAAGGATTTCAGGATCTTGCCGCTGACGGCACCCGTCGCATGCACCGGCTGGCCCGCCACCTTGCGCAGCCTCTGCCGCACCAGGCTCAGCGACAGCTGGCCGGCGAGGAACTCGTCATAGGCAAGCCGCCGCCGGGCAGGGGCTTGCGGGTCGATATCGGCGGGGTCGCGCGGCTCGTGCAGCATGTGGAAGCTGTCGCGGATCGACGGCAGGCCTTGCTTCTGTGTCAGCGAGAGATCGATCCATTCCGGCAGCTCGGGAAAGCGCGGCAGGGCGGCGTCGATGATCTTGCGCAGTGTCTTCGGTGAAAGTCCCGCCGTCAGCGGATAGATCGGCTCGACCAGCGGCAGGCTCTCCACTTCGTCGGCCCTGACGATATAGTCGGGGTGCACCATCGAGGCGCGGCCGTTGAACCAGTCGATCTTGCCGCTGACCGTCACCTCGGCATCAACAGGCAGCTGCTTTTCCAGCCATGCCGCCTGTCCGCGGAAGAAGACCAGCGTCAGCTCGCCGGTTTCGTCATGCAGGAAGACGCGGTAGGGGATATTGCTTTTGCCGCGCGGCGGTACCTGGTGCCGGTCGACGCGCGCCGTGATCGTCACGATCGCACCCTGTGGCGCCCGCGCGATTCCCGGCTGGTTGCGCCGGTCGATCAGCGAAAAGGGCGCGTGGAAGAGGAGATCGATGACCCGGCAATCCTCCAGCGTCTCGCGCCCGAGCAGCTTGACCAACAAGTCGGCGATCTTCGGGCCGACGCCCGGAAGGCCCGAAATGGGGGAAAACAGAGGATCGAGAATGGCGGGGCGCATGCGGCCAAAATGCGATGAACAATGCGGCCTTGGCAAGGCTGACAAGCCGCTTTCCAGGGTCTATAGAGGCGCATCAACAGGAAGGTAATGCCATGACAGGTGTCACGCTCACGAGTGCCGGTCTCGACCCGCGCCGCCGCAGGATCCTTTTCCGCTGCTGGCATCGCGGCATCCGCGAGATGGATCTGGTCTTCGGCCAGTTCGCCGAAGCCGAGGTCGCCACGCTGTCGGAAGCCGAACTCGACGAGTTCGAGACGATCATGGCCGAAGAGGACAATGATCTCGTTCGCTGGATCATGGGAACATGGCCGGTGCCCGAGCGTTTCCAGACACCGATGTTTGCCCGCATCGCCGCCTACAAGCCCGATTTCGACAAGCCCCTCAGGACGCCGGAATGATCCCTGGTTTCGATGCGAAGAAGCTTGCGGCCATTGCCGAGCCGCTGACGATCGGCAATGTGCCGGCAGGTCTGGAGACGCTGCTGCTCGCCGAACTCGCCCGAACGGGAGAGCCGGTCGCCTATGTCATGTCGGACGGCCACCGCATGGCCGATCTCGAACAGATGCTGGGCTTCGTCGCCCCCGACATTCCGGTTCTCACCCTGCCGGCCTGGGACTGTCTGCCCTATGACCGCGTCTCGCCGAGCGCCGACACCTCCGCCCGCCGGCTTGCCGCGCTTGGCGGCCTGATTGCCCACCGCAAGAAGCCGCATGCCGCAATCGTGCTCGTCACCGCCAATGCCATGCTGCAGAAGGTGGCGCCGCAGGATGTCATCGAGAGCTTGAGCTTTTCGGCCCGTCCCGGCAACCAGCTGCGCATGGACGATCTCGCCGGCCGCCTGGAGCGCAACGGCTTCGAGCGCGTCGCGACCGTTCGCGAGGTCGGCGAATATGCCGTGCGCGGCGGCATTCTCGACGTCTTCGTGCCGGGTTCGGAAGAGCCGGTCCGCCTGGATTTCTTCGGCGACACGCTGGAATCGATCCGCAGCTTCGATCCGGCCAGCCAGCGCACGATCGGGCAGGTGCGCTCCCTCGATCTCAATCCGATGAGCGAGGTGACGCTGACGCCGGATACGATCAGTCGCTTCCGCAAGAATTACCTTTCGGCTTTCGGCGCCACCACCCGCGACGACGCGCTCTATCTCGCCGTGTCCGAAGGCCGCCGTTACCCCGGCATGGAGCATTGGCTGCCGCTCTTCTACGAGAAGCTCGATACCGTCTTCGATTATCTCAGCGGCTTCCGTATTGTCATCGACCACACGGTGCGCGAGGCGGCGGAGGAGCGCTCCAAGCTCGTTTTCGACTATTACGATGCCCGCCTGAATTCCGGCCAGCCGGCCAAGGGCCAGGTGAACCAGGGCACGCCCTACAAGCCGGTAACCCCTGGCCAGCTCTATCTCGACAGCAAGCTTTTCGTCAAAACCCTCGACGCGCTCGGCGCGATCCGCATCAGCCCCTTCAACGAGCATGAGGGCGAGGCGAGGCGGGTCGTCAATGTCGATGCCCGCCAGGGCCAGCGCTGGGCCCGTTCGAACGCCGAGGGCGGCGGCGATGCCGAACGCATCAACATTTTCGACGTCGTCGTCAAGCATATTGCCGATCGGCGCGCCGCCGGTGCCAAAGTGCTGGTCACCGCCTGGACCGAAGGTTCGCTGGAACGCCTGCTGCAGGTGCTGAACGAACACGGCCTGGAAAAGGTCAAGCCGGTCGAGGCGCTGAAGGATGTCGGCGCGCTGGCGAGAGGCGAGGCGGCCGCGGCCGTGCTCAGTCTCGAAGCCGGCTTCGAGGCCGGCGACCTCGTCGTCATCGGCGAGCAGGATATATTGGGCGACCGCATGGTGCGCCGCTCCAAGCGCCGCAAGCGCGCCGCCGATTTCATCTCCGAGGTCGCGGGCCTCGATGAGGGCTCGATCGTCGTCCATGCCGAACACGGCATCGGCCGCTTCGTCGGGCTGCGGACCATCGAGGCGGCCGGTGCGCCGCATGCCTGCCTCGAGTTGCAATATGCCGACGAGGCCAAGCTCTTTCTGCCGGTCGAAAACATCGACCTTCTCTCGCGCTACGGCGGCGAGGGCACCGACGCCCAGCTCGACAAGCTCGGCGGCGGCGCCTGGCAGATGCGCAAGGCCAAGCTGAAGAAGCGCCTGCTCGACATGGCCGATGCGTTGATCCGCATCGCCGCCGAGCGCCTGACGCGCCACGCGCCGATGCTGACGACGCCGGAAGGCCTCTACGACGAATTCGCCGCGCGCTTCCCCTATGACGAGACCGAGGACCAGGATAACGCCATCGACGCCGTGCGCTCCGATCTCGGCGCCGGCCGGCCGATGGACCGCCTCGTCTGCGGCGACGTCGGTTTCGGCAAGACCGAAGTGGCGCTGCGCGCCGCCTTCGTCGCAGCGATGAACGGCGTCCAGGTCGCCGTCGTCGTGCCGACGACATTGCTCGCCCGCCAGCATTTCAAGACCTTTTCCGAGCGTTTTCGCGGCCTGCCGGTGCGTGTCCAGCAGGCTTCGCGCCTCGTCGGCGCCAAGGAGCTGGCGCTGACCAAGAAGGAAGTCGCGGACGGCAAGACCGATATCGTCGTCGGCACCCATGCGCTGCTCGGCGCCGGCATCAAATTCGCCAATCTCGGCCTGCTCGTCATCGACGAGGAGCAGCATTTCGGCGTCAAGCACAAGGAGCGGCTGAAGGAGCTGAAGAGCGATGTGCACGTGCTGACGCTGTCGGCAACCCCGATCCCGCGCACGCTGCAGCTTGCCATGACCGGTGTGCGCGAATTGTCGCTGATCACCACGCCCCCGGTCGACCGCATGGCGGTGCGCACCTTCATCTCGCCTTTCGACAGCCTTGTCATTCGCGAGACGCTAATGCGCGAGCATTATCGCGGCGGCCAGAGCTTCTATGTCTGCCCCAGGCTTGCCGACCTCGAGGATATCAGTGCCTTCCTGCAGTCGGATGTGCCGGAGCTGAAGGTCGCCATCGCCCACGGCCAGATGCCGGCCGGCGAACTCGAAGACATCATGAACGCCTTCTATGAAGGCCGCTACGACGTGCTGCTGTCGACCACCATCGTCGAATCCGGCCTCGACGTGCCCACGGCCAATACGCTCATCGTTCATCGCGCCGATATGTTCGGCCTCGCCCAGCTCTATCAGCTGCGCGGTCGCGTCGGCCGCTCGAAGGTGCGCGCCTTTGCGCTCTTCACCCTGCCGGTCAATAAGGTGCTGACGGCAACCGCCGAGCGCCGCCTCAAAGTGCTGCAGTCGCTCGATACGCTCGGCGCCGGCTTCCAGCTGGCGAGCCACGACCTAGACATCCGCGGCGCCGGCAACCTGCTTGGCGAGGAGCAATCCGGCCATATCAAGGAGGTCGGTTTCGAACTCTACCAGCAGATGCTGGAAGAGGCGGTCGCCGAGGTCAAGGGCGTCGACGAGATCCAGGATACCGGCTGGTCGCCCCAGATCTCCGTCGGCACGACGGTGATGATCCCGGAAAATTACGTGCCGGACCTGCATCTGCGCATGGCGCTTTATCGCCGTCTCGGCGAAATCACCGAACTCAAGGAGATCGACGGCTTCGGCGCTGAGATGATCGATCGCTTCGGCCCGATGCCGATCGAAGTCCAGCATCTCTTGAAGATCGTCTATATCAAGTCGCTCTGCCGCACCGCCAATGTCGAAAAGCTCGATGCCGGCCCGAAGGGCGTCGTCGTGCAGTTCCGCAACAAGGAATTCCCCAATCCGGCAAACCTCGTCGGTTATATCGGCAAGCAGGGCACGATGGCGAAGATCCGCCCCGACCACAGCCTGTTCCTGACCCGCGACCTGCCGACGCCGGAAAAACGCCTGCAGGGAGCTGCTGTTATTATGACGCAACTGGCGGAGATGGCGAAGTAAACAGAGGAGACGAAGATGGCGGTATATGGCGCGACGATCGTGTGGGAGCGGAACAGCGAGACTTTCACCGACAACCGCTACAGCCGTGTCCACAGCTGGACCTTCGACGGTGGCATTGAAGTGAGGGCGTCTTCTTCCTCCCATGTTGTCCCATTGCCCTATTCAGCCGAGGACGCGGTGGATCCGGAGGAGGCTTTCGTTGCCTCGCTTTCCAGCTGCCACATGCTCTGGTTCCTGTCGATCGCCGCCAAACAGCGCTATTGCGTCGATAGTTACACCGATGCCGCCGAGGGCGTGATGGACAAGAATGCCGAAGGCCGTCTCGCCATGACCGTGGTGACGCTGCGACCGCATGTCATCTTCAGCGGCGAAAAGCAGCCTTCCCTAAGTGAACTCGAAGCCCTGCATCATCGCGCCCACGACGAATGTTTCATCGCCAATTCGGTGAAAACAGAGGTGCGCTGCGTTCCTGTTCTGGGTTGAGTTAAAGCCGAGGCTTCAGTCGCCCGGTGGTTCCGACCAGCCGATCAGCTTTGCCCATTCATTGGCGCCGTCCATGATGATGTCGAACACCGGGTCCTTGATGTCGTAGTAGAAATCTACATCCTCGGGAAAATGGTGGGCGAGCCGCTGCTTGATCAGCGCGTAAGCGTTCGCTGCTACCGGATGGGCGCGCAGGAAGTCTCGGCAGAGCAGGGAGTAGCGCTGATTGAAACGGCCTCTTTGCCGGACATGCAGATTGGCGGCGCGTCCTCTGCTGCGATAGAAGGCCTTGCGCAATTCGCCTTCCGCCAGTTCAAGTGCCGGAGGGCAGTGATCGATGGTGATTGGCCGACGCTCGAAACCGGCCTGTTCGAATGCGTCGGCATCGACATCGGCCAGATCGTTCACGGTCAGTTGGAGATCGATGATATCCTTGGCGGGAAGGCCGGCAACGGCTGTCGAGCCGATGTGATGCAGATAGGCTCCGGCCGGTGCTGCGCCCATGATGGCGTACTTCAGCGCTGCGAAATCCTCGACCCAGCTTTGTCGCGGCTCTTCGATCTCGATTCGCATCGATAGCCTCAGTTCAGCCCCGATCGCGCCTCGGCCTTCGCCTTGGCGATGTCGCGCAGCGCGTTCGCCAGCACGTCGGGCGTCTGCGCGCCGCTGACGGCATATTGCTGGTCGAAAATGAAGAACGGCACGCCGTTGACGCCCATTTCCTGCGCCGCTTTGATCTCGGCGACGATCAGGTCGCGATCGGCGTCGGAGGCGAGCAACGAGGCGATGACCGAGCGGTCGAGGCCGGCCTTTTCGGCGATATCGAGCAGCACGGCGTGGTCGCCGACATTGCGGCCTTCCTCGAAATTCGCCTTGAACAGCGCGCCAACGACCTTGTCCTGCTTCTCGCGGCCTTCGATCATCGCCCAATGGATCAGCCGATGCGCATCGAGCGTGTTCGGGCCGATCTTGATCGCCTCGAAATCGAAGGCGATGCCGACCTCGCGGCCGTAATCGGTGAGCATCTTGTGCGCCTGTGCCACGCGCTCCTCGCCGCCAAGCTTCTCAGCCAGCGCCTTCTTCTGGTCGACGCCTTCCTTGGGATAGTCGGGGTTGAGCCGGTACGGCCGCCAGTTGATGTCGACGCCGATCTCGTCCTGCACCTCGGCGATGGCGAGCTCCAGCCGCGCCTTGCCGAGATAGCACCAGGGGCATACGACATCCGAGACGACGTCGATGGTGATACGCTCCATGATGATTTTCCTTATTTTCATGCGTCTCCCAAGGGAGAAATTTGGCTCGCGGTTTGGCTGCTTCCTACTGGACACTCGTATCCCACCATACCGGCAGCTGCGCGCCGTAGAGCGGCACGCTGTCGGGATGGCCGATGCGCTTGCTGCGCGCCACCCATTGCTGGTCGATGTGGTAGAGCGGCAGCACATAGTGGCCGGAAAGCAGCAGCCGGTCGTAGGAGCGCACCGCCGCGGTGAAATCCTCGGCCGAGCGCGCCCGAAGCAAATGGTCGATCAGCGTGTCGATATCGGGGTCGGCGACACCGGCGAAACTGTCGGTGCCCTCGCGGGTTTTGGCGGCTGAGGACCAGCGGCCGAGCTGTTCGTTTCCGGGCGACAGCGAAGACGTATAGGACTTGATGATCATGTCATAGTCGAAGCTGTTCGTCCGGCTCTGATATTGCGAATCATCGACGGTGCGGATCGAAGCGGCGATGCCGATCGTCTGCAGCGAACGCTGATAGGCGACGGCAAGCTTCTCCTGGTCGGCATTCTGCGTCATGATTTCGAAGGTGAGCTGGCGGCCGGAGGCATCGAGCATCTTGCCGCCCTGGATCGTATAGCCACCCTGTTTCAGCAGTTCGACGGCCTGCTTCAGCACATTGCGGTCGCGGCCGGAGCCGTCGGTCACTGGCAGCTTGTAGGTGCCGTCGAGAATCGCTGGCGCAATCTTGTCCTTGATCGGCCCGAGCAGGGCAAGCTCGGCCGCATTGGCGGGAACGCCGAAACTCGACAGCTCGGAATTCTGCCAGAAGCTCTGCGTGCGCTTGTAGGCGCCGGAATAGAGGTTTTTGTTCGCCCATTCGAAATCGAACACCAGCGACAGGCCTTCGCGCACCTTGAGATCGGCAAAGATCGGCCGGCGCGTGTTGAACACGAAGCCGAGCATGCCGCTCGGCAGTTTCGGCGTGAATGTGTCCTTGACCACGGCCCCCGAGGTGACGGCGGGGAAATTATAGGCATTGGCCCAATGGCCGGGATTGCCGTCGGGATAGATGTCGACATCGCCCTTCTTGAAGGCCTCGAACAGCGTTGTGTCCTGCAGGAAATACTGGACGGTGATCTGGTCGTAATTGTCGGTACCGACCTTGGCGGGAATGTCCTTGCCCCAATAATTCGGGTCGCGCTCATAGGTGATGCTCTCGCCGGGCTTCACCGTCTTTACCTTGTAGGGACCGGAGCCGACCGGCGGCGTCAAGGACGAACGGTCGAAGGTTTCAGGATCGATCGCATGTTTCGGCAGCACCGGGAAAAGACCAAAGATCAGCGGCGTTTCGCGATCGGCCTTTTCGTTGAAGGTGAAGCGCACGCTGTGTTCGCCGACCTTCTCCATCTTGGCGACGACGTTGAGGCGGTTGGCGAAGGGCACGCGGCCCTTGTCGCGCATCAGTTCGAAGGTGAACATCACGTCTTCGGGCGTTACCGGCTGGCCATCGGCCCATTTCGCCTTCGGATTGAGGTTGAACTGAATGAAGCTTCTGTCGTCGTCCCATTCGACTGTCTCGGCAAGCAGCCCATAGAGCGTGAACGGCTCGTCCCTGGAGCGCTGCATCAGCGATTCGTAGACGAGATTGCCATATTCCGGATCCCACATGCCGCGCGCCGTCGTACGCATGCTCTTCAGGATGAAGGGGTTGAGGCTGTCGAAGGTGCCGACGACGCCATAGGTGATCTTGCCGCCTTTTTTTACGTCGGGATTGACGTAAGGGAAGTGCTTGTAGTCCGCCGGCAAAGCCGGCTCACCGTGCATCGCGATGCCGTGCAGCGGCTCGGCGGCGACAGCGCCGCACAGCAGCGAGAGGACGAGGGGGACGATAATCCGGAGCATTCGGCAATCCTTGATCCGTGAAAAACGGGGCATGATTCACGCGGGAGATTATCATGGGGTCGAGTGATTCCAACACGCAGCGGCGTTTTCTTTGACGTGGCTGAGAAATTGCCTCTCAAATTGCCAAAGAAATGCTGGATATCTTGAACGCTGCGATGTAACAGGTGAACCCGAAGTTTCGGGGTCATGCATTTGCCTTATTTTTTTAAGAGGTGGAGTGCCGAACGACCCGATGGTTGGGGTGGCAAAGACGCTGCCTCGAACGGATATCAGGAGACGGAATTCGTTATGATGTTCAAGTCTGAAAAGAAAATGCGGGCAGCACTGTCCGTTCTGGCAGTGATGTTCGGCGCCGCTTCGGCTCCGGTCTCCTCCTTTGCCCAGGATGCGGCCGCACCGGCGCCTGCCGATGCGCAGGCCTCCGGTGCGCCGAAGCTCGGCTGGTACAAGACCTGCAGCAAGCAGGAAGACAACGACATCTGTGTTGTCCAGAACCTGATCCTCGCCAATGGCGGCCAGCTCGTCACGGCCGTCGGCCTGATCTCGGTTTCCGGCAAGATCAACCGCAAGCTCCTGCAGGTCTCGGTTCCCACCGCACGCCTGATTCCTCCGGGCATCATCATGCAGATCGACGGCGGCAAGGGCCAGAAGCTCGACTACGCTGTCTGCCTGCCGGATAAGTGCACCGCCGAAATCCCGCTGACCGACGCGATGATCGCCAGCCTCAAGAAGGGCAGCGACGTGATCTTCACCTCGATCAACTTCCGCCGCGCGCCGAACCCGATCAAGATTTCGCTTGAAGGCTTCACCGGCGCTTATGACGGCGAACCCGTTTCCGAATCCAAGCTCGCTGAAAGCCAGCGCAGCCTGCAGGACAGCATGCAGAAGAAGGCCGAGGAAGCTCGCAAGAAGCTGGAAGACGCCCAGAAGGCAGCCAAGGCGCAGTAATCCTGCCATCATTCTTGAACAGAAACCCGGCTTCGCGCCGGGTTTTTTGTTGGTCGACTTTATGCTCTGCGCGACGCCGTCCTGCGCCAAGAATCTGCTGCATATGATCTGGCTCTCGAGCCAGGCCCGCTGCCGTCCGGTTGGCGCCAATGGCTGCCCCTCACCCTAACCCTCTCCCCGTAAACGGGGCGAGGGGACGTGCCCTGCGAGAGGCTAGCGAGGAACGGAGAGGTTGCGGCATGGTCCCTTCGCCCCGTTTACGGGGAGAAGGTGGCGGCAGCCGGATGAGGGGCCGATATCGACGATCTCGTGGGTCGAGGTATCCCCGGCATGACGAAAGAGAAGTTGGCAGGCATTGTCAGCAACTTGACCCGAAAGCCAAGTTTGGCACCACGAAAAAGGCCTCGCCGGGAGTGTGCGAGGCCTTGTTTCATGCGGTCGGTCAGCCTGATTTAGTGGGCGAAGCTCATCTTGGGTTTGAACTGCCCTGACGGGGCCTGATCGAAAATCTGGTAGATCTGTGGGTTGCGAAGCGGCGCGCCGCTTTCGTCATTCATCAGGTTCTGCTCGGAGACATAAGCGACATATTCGCTTTCGTCATTTTCGGCGAGCAGGTGATAGAAGGGTTGGTCCCTGCTCGGGCGCACCTCGGCCGGAATGGAATTCCACCATTCCTCCGTATTCGCGAACTCCGGATCAACGTCGAAGATGACGCCGCGAAACGGAAAAACCCTGTGCCGAACCACTTCGCCAATGCTGAACTTTGCTACTCTTTCTTTCATGGTACGACTTCCTTTCATCACCGAATTTGGTGATTGGTGTCGCGCAAATCAAGATTTGTGCGCGAGTTCGTCACATGAACGTCATATCCTCCTACTGCATAATTCCTTAAATCGGAATCGATGTAAGGACAAAATTATGCAGCACTCCAAGTGCTACAGCGTCTTTTGCGCGTCTGAAAGGGCGCGGCGCTGTGGTGGCGTCCATGACCTGGGAGGTGAAAGCCCCGGCGAACCGGGACTTTCGGTCTTCGCAGCCGATCAGGCTGAATAGTACATGTCGTATTCGACCGGATGCGGCGTCATTTCGAAACGCATCACCTCGGCCATCTTCAGCTCGATGAAGGCATCGATCTGGTCGTCGTCGAAAACGCCGCCGGCTGTCAGGAACTTGCGGTCCTTGTCGAGGCTTTCGAGCGCTTCGCGCAGTGAACCGCAGACGGTCGGGATCTTCTTCAATTCCTTCGGCGGCAGGTCGTAGAGATCCTTGTCCATGGCCTTGCCGGGATGGATCTTGTTCTTGATGCCGTCGAGGCCGGCCATCAGCATAGCGGCGAAGGCGAGGTAGGGGTTGGCGGTCGGATCCGGGAAACGGACTTCGACGCGCTTGGCCTTCGGGTTGGAGCCGAACGGAATGCGGCAGGAGGCCGAGCGGTTGCGGGCCGAATAGGCGAGCAGCACCGGTGCTTCGTAACCCGGGACGAGACGCTTGTAGGAGTTCGTCGACGGGTTGGTGAAGGCGTTGATCGCCTTGGCATGCTTGATGATGCCGCCGATATAGAACAGGCAGCTCTCGGAGAGGCCTGCATATTCGTCGCCGGCAAAGGTCGGCTTGCCACCCTTCCAGATCGACTGGTGCACGTGCATGCCCGAGCCGTTGTCGCCAAAGATCGGCTTCGGCATGAAGGTCGCCGTCTTGCCGTAGGCATTGGCCACCTGATGCACGACATATTTGTAGATCTGCATCTTGTCGGCGTTGCGCACCAGCGTATCGAACTTGATGCCGAGTTCGTGTTGGGCGGCAGCGACTTCATGGTGATGCTTTTCGACGACGACGCCCATCTCAGAGAGCACCGTCAGCATTTCCGAACGCATGTCCTGGGCGCTGTCGACCGGGGGAACCGGGAAATAGCCGCCCTTGACGCGCGGGCGATGGCCGAGGTTGCCGGTTTCGTAATCGGTGTCGTCGTTCGACGGCAGTTCCGTCGAATCGAGCTTGAAGCCGGTATTGTAAGGATCGGCCTTGTACTTGACGTCGTCGAAGACGAAGAACTCGGCTTCCGGGCCGACGAAGATCGTGTCGCCGATGCCGGATGCCTTGAGGTAGGCTTCGGCCTTCTTGGCGGTGCCGCGCGGATCGCGGTTATAGGCCTCGCCGGAAACCGGATCGAGGATATCGCACATGATGACCATGGTCGACTGAGCGAAGAACGGGTCCATATGCACCGTTTCCGTATCGGGCATCAGCACCATGTCGGACTCGTTGATGGCCTTCCAGCCGCCGATCGAGGAGCCGTCGAACATCACGCCGTCGGCGAACATGTCTTCATCGACGCAGACGACGTCCATCGTCACATGCTGCAGCTTGCCCTTCGGGTCGGTGAAACGCAGATCGACGAACTTCACGTCGTTTTCCTTGATCTGCTTCAGAATTTCGCTTGCGGTCGCCATTAATTAGTTTCCTCCGATTTGCGATGACGGTGTAGGTCGGCGGTGACGGTAACGGACTTTGCGCAATTGGCAAAGTGGTCAGATGGCATCGATGCCGGTCTCGCCGGTACGGATGCGGATAACCTCTTCGACGTTGGAGACGAAGATCTTTCCGTCGCCGATGCGGCCGGTCTGCGCCGCCTTGCGGATCGCGTCGATGACGGCCTCCGCGTTCTCGTCGGCCAGCACGACCTCGACTTTTACCTTCGGCAGGAAATCGACGACGTATTCGGCTCCGCGGTAGAGTTCCGTGTGGCCCTTCTGACGGCCGAACCCCTTGGCTTCCGTGACTGTGATACCCTGCAGGCCGACTTCCTGAAGGGCTTCCTTCACTTCGTCCAGCTTGAAAGGCTTAATGATCGCTTCGATCTTTTTCATGAGAAAATGTCTCTCCGCTTCTCCCGTTATGGCAGGAATTTTCCCGCTCGCCGGATATGATGCAGATATCGTGCCAGTTTGAAATCCATCTTATCGAAAAAAGGCGTCGATTTTGTCGAAACAGCCGCGTTTGCGGGGAATTTCATGTCGTTTTGGTGACGGAACAGGTGGAAAAACATTGTCTCTGATCAAAAACACATCCGAAACCGAAAAAGTCAGGTATTTTCGCAACTGCGAATACACGGATCTGAAAGATTAAAATATATGCAAATGCCTAAAATACGTCCTTCACTTTGATGTTTCAGGCGGTTGTTTTTTAGGCGTTTTTCGATTGAATAGGATGATGAGTAAAGATCTGTCCCAGCTCCTCCTGACGCCTGCCGAAATGGCTGCCGTCGATGCCGCCGCTGCCGCATCCGGCATCGATTCCTTCGGCCTGATGGAGAAGGCGGGTGCCGCGGTTGCAGCTGCCGCGCTGCGACGTCATCCCAACGCTCTTCGTTTCGTCGTGCTTTGCGGTCCCGGCAACAATGGCGGCGACGCCTATGTCGCGGCACGACATCTGCAGCAGAGCGGAGCGGCGGTGGCGCTGTTCCATCTCGGTGATCCCGCGAAGCTGAAGGGCGATGCCGCCCGTGCCCGAGCCGGCTGCGCGTTTAAGGGACAGGAACTCGGCATCTACCAACCCGAAACCGGCGATGTCGTTATCGACGGCCTGTTCGGGGCGGGGCTCGGCCGCGAGGTCCCGGCCGAAGTGCGTGTGCTGATCGGACGCGTCACCGAGGCCGGTAGTCCCGTACTCGCCATCGACTTACCCTCCGGCCTCGATGGCCGCACCGGCAAGGTGCTGGGGGCTGCCTTCCGGGCGCGCGACACCATCACCTTCATGACCCGCAAGCCCGGCCATCTGCTCATGCCGGGCCGGGAGCTTTGCGGTGCATTGGAGATCTTCGATATCGGCATTCCCGCCCGCATCATCCGCGCTGAGGCGGGCGGCGCCATTGCCGAGAATACGCCCGATGCCTGGAAAGGTGTGCTGCCGGCCGAGCAACTGGAAACCCACAAATACAAGCGCGGTCATCTGGTCGTCTTCTCGGGCGAGGCCGACAAGACAGGTGCTGCGCGCATGTCGGCGACCTCGGGCCTGAAGGCCGGCGCCGGCCTGGTGACGATCGCCGCCCCCCGCGCGGCGATCTCCGCCAATGCTGCGCATCTCACCGCCGTCATGCTGCGTGCCATCGACGACGAGGCCGCTCTCGACGACTGGCTCGCCGACAAGCGGCTGCAGACTTTCGTTCTCGGTCCCGGTTTCGGCATCGGCGCCAGGGCGCGCGGCTTCGTCTCGGCCCTTGCCGATCGCCATCTGGTGCTCGATGCCGACGGCATCTCCTCGTTCAAGGACGATCCGCAGCAGCTGTTTGCTCTTTTCCGGGGTGAGCCGCGTCTGGTGCTGACGCCGCACGAGGGCGAATTCGCGCGGCTCTTTCCCGATATCGGCAGCGATGATGCGCTCGGCAAGGTGGACAAGGCTGTCGCCGCTGCCCGCCGCGCCAATGCCGCGATCGTTTACAAAGGCGCCGATACCGTCATCGCTGCGCCGGATGGCCGCGCGCTCATCAATACCAATGCCCCGGTCTGGCTTGCCACCGCCGGTTCCGGCGATGTGCTTGCCGGCATCATCGGCGGATTGCTGGCCCAGGGTCTGCCGGCCTTCGAGGCGGCGGCTGCCGGTGTCTGGCTGCACGGAGAGGCCGGCCAACGCGCCGGCAAGGGGCTGACGGCGGAGGAGCTTGCCGCCCACGTGTTGCCGCTTTAGCCCGCCCGATGCTTCAGCTTCGGGCCGCGATGCTTTAGCTTCGGGCCGCCGATGCTGGCCTCCCGCTAAAGTCAACCTTGCCTATTTCGCCAGCGCCTGCTGCAGGGCGATCGCTCCGTGTGGCGCATTGACCTTACCCTCATGGATCATGAAGGCGAAGACGTCGCGCGGCTCGGTCTTCACTTTGCGATCGGCATCGATCAGCGGCAGGTCATCGGGGATCTTGCCTTCGGCCCAGGTCTCCAGCCGCTTTGCCCAGGCCTTCAGCTCCTTGTCAGGATAGCAGGTCGCAATATCGTCCGATCCCTTCTGCAGCCTGGCATAGACGAAATCCGCCGTGACGTCGGCGATCAACGGATATTCGAAATGTTCGGCGCAAACAGGCGCTACGCCGTATTTCGCCAGCAGGCCCACGAATCCCGGCACCTTGAAGGAATCGTGCCGCACCTCGACCACGTGGCGCAGCGCCAGCCCATCCTGTTTTGCCGGCAGCAGCTTCAGGAAGGCCTCGAAATCTTCCGGATCGAACTTCTTCGTCGGCGCGAATTGCCAGAGCAGCGGCCCAAGATGATCGCCGAGTTCGCTAATGCCCGATGTCAGGAACCGCTCCATCGATTCACCGGCTTCGGCAAGCACCCGCCGATTGGTGACGAAACGCGTCGCCTTCAGCGAAAAGATGAAGCCGTCGGGCACGTCTGCCGCCCATTTGGCGAAGACTGCAGGCTTCTGAGTGCTGTAATAGGTGCCGTTGACCTCGATGACCTTCAACTGGCGGCTGGCATAATTCAGCTCGTCCTTCTGTTTCAGGTCATCAGGAAAGAAATGCCCGCGCCAGGGCTCGAAGGTCCAGCCGCCGATGCCGGTGCGGATAGTGCCGGATTTCGTCATGTCGTCCTCCCCGTTGGCAGCCGCTCAGGCCGCATCGATCTCTTTCGTCATGTCGACGAGCGTCCATCCTGGCCGATAGCGGCTCGGGCGGCGACCCGTTTCATGAAAGCCGAAGGCGCGATAGCGCGATGTTCCGCTCCATCCGCGCATTCGTATAGAGCCGGATTTCCGGCACAGCCCATTCCCGCGCCTTGCCTTCCAGCCAGCGCAGCATCGCCAACCCGTGTCCTCCGCCCTGAAAGGCCGGCGAGACCGCGATGCTGAACAGCATGAGGTGATCGGAATGCTGCTCGACCACCACCAGGCCGGCCGTTTCGTCGCCGACCTCGCGCAGCCAGACCTCGCCGCGTTCGATGCGCGGCGCGTAGTCCTCCGTCACCGGGATCGGCGCAGCGCCGAAGAGTTCGGTATAGGGCCGATAGGCGGCAGCTGTCAGCGTCGCGATCGTTTCCAGATCATCGGGCGACGCTGGCCTCATCGTCATTCCGCCGCAACCGCCTTCTTCGCCGGCCGCCGTTCCAGCAATTCCTTCAGGAAGTGTCCGGTATAGGAGCGCTTTTCCTTGACGATCGCTTCCGGCGTGCCGGTCGCGACGATCTCACCGCCGCCATCACCGCCCTCGGGGCCGAAATCGAGCACCCAGTCGGCGGTCTTGATGACTTCGAGATTGTGCTCGATCACCACCACCGAATTGCCCTGGTTGACCAGTTCGTGCAGCATTTCGAGCAGCTTGGCGACGTCGTGGAAATGCAGGCCGGTCGTCGGTTCGTCGAGAATGTAGAGCGTGCGGCCCGTCGAGCGTTTCGACAGCTCCTTGGCAAGCTTGACGCGCTGCGCTTCGCCGCCCGAGAGCGTATTGGCCTGCTGGCCGACCTTGATGTAACCGAGGCCGACATCCTTCAGCGATTGCAGCTTGTCGCGCACGGCGGGCACCGCCGCGAAGAAATCGACGCCTTCCTCCACCGTCATGTCGAGCACGTCGGCGATCGACTTGTGCTTGAAGGTGACGTCGAGCGTCTCTCTGTTGTAACGCTTGCCGTGGCAGACGTCGCAGGTGACGTAGACATCGGGCAGGAAGTGCATCTCGATCTTGATGACGCCGTCGCCCTGGCAAGCCTCGCAGCGTCCGCCCTTGACGTTGAAGGAGAAGCGGCCCGGCTGGTAGCCGCGGGCCTTTGCCTCCGGCAGACCGGCGAACCAGTCGCGGATCGGCGTGAAGGCGCCGGTATAGGTCGCCGGGTTCGAACGCGGCGTCCGGCCGATCGGCGACTGGTCGATATCGATCACCTTGTCGATATGCTCGAAGCCGTCGATGCGATCATGATCGGCCGGGTTTTCACGTGCGCCCATGACGCGGCGCGCTGCCGACTTATAGAGCGTTTCGATCAGGAAGGTGGATTTGCCGCCGCCGGAAACACCGGTCACCGCCGTGAACACCCCGAGCGGGATCGATGCCGTGACGTTCTTCAGATTGTTGCCGCGTGCGCCGACCACCTTGATCTCGCGGCCCTTCTTCGGCTTGCGGCGCTCGTCGGGAATGGGGACGCCGAGTTCGCCGGAGAGATATTTGCCGGTCAGCGAGTTCGGACTGTCCATGATGTCCTGCGGTGTGCCATGGGCGATGACCTGGCCGCCGTGAATGCCGGCAGCCGGGCCGATGTCGACCACGTCGTCGGCCGTCAGGATCGCATCCTCGTCATGTTCGACGACGATGACGGTGTTGCCGATGTCGCGCAGGTGCTTCAGCGTGTCGAGCAGCCGGGCATTGTCGCGCTGATGCAGGCCGATCGACGGTTCGTCGAGCACGTAGAGCACGCCTGTCAGCCCTGAGCCGATCTGCGAGGCAAGCCGGATGCGCTGGCTCTCGCCGCCCGACAGCGTGCCGGAATTGCGCGACAGGCTGAGATATTCCAGGCCTACATCGTTGAGGAAGCGCAGCCGGTCGCGGATTTCCTTGAGGATGCGCACGGCGATCTCGTTCTGCTTGGCATTGAAGCTTGCCGGCAGCGCCTCGAACCAGTCGCGGGCGACGCGGATCGACATCCCAGTCACTTCGCCGATATGCAGCGTGTCGATCTTCACCGCCAAGGCCTCAGGCTTCAGGCGGAATCCGTTGCAGGAAGGGCAGGGGGCGGCCGACATGAAGCGCTCGATATCCTCGCGCGCCCAGGCGGAATCGGTCTCCTTCCAGCGGCGCTCGAGATTGGTGATGATGCCCTCGAAATTCTTCTGCGTCGTGTAGGAACGGGCGCCATCGGCATAATGGAATTCGATCTTGTCGTTGGTGCCGTTGAGGATGACGTCCTTGGCCTCGTCGGAAAGATCGTTCCAGCGGGTGCCGAGCTTGAAGCCGTAATGTTTGCCGAGCGCTTCCAGCGTCTGATTGTAATAGGGCGAGGTCGACTTGGCCCAGGGCGCGATCGCCCCGTCGCGCAGCGTCCGTTCGGGCTCGGGCACGATCAGGTCCGGATCGATTTTCTGTTGGGCGCCGAGGCCGTCGCAGGTCGGGCAGGCGCCGAAGGGATTGTTGAAGGAAAACAGCCGCGGCTCGATCTCGGGAATGGTGAAGCCCGAGACAGGGCAGGCGAACTTCTCCGAAAACAGCACGCGTTCATGCGTCTCGTTCAGCGACTTGTTGGCCGAGCCGCCGGCCGACGTCTCTTCCGGCGGCAGCGGCTTGTCGGCGAATTCGGCGACCGCCAGCCCGTCGGCAAGCTTCAGGCAGGTCTCCAGGCTGTCCGCCAGACGCGCCGAGACATCCGAGCGCACGACGATGCGGTCGACCACCACGTCGATGTCATGCTTGTATTTCTTGTCGAGCACCGGCGCCTCGGCGATCTCGTAGAACTGGCCGTCGACCTTGACGCGCTGGAAGCCCTTCTTCATCAGCTCGGCCAGTTCCTTCTTGTATTCGCCCTTGCGTCCGCGCACGAGCGGCGCAAGAATATAAAGACGGGTGCCCTCGCCGAAATCGAGGATGCGGTCGACCATCTGGCTGACGGTCTGGCTCTCGATCGGCAGACCGGTCGCCGGCGAATAGGGAACGCCGACGCGGGCAAAGAGCAGGCGCATATAGTCGTAGATCTCGGTGACGGTGCCGACCGTCGAGCGCGGATTGCGCGAGGTGGTCTTCTGCTCGATCGAGATCGCCGGCGACAGCCCGTCGATCTGGTCGACGTCGGGCTTCTGCATCATTTCGAGGAACTGCCGGGCATAGGCCGACAGGCTCTCGACATAACGCCGCTGGCCTTCGGCGTAGATCGTGTCGAAGGCGAGCGAGGATTTGCCGGACCCTGAAAGCCCGGTCATGACGATCAGCTTGTTACGCGGCAGATCGAGATCGATGCTCTTGAGATTATGCTCGCGCGCGCCGCGGATGGAGATCGTCTTCAGTTCGCTCATCGTCTCTGCTTTGGTTTTCTGGATAACAGCCCTTATTTAGTGATGCCGACGGGCGAGTCGAGGCTGAATATCCGGGAAGGCTCAAGGTTTTCGATTCTGTTGACAGGATCATACGGATAAACTAGAACAAATAAAGAACAAAATTCCTGATGAATGCATGCGGCTTTCTGATGGATAAACATGTGGATTAAATGCCGCCCATGCGCATCGGCGGTCCGTGATGGTTTAAGGTGCGCCGATCGATTAAACGCCGCCGGGCAGGGCGGCAGGCAGGGTGAGAAGTATGGCTGGTAGCGTGAATAAGGTAATTCTGGTTGGAAACGTGGGTGCAGACCCCGAAATCCGCCGCACTCAGGATGGCCGGCCGATCGCCAATCTTCGTATCGCGACCTCGGAGACCTGGCGCGACCGCAATTCCGGCGAGCGCCGTGAAAAGACCGAATGGCACACTGTCGTCGTCTTCAACGAAGGCCTCTGCAAGGTTGTCGAACAATATGTGAAGAAGGGCGCCAAGCTCTATATCGAAGGCCAGCTGCAGACCCGCAAGTGGCAGGACCAGCAGGGCCAGGACCGCTACAGCACCGAAGTGGTGCTACAGGGCTTCAGTTCGACGCTGACGATGCTCGACGGCCGCGGCGATGGCGGCGGTGCCAGCTCCGGCTTCGGCGGCGGCCGCGGCGGCAGCGGCGGCAACGATTATGGCGACGACTACGGCGCGCCGGCTCCCTCTTCATCCCCGAGCCGCGGCGGCGCTGGCGGCGGCAATTTCTCGCGGGATCTCGACGACGACATCCCGTTCTGATCGCGAGCCTTCCTGGGCTAGTGAAAGACCTGAGAGCATGATGCCTTTGACGGCGTCATGCTCTTTTTCTTTGATTTCTAGCCCTTCTCAGTGCGGCGTCGCGCTGATCAGATTGAGCGCCGATTTCGCGCCATCGACGACGAACTGGGCGGCGAGGGCGGCGAGGATGACGCCGAGAAGCCGTGTCAGGATCGCCCGGCCGGTGACGCCGAGGAAACGGTCCAGCCGTTCGGCGACGAGCAGCATGAGGAAGGTCAGCAGCAGATTGGCAGCAAGAACGCCGATCAGTTGCGCTTTTCCGACGGAGGTGGCGAGCGTTCCAGCAAGCAGGATCGTCGCCGAGATCGCGCCCGGGCCGGCAATCAGCGGCAAGGCGAGGGGAAAGACGGCGATATTTTCGATATGATCCTTGGTGATCGCCACCTCGGTGGCCTTCTCCTTGCGGTCCTGGCGCTTCTCGAACACCATCTCGAAGGCGATCCAGAACAAGAGCAGCCCGCCGGCGATGCGGAAGGCGCCGATCGAAATCCCCAGCACGCTGAGCACGCCGGCGCCGAACAGCGCGAAGACGGCGAGAATGATGAAGGCGATGGTCGAGCCACGCAGCGCTACCTGTGTGCGCTCACTGCGGCTCATGCCTGTCGTCAGGCCTAGAAAGATCGGTGCGAGACCGGGCGGATCGATGGTGACGAGCAGCGTCGTGAAGGCGTTGATCAATTGGTCGGCGCTTGCCATCGTCTCTCCGGAACCCCATATAGTCACTTGGTTTTTATGATTGTGAAGCGGGGATTCCGATTTGGCAAATTTCCCGCGGCGGCCGGGGGCGGATTTGTCCGGTCCGGCCGCGCAACTTATATGTTTTACCCTCTTTAAGCCGCAAAAGCCTGTTCAAAACGCGCTGTGAAAATTGGCGTGGGAACAGGCTTTCCGCTATAAATCTTCAAGTGATTCTAGAAGAGATCGTGATCTGTTTTGACTGAGCAAACACCCCCCGGCGGCGGGAAGCTCCCGCCAGGCATCGAGCCCATCTCCATCATGGAGGAAATGCAGCGGTCGTATCTCGATTACGCCATGAGCGTTATCGTCAGCCGCGCCCTGCCTGATGTCCGCGACGGCCTGAAGCCCGTGCACCGGCGCATCCTTTACGGCATGTCCGAACTCGGCATCGACTGGAACAAGAAATACGTCAAATGCGCCCGCGTTACCGGGGATGTGATGGGTAAATACCATCCGCACGGCAACGCAGCGATCTACGACGCGCTAGCGCGTATGGCGCAGGACTGGTCGCTCCGCCTTCCGCTGATCGACGGCCAGGGCAACTTCGGCTCCGTCGACGGCGATCCGCCGGCGGCCGAACGCTACACAGAGTGCCGCCTGCAGAAGGCCGCGCATTCGCTGCTCGACGATCTCGACAAGGAAACGGTCGACTTCCGCGATAACTATGACGGCACGCTGTCCGAGCCCGTCGTTGTTCCCGCAAAGTTCCCGAACCTCCTAGTGAACGGGGCAGGCGGCATCGCCGTGGGTATGGCGACGAATATTCCGCCGCACAATCTGTCCGAAGTCATCGACGGCTGCATTGCGCTGATCGACAACCCGGCGATCGAACTGCCTGACATCATGCAGATTATTCCGGGTCCGGACTTCCCGACCGGCGCCAAGATCCTTGGTCGCGCCGGCATTCGCTCGGCCTACGAGACCGGTCGCGGCTCGGTGATCATGCGCGGCGTTGCCACCATCGAGCCGATGCGTGGCGATCGCGAACAGATCATCATCACCGAGATCCCGTATCAGGTGAACAAGTCGACGATGATCGAGAAGATGGCCGAACTGGTGCGCGACAAGCGTATCGAAGGGATCTCCGACCTACGCGATGAATCCGACCGTCAGGGCTATCGCGTCGTCGTCGAGTTGAAGCGCGATGCGAATGCCGATGTCATCCTGAACCAGCTCTACCGCTACACGCCGCTGCAAACCTCCTTTGGCTGCAACATGGTGGCGCTGAACGGCGGCAAGCCGGAACAGCTGACGCTACTCGATATGTTGCGCGCCTTCGTTTCCTTCCGTGAGGAAGTCGTTAGCCGGAGAACGAAATTTCTTCTCCGCAAGGCCCGCGAGCGCGCTCACGTCTTGGTCGGCCTGGCGATCGCTGTCGCCAATATTGACGAGATCATCCGCACGATCCGGCAGGCGCCGGATCCGCAGACCGCACGCGAGCAGTTGATGACGCGCCGCTGGCCGGCCGCCGATGTCGAAAGCCTGATCCGCCTGATCGACGATCCGCGTCACCGCATCAATGAGGACCTGACATACAACCTCTCGGAAGAGCAGGCGCGCGCCATCCTCGAACTGCGTCTGGCCCGTCTGACCGCACTCGGCCGTGACGAAATCGGTGACGAACTCAACAAGATAGGCGAAGAGATTAAGGATTACCTTGAAATCCTGTCGTCGCGGGTTCGCATCCAGACGATCGTCAAAGAAGAGCTTGCAGCCGTTCGCGACGAATTCGGCACGCCGCGCCGCACCGAGATCATGGACGGCGGCCTTGAAATGGACGATGAGGATCTCATCGCCCGCGAAGACATGGTCGTGACGGTCTCCCATCTCGGCTACATCAAGCGCGTGCCGCTGACGACCTATCGCGCCCAGCGCCGTGGCGGCAAGGGCCGCTCCGGCATGACGACGCGCGACGAGGATTTTGTTAGCCAGCTATTCGTTCTCAACACGCATACGCCGGTTCTGTTCTTCTCCTCGCGCGGTATCGTTTACAAGGAAAAGGTCTATCGCCTGCCGATCGGCACGCCGACTGCGCGCGGCAAGGCGCTCATCAACATGCTGCCACTGGAGCCCGGCGAACGCATCACCACGATCCTGCCGTTGCCGGAGGATGAGGACAGCTGGGATAAGCTCGACGTCATGTTCTCGACGACGCGCGGGACAGTTCGCCGCAACAAGCTTTCCGACTTCGTTCAGGTCAACCGCAACGGCAAGATCGCGATGAAGCTCGAGGAAGAAGGCGACGAAATCCTCTCAGTCGAGACCTGCACCGAGCATGACGATGTGCTTCTGACCACTGCGCTCGGTCAGTGCATTCGCTTCCCCGTCGATGACGTCCGCGTCTTTGCTGGCCGCAACTCCATCGGCGTTCGCGGCATCAACCTCGGTGACGGCGACCGCATCATCTCGATGACGATTGTTGGACATGTCGATGCCGAACCTTGGGAACGCGCAGCCTACCTGAAGCGGGCCGCGAGCGAACGCCGCCTCGCGACGGGTGACGCCGAGGAAATCTCGCTGGTTGGCGAGGAAGTGACCGAGGAAGGTCAACTGAGCGACGAGCGCTATGAGGAACTGAAGGCGCGCGAGCAGTACGTCCTGACGGTTTCCGAGAAGGGCTTCGGCAAGCGATCCTCCTCCTACGACTTCCGCATTTCCGGCCGTGGCGGCAAGGGCATTCGCGCCACCGATACGTCGAAGACGGGGGAGATCGGCGAACTCGTGGCCGCTTTCCCGGTCAACGAAGGCGACCAGATCATGCTCGTATCCGATGGCGGCCAGCTCATCCGCGTTCCGGTGGGCGGCATCCGTATCGCGAGCCGAGCAACGAAGGGCGTCACCATCTTCTCGACTGCCAAGGATGAAAAGGTCGTATCCGTCGAGCGCATTAGCGAGCCCGAGGAGGAGGCTGAAGACGTTGCCGAGAATGGCGACGACATTGCCTCGGTTCCGGAAGGTGAGCCTGACACGGAAGCGTGATGTTCTAAGCGTTTGATCTTGAAAACCGGGCGACTGCCCGGTTTTCTTTTTGGGCACCTTGACTGCGGGAACCGGCTGGCGGTGCTGCAGCCGAAATGGAGGGCAGAGCGATCCGGATTCTCGGTATTGACGATGTTGCCATCTTCAAAGTCATTCGACTGGAAGCGCTGCGGACCGAGCCCGCAGCCTTGCCAGCACCGTCGGCGACTGGGAAGCGCTCTCAGACGATGAATGGCGTAGGCGATTGGTCGACGGGCCTGTTCTCGTGGCCCTTAAGCAGGGTGAGCCCGTCGGGATGATGGGGCTGAGCCGCCAGCGTGCCAGTAAGATGGTGCATCGGCCAACGCTCATCAATGGTCTATGTGCGTCGAAGTGAAATGGGCGGCGGCTATGCCAAGGCTCTGCTAGAAGCGACGTTAAGCTATGCGCGAGAGAACGCCATCTCTAGGCACGAAATAGGCCGGACAAACCTCGTTCATCCGGCCTATTTGGATTGAAAACATGCAATCCCAGATGTCGACAGCGGCTAGAACCAACTGTGTTTTCCATCGGTCTTCTTCAGTTCTTCGCTTTCATGGCGAAGTGCAGAGATGGTGGAAGCCACGGACACGATAAACATTATGCTGATAAGGGCGGTGAGCACAGCTAGTATCGTGAACATGAGCAATCCTCCTGGGCTTTGCGTTCACGTCCCTTAGTACTGGCTCATTACCGCCGCACGAGCCGACGCATAAGGGCCATATACCTTGGACGCATCCACTTTGTGATCGTAAAGCGCGACAGTCGCTGCAAGCATACCAGTCATCATTACCATCCAGACAGCATTAATCATGGTAATTTTATTGGGCATATCTTCTTCCTTGTGCGGCGCGTATCGCGTTACGCTGGTTGAGTGAACGCATGCGTGCGAAAATGGTTCCAGGGATATTGACTGGTCGTTTAGCAAGGCCGTTCTGAAGCGACCTTGAATGCGCCGTTCATCTGGCATTCAGAATCCTTAATCGGTTTAAACGCCACATTTCCTGTTTTACGCACGATTGCATAATGTTCCCGTACGCTTGGCCGCACCCAACTTGCATCCTGCATTTCCCGCACGTAGCCGTAGAAAAATTCGGCAAGCAGCGACACGATGACAGCGAATACAACAAGGATGATCAGCATGGGCGTTTTCCGGGGCTGACCGATGCCGGAATGACATCGGGTGTTGACGGTCTCAACTATAGCGAGCCGGTCTGAAGCCGCCTTGAATGCTGCATTCATCCGCCGTTCAGCGATGGGCAAATGACTTGCGGGCAACCGTCATCCATGACAAAAGGGCGTCGAAACAAATGGCTAGGCCAATGACGATAGCTTTTTATCCGGGGTCGTTCGACCCGATCACCAACGGACATCTGGATGTTCTTGTCCAGGCGCTGAGCGTTGCGTCCAAGGTTATCGTCGCGATCGGCGTTCATCCCGGCAAGGCACCGCTCTTTTCCTTCGATGAGAGGGCGAATCTCATTCGCCAGTCGCTCGCGGAAGCAATGCCTGAAAAGACCGGCGACATCTCAGTCGTTGCATTCGACAATCTCGTCGTCGACGCGGCGCGATCCCATAGCGCGACCCTACTAATCCGCGGCCTCAGGGACGGCACCGATCTCGACTATGAAATGCAGATGGCCGGGATGAACCGCCAGATGGCGCCCGACATTCAAACGATCTTTCTGCCAGCCGGAACGGCCTCGCGGCCCATAACCGCCACATTGGTCCGGCAAATCGCTGCCATGGGAGGCGACGTCAGCGCCTTTGTGCCGGCTGCCGTCTTGAAAGCTCTTCAATCCAAGCGCAAATCCTAGGCGACCTTTTCGCCGCAACGGAGCCATTATGAAACTTTTCTCTTTCGCATTTGCAGCCGTGCTTTCCCTTGCCTCGTTCGCGAGCGCTGCATTCGCGCAGTCCGGCAACACGCTGACGATCCAGCTGAAAGACGGTCCGGTCGTGATCCAGCTTATGCCGGACGTCGCGCCGAAGCACGTCGCGCAGATCGAAGCGCTCGCCAAGAAGGGCGCGTATGACAACGTCGCCTTCCATCGCGTCATCGAAGGCTTCATGGCCCAGACCGGCGACGTGAAGTTTGGCAACATGGAAAAGGGCTTCGATGCGAGCCGTGCCGGTACCGGTGGCTCCGACCTGCCTGACCTGCCGGCCGAATTCTCGAAGACGCCTTTCGTGCGGGGTACGGTCGGTATGGCCCGCTCGCAGGACCCGAACTCGGCGAACTCCCAGTTCTTTATCATGTTTGCTGATGGCTCCTTCCTCAACGGCCAGTACACGGTTGTTGGCAAGGTCGTCTCCGGCATGGAGAATGTCGACAAGATCAAGCGCGGCGAGGGCCAGAACGGCGAAGTCAGCAATCCCGACCGGATGATCAAGGTCACCGTCGGCAGCAAGTAAGTTTCAAGACAAGTAGGAGAAGAAGAATGGCCGAGATCAAGGATCCCGAAAACACCATCATCCTGGAAACCACCAAGGGTAAGGTTGTCATCCAGTTGCTGCCGGAAGTAGCGCCGGAACATGTCGCCCGCATCAAGGAACTCGCTCGCGAGAAGGCCTATGACAACGTTGTCTTCCATCGCGTCATCAACGATTTCATGGCGCAGACCGGCGACGTGAAGTTCGGCAAGAAGGGCGGCGAGAGCTTCAACCCGAGCCGCGCGGGCATGGGCGGTTCCGAGAAGCCCGACCTCAAGGCTGAGTTCTCGGCGGTCAGCCACGTCAGAGGCACGTGCTCGATGGCCCGCTCCCAGAACCCGAACTCTGCCAATTCGCAGTTCTTCATTTGCTTCACCGATGCTCCTTGGCTGAACAAGCAGTACTCCGTCTGGGGTCAGGTCATCGAAGGCATGGACAACGTCGACAAGATCAAGAAGGGCGAGCCGGTCGTCGATCCGGACTCGATCGTCTCGATGCGGGTTGCCGCTGACGTCTGATTGTGATTTTTGCTGAAACCCGCCCTTGCGCGAAAGCGTGGGGCGGGTTTCGCTTTGCCTGGATTTGAGTGATGCGCGTAGACCTCTTTGATTTCGACCTGCCGGATGAACGGATCGCCCTGCGGCCCGCCGAGCCGCGCGATAGCGCGCGCCTGCTCGTCGTCGACCCGGCGGGCGAAGTGCAGCTGTCGGACTATCGGGTTAGCGATTTGCTCAGCTTTCTAAGGGCAGGGGACGCGCTCGTCTTCAACGACACCAAGGTGATCCCGGCGCGGCTCGAGGGCATCCGTTATCGTGAGGGCGCCGGCGGTCAGCAGGTTTCGGCAACGCTGCATATGCGCACCGGCTCCAGCCGCTGGAAGGCTTTTGCCAAGCCCGGTAAGCGCATCAAGATCGGTGATCGCATCTCATTTGGCCATGACGGCACCAGCTGCCTGCTCGGCAAGCTCGAATGCACGGTCGAGGAAAAAGGCGAGGGCGGCGAAGTCACCCTTGCCTTCGACCTGTCTGGGCCGATGCTCGACGAGGCCATCCATTCCGTCGGACATATTCCGCTGCCACCCTACATCGCCGCCAAACGCGCCGAGGATGAACGCGACCGCGCCGACTACCAGACCATCTATGCGCGCGAGGAAGGCGCCGTCGCCGCTCCCACGGCCGGACTTCACTTCACGCCCGCGCTTTTCGACGCGATCGACAAGGCTGGGGTCGAGCGCCATTTCGTGACGCTACATGTCGGCGCCGGCACCTTCTTGCCAGTCAAAGCGGACGATACCGACGACCACAAGATGCATCTCGAAAGCGGCTATGTCAGCGCCGAAACGGCTGCGAGCCTCAATGCCGTGAAGGCGAGGGGCGGGCGCATCATCTGTGTGGGCACGACTTCGCTACGGCTGATCGAAAGTGCTGCGCAGGACAATGGCGAGATCCGGGCCTGGGCCGGTGCCACGGGTATCTTCATCACGCCAGGCTACCGCTTCAAGGCGGTTGACATGCTGATGACGAACTTCCATTTGCCCCGATCGACCCTGTTCATGCTCGTTTCGGCCTTTGCCGGCTTCGAGACCATGCATGCAGCCTATCAGCACGCGATTTCGACGGGCTACCGCTTCTATTCCTATGGCGATTCCAGCCTTCTTTTCCGGAAAGACTAAATGACCGAGAACTTTCAGTTCACCCTCAAGAAGACTGACGCCGGTGCTCGCCTGGGCGAGGTCTCGATGCCGCGGGGCACGATCCGCACGCCGGCCTTCATGCCCGTCGGCACCGTCGGTACCGTTAAGGCCGTGTATCTCGACCAGGTTCGCGACACGGGCGCCGACATCATCCTCGGCAACACCTATCATCTCATGCTGCGCCCTACAGCGGAACGCGTGGCCCGGCTCGGTGGTCTGCACAAGCTGATCCGCTGGGAGCATCCGATCCTGACCGATTCCGGCGGGTTCCAGGTGATGTCGCTCTCGGGTCTCCGCAAGCTCGATGAGCAGGGCGTAACCTTCAAGTCGCATGTCGACGGCAGCCTGCATCACATGTCGCCGGAGCGCTCGATCGAGATCCAGGGACTGCTCGATTCCGACATCCAGATGCAGCTTGACGAGTGCGTGGCGCTGCCGGCGGAACCGCGGGAAATCGAGCGCGCCATGGAGCTGTCGCTGCGCTGGGCGGAGCGTTGCAAGGTCGCCTTCGGCAACCAGCCGGGTAAAGCCATGTTCGGCATCGTGCAGGGCGGGGATGTACCCGCGCTGCGCGTCCGGTCGGCCGCGGCACTGACCGATCTCGATCTCAAGGGCTACGCGGTCGGCGGTCTCGCCGTTGGCGAGCCGCAGGAGGTCATGCTGAAGATGCTCGAGGAGACCCTTCCGGTATTGCCAACGGAGAAGCCGCGCTATCTCATGGGCGTCGGTACGCCTGACGATATCCTGAAGTCCGTCGCTCGCGGCATCGACATGTTCGACTGCGTGATGCCGACCCGCTCTGGCCGTCACGGGCTTGCCTTTACACGTCGCGGCAAGGTCAACATCCGCAATGCCCGTCACGCAGAGGATATGCGGCCGCTCGACGAACAATCGAACTGCCCGGCATCGCGCGACTACTCCCGTGCCTACCTGCACCACCTCGTGCGTGCCAATGAGGCCCTCGGCGGCATGCTGCTCTCCTGGCACAATCTCGCCTATTACCAGGAGCTGATGCAGGGCATCCGCAAGTCAATCGCCGAAGGCCGTTTCGCCGATTTCATGGCCGAGACCATGGAGGAATGGGCGAGGGGCGATCTCGATCCAGTCTGAGCCGCCTTAAGCTTCGGCAAACTGGTCATAGGCGCGCAGCGCGTCTGCGGCATACATCAACGCTGGGCCACCGCCCATATAAACACTCATCGCCATGACCTCGGCGACCTCTTCACGAGTGGCGCCGAGTTCTTTCAATGCCTTGGCGTGAAAGCCGATGCAGCCGTCGCAGCGCTGAGTGACGCCGATCGCCAACGCGATCAGTTCCTTCGTCTTCTTGTCGAGGGCGCCATCGGCGCTTGCGCCTTTCGCTAGTGCGTAGAAGCCTTGCATGGCCTCCGGCGCCAGCTTTCTCAGTTCTCCGGTATAGGCGGCGATATCACGGGTGATCTGCTTGTAATCCTTGCTCATCATTCTGTTTCCGTATTTCTTGCTTTTCATTTCGTAAAAATGTGATATCAATAAAATACGAAATGTAAAGAGGCGCCGATGACGGACTTCACGCTGGAGATGAGCGGCAAGGCGGAAGGGGCTGCGGAGTTCCTGAGTGGACTTGCAAGCCCGCACAGGCTGCTGATCCTCTGTCTTCTTGCCGCCGGCGAGAAGAGCGTTGGTACGCTGGTCGAGGAGACAGGCATCGGCCAGACCTCAATGTCGCAGCATCTGGCGAAATTGAAGAAGGAAGGCCTCGTCGATTTCCGGCGGGACCACCGTACGCTCTATTATTTTATAAACGATCCGGCGGCTCTGGAGATCATGGAAATTCTCTACAACCGCTTCTGCAGGAAGGTTTGAGCAATGACGCAGTCGATGAAGGTGGTGACACCGCGCCAGGCGAAAGAGTGGATAGGTGCGGGCGAGGCGGTCCTTATCGACGTCCGCGAGCCGGAGGAGTTCCGCAGCGAGCATATCGCTTCGGCCCTTTCCCTGCCTCTGTCCGAGGTCGGAAACCTCACCCGAGTCCTTTCCGTCCCGGCCGGACGCAAAGTCGTATTCCAGTGCCTGAAGGGCGGTCGCGGCCAGCAAGCCTGCGAGCGGCTGGTAGCCCAGGAGGGAAGCGAGTATCCGGTCTTCAATCTTGAGGGCGGCATCACTGCTTGGAAAGCGGAAGGCCTGCCGGTGGTCGGCACAGCCGCCCCGCGCCTAACGATCTTCCGTCAGGTCCAGATCGTCGTCGGCTTCCTCGTGCTGCTGTCGGTGCTTGCCGGCTTCTTCATCAGCCCAGCTGGCTTCGTCGTTGCCGGCCTGTTTGGCGCGGCGCTTGCCTTTGCCGGCATATCCGGCTGGTGCGGGATGGCGAAGCTGCTCAACCTGATGCCTTGGAACCAGCCAGCCTGATCTGAATTCCAAACGAAAAATCGCGAGAGGCTTTCCGCGGCATTTCTTTAGATGCCTTTGCTTTCGGTATTTGGCACGATCTGCACACCGTTGATCTTGTAGTTTCCGTCAGGCTGACGCGCCAGCTGGTAGACGGCAGTCCAATCCTTGCCGTCACGGCCTGATATCAGCACCTCGTGATAGATCATCGCGCCATTGTCGATCGAGCGGCTGCGCCCAAAGGCATAATTGCCAGGGTGGTAAACCGGCTCGTAGCTTTTCTTGACCATGGCGAAGAAGACGTTCTTGTCGGGGTAGATCGCCTTGATCCCGGGTGCGGCGAAGGAATAGGCCGTGTCGACGTCGTCGTTCAGGAACGCCTTGATCTGCGCCTCGATCATCGCTCGCGTCGCGTCGATCGGATCTTCGGCTTGAGCGGTCGCAAACAAAACGAAGGACGCGGCACACAGAATGAAAACTGCGAGAAAGGCGCGCATGGCAACGGCTCCGGCTGTCCTAGGAATTCTAGGGCAGTCTACGCACAAGGAAAGAGCATAGATCAGCAGGCGGGGTGTTGGTAGGCGTCCTTCGTGCGCTATTCCTTACGGGAGATTGTGAGTTCATGCTGAACCGCGACTTTTGTGGCTCATCAAGCTAGCCGGCATGTCTGATCTGCGCGAGCAGTTTCTTTCGGAAGACTTCGGCCGGGGTTCGATAGCCAAGGCATTTGCGGGGTGTTGCGTTAAGCCGGTTGCAGATCTCGATCAGATCGGCATCTGTGACCGATAATGGATCGACCTCTCTCGAAAGCCATTTCCGGACGCGGCCATTGGTATTCTCGACGGTGCCTTTCTGCCACGGCGATTGCGGGTCGCAGAACCAGGTTTGGGTGCCGATGCTCGCCTGAAGATACGGCCAATCCGTAAACTCCGTGCCACGGTCGAAGGTGATCGAGCGACGGGCTAGATGGGGTAGGGCCTTGAGGGCCTGTATGAGGCCGTCCATGACCGGACGTGACTGACGGTCGTTGTTACGCAGGAAGATCGCAAATCGGCTAACGCGCTCGACGAGCGACGTGACGTTGGCCTTTCCAAACTTCTTGCGGAACTGGATAAGATCACATTCCCAGTGCCCAAACTGTTTTGCGGTCAGCGACAGTGTCGGGACGACGCAAAATGTTCAGATCCGAGCTAAAGCGTTGACCGTGCTTGCGTCTGGCATGTCTTGGCCTGCGCCTGGCACGACGCTCCGGCAGATGTCGCCACAGCTTGATCGCCTGGCCGTCGGCCGAGTATGCGAATTTGTAGATCGTCTCGTGGCTCACCGAGATCGGATGGTGCTCCAGGCGCATCCGACCGGCAATCTGCTGCGGTGACCAGCCGTCTACGATCCGCTCGATCACCGATTGCCGGACATGCGAGAAGCGCGCGAGCTTGCGCAGCTTTAACCGGCGATCACAGGCCATCTGATGCGCGGTCACGCAGTAGTAGCCGCTGAGATCAGGAACTTCCTTGTCGACGAATATGTTGCGCCGGACTTCGCGAAAGATCGTCGAACGATGCCTTCCGAGCTTCTCTGCAATGGCGTCAATACTGAGCCCAGCCAACCTCCAACGGGCAATCTTACGGCGTTCGTCCAATCCAATCTGAGAGTAGGTGCGCTTCATTGCATCGTCCTTGCAATTGATAACCCATTGGGATCATTAGCAAGTCGCACTTCATTCTAGAACCCACCCGGCTACACCATTTGTGGCGGCAAGGTTGAAATGTCCGCCGGTTTGCAAAGTAGAAATGTCACCTTGGGCGGGTCTTCAGCCATTTAGAAATGCGACACTCACCATGTCCACTTGCA
>Ga0207426_1000289_pt1 | contig 99963 bp, 109 predicted proteins | sample AraplaMF_Cvi_mMS_FD_184265 | JGI IMG/M metagenome (GOLD analysis project Ga0207426, IMG submission 184265) | Arabidopsis root microbial communities from the University of North Carolina, USA - plate scrape MF_Cvi_mMS (SPAdes) (version 2) | ecosystem: Host-associated > Plants > Roots >... | reverse complement strand
AGCCCGAGACCGGCGAGCTCACGCATCGCATGGGGTAGCGTATTGATGCCGACGCCGAGCTCGCGAATGGTGTCGGCCTGCTCGAAAATCTCGCAGTCGAGACCGCGCGCACGCAGCATCAAAGCCGTGGTGAGACCACCGATACCGCCACCGACGATAATCGCCTTCATCGCCCCTAACTCCACTCAATACACAGGCAATGGGTTAACGTCGCACGGCCGGTCACTCCGCCGCAAGCGGCTTTGTCGCCTCCGCCTTGAGCTCTGCCCGGGTCTTGGGCTTAGCCTTAATTCGCAGCTCCTCGAGATCCTGCCGGTCGCGGACACTGTTGCGGAAAATCTGATCTTTTCCAGGCAAATATTGCGGCGGACAGAACGCGTCGTTTGCCCCGTACCAGGCCGCTGCTCGCATGGTAAAGGACGGATCGACCAGGTGTGGCCGCCCAAGCGCGACGAGATCTGCCCGGCCGGCAGCCAGAATGGTGTTGGCCTGGTCTGCGGTCGTGATGTTGCCGACGCACATGGTAGCGACCCGCGCCTCGTTGCGGACCTGATCGGAGAATGGCGTCTGGAACATGCGCCCATAGACCGGCTGCGCATCGCGCACGGTCTGTCCCGTCGAGACATCGACGAGATCGACGCCCGCCTCGGCAAAGGCCCGCGAAATCGCCACGGCATCGTCACCGCCGATGCCGCCATCAGCCCAGTCGGTCGCGGAGATGCGCACCGACATCGGCTTGTGGGACGGCCACGCCGCGCGCAGCGCCTCGAAGACTTCCAACGGAAAGCGAAGGCGGTTCTCGAGCGCACCGCCATACTCGTCCGTGCGGGTATTTGTCAGCGGCGAGATGAAGCTCGCGAGCAGATAGCCGTGGGCACAGTGCAGCTCCAACATGTCGAAGCCGCAGCGATCGCCGCGCTCGGCCGCGGCAACGAAGGACGCCTTCACCACGTTCATGCCGGCGCGGTCGAGCTGGCGCGGCACCTGACTGTCGGGGAAATAAGGCAGCGGTGATGCCGAGACCACGTCCCAACCGCCCTGCTCCAGCGGACGATCCATGCCGTCCCACATCAACTTCGTCGCTCCCTTGCGACCGGCGTGCCCGAGTTGCAGGCAGATCTTTGCAGCCGAGTTGGCATGGACGAAGTCGACGATGCGGCGCCACGCGGATTCCTGCTCGCTATTCCACAGCCCTGTGCAGCCGGGTGTGATCCGGGCATCGCGGCTGACGCAGGTCATCTCGGTGAAGATCAGGCCGGCGCCGCCAATGGCGCGCGAGCCATAATGCACCAGATGGAAATCGGTCGGCACGCCCTCTTTTGCCGAATACATGCACATCGGCGACATCACGGCCCGATTGGCGATTTCCATCTCGCGCAGGCGGAACGGCTGGAACAGCGGCACCATCGGCTTGCCGACATCGACATCAAAGCCGCTGTCGCGGACTTGCCTGGCAAACGATGTCTCGACCTCGGCTACGAAATCGGGCGCGCGAAGTTTCAGATTGTCATAGGTGATCGCCTTCGAGCGCGTCATGACACCGAAGGCAAACTGCACCGGATCGAACTCCCAGAAGCGGTCGACGTGCTCGAACCAGACCAGCGAGACGTCGGCGGCGTGCTGCGTCTTCTCGACCTCCTCGCGGCGGCCGTGCTCATAGACATCCAGCGCGGCCTTAACGCTCGGCGCCTTCTCCAAGGCATCGGCCAGCGCAATCGCGTCTTCCATGGCAAGCTTGGTGCCGGAACCGATCGAGAAATGCGCGCTCGCCTTGGCATCACCAAGCAGCACCATGTTGTCCTTGACCCAGCGCTTGCTGCGGATCATCGGGAAATTGCGCCACATCGAGCGGTTCGTCAGCAGCTTGTGCCCGCCGAGGAACCAGCCAAAAATCTCGGCCATGCGCGCGGCGGACTCCTGTTCGTTCAGGCCCGTCAACCCTGCCCGCACGAATGTCTCCGGATCGGTCTCGAATATCCAGGTCGAGTGTCCGGCCTCGTACTGATAGGCGTGGGCGATGAACGGGCCCCACTCGGTCTCCTGGAAGATGAAAGTGAAGGCATCGAGCGGCCTGGTCGACCCCATCCAGGCGAACTTGTTGGTGCGGAGATCCACCTCCGGCTCGAAGTGATCCACATGTTTCTCGCGGAAGCGGCTGTTGATACCGTCGGCGAGCAGGATGAGGTCGGCATCGGCGAAGCGCGTCTCGTCGTCGATATCCACTTCAAAATGCAAGCCAACGCCAAGTTCGCGCGCTCGCTCCTGCAGGATCAGGAGCAGCTTCTGTCGCGAGCAGCCGCAGAAACCGTTGCCCCCGACCCGGTGCACCGTGCCGCGAAAATGCACGGCGATGTCGTCCCAGTAGGCGAACTCCTGGGTGATGCGGCGGTAGCTCGGAAGGTCGTGCTTCTCGAAATTGTCGAGCGTGGCGTCGGAGAACACCACGCCGAAGCCGAAGGTGTCATCGGCCCGGTTGCGCTCGTAAACGCTGATATCGGCGCTCGGCCGCTGCTTCTTGAGCAGGATCGCTGCGTAGAGACCCGCAGGTCCGCCACCGATGATCGCGACTTTCATGGGAGCCTCGCCAATTGACCCGGCGAAATTATTTTAACCCTAAAATAATTCCGCGCAAGTACCCGTTGGGAGACTTCCCGTGGAAAGGCGGCTCAGTCGCCTCTGAAGACCGGCTTCACCTTGTTGGCGAAAGCTTCGAAGGCGCGCTCGAAATCGGCTGTGGTCATGCACAATGCCTGGGCAACGGCCTCCGCCTCGATCGCCTCTTCAATCGACATCGCCCATTCCATCGCCAGCATGCGCTTGGTCATGGTGTTGCCGAAGGTCGGCCCCTCCGCGACTTGCTTGGCGAGTACCCGTGCCTGAAGGAGCACCTGCTCCGGCGTCACGATGCGACTGAAGAACCCCCAGCGCTCGCCCTCCTCCGCCGTCATGAACCGGCCGGTGTAGAGCAATTCGGAGGCGCGGGATTGCCCGATGATCCGCGGCAGGATCGCACAGGCGCCCATGTCGCAACCGCCAAGGCCAACCTTGTTGAACAGGAAGGCCACCTTGGCGCCGCTCGCCGCAAGGCGCATGTCCGAAGCCATCGCGATGATGGCGCCGGCGCCGGCGCAGATGCCCTCGACCGCGGCGACAATCGGCTGCGGGCAGGCCCGCATTGCCTTGACGAGGTCGCCGGTCATGCGCGTGAAGGCCGTCAGTCCCTTGGTGTCCATCTTCACCAGCGGACCGATGATCTCGAACACGTCGCCGCCGGACGAGAAATTGCCGCCGGCGCCGGTAACCACGATGGACTTGACGGCGTCATCGAACGCGCAGGCGCGGAAGAAATCTGTCAGTTCGCGATAGCTCTCGAAAGTCAGCGGGTTCTTCCGCTCGGGACGATTGAGCGTCACGGTGGCGACATTGTCGACCACGGTCAGCAGGAAATGCTGCGGCGAATAGTCCGCGAGCGGCACGGTCACGGGATTGGCTGGTCTGCTCATGCGATCTCCTTGGTCTGTTTGTTCCGCGCCGCTAGATTTCGCCGCCAGCGACCGCAATCGCCTGGCCGGTGATCGCGCCTGCGTTCTCGCCGCACAGCCAGAGCACCGTGTCCGCCACTTCTTGCGGCGTGATCAGCCGTCCTTGCGGATTGTGCTTGGCGAGCTCGGCGATCGCCTGCTCGCGGCTCCGGCCGGTCTTCTTCATGATGTTGTCGATGCTGCCGGCGACCAGATCGGTGTCGGTGAAGCCGGGGCAGACCGCATTCACGGTGACATTGCTGCCAGCCGTCTCGAGCGCGAGCGATCGCACGAGCCCGACGACGGCGTGCTTTGCCGCGGCGTAGGCGCTGACATAGGCATAGCCCTTCAGCCCAGCCGTCGAAGCAATCGCGACGATGCGGCCATAGGGACGCCCCTTCATACCGGGCAGAACGCCGTGGACGGCATGAACCACGCCCATGAAGTTGACGTCCATCATGCGCGCAAACAAGGCGCTGTCCGATTTCGCGAATGGAGCGGATTCAGCGCTGCCTGCATTGGCGATCAGGATGTCGATCGGCTTTCGCGCATGGGCTTCGGCGATGGCGGCCTTCAAAGCGGCTTCGTCCGAGACGTCGGCAACAGCCGAAGAATGCGCGGCCCCGGACGTGACCGCCTTTTCGAGCACGGCGGCATCACGGCCAAGCACTGTCACGGTGGCGCCGGCGCCGACGAGAGATGCCGCGATCGCGCGGCCGATGCCGCGACCACCCCCGGTCACCAGCGCGTGCGGCGAGTGCGGCAATCCGGACATGCGCGGGCTCCCTCAATATCTGCGGATCGTTCGTCCGATATATTTTAACCTTCAAGTTTTTGCAACGAAAGCGCCGCGCGACACTGCAAGCGCCCTTGCGCGGCGAACGGCCCGAAAATTGCTTTAAGTATAAAATTATCTCTTCCCATCGCTCACAGGCCTGTTAGCATCGAAGCGCCAAGTCAAAGGATGTCGCGTGCCGCAGCCTTCGCCAATGATAACAAAAGACGGGCGCTTCGCCTACGAAGCCGCAGGCGATCCGGGCGCAACACCCCTGATTTTCCTGCACGGAATTGGCGGCGCGGCACGAGCCTGGCGGCAGCAACTCGCAACGTTCCGCGACCGTTTCCGCGCCATCGCATGGGATATGCCGGGCTATGGCGGATCGGCACCGCTCGCCAGCGTCAGCATCGCTGCCCTGGCCGACGCGCTTCAGCAGTTCATCGAACAGATCGGTGCGACCAGGCCGATTCTGGTCGGTCATTCCATCGGCGGCATGATCGTCCAGAAATGGCTGGTGCAATCACCGAAGCTGGCACGCGCTGTGGTGCTGGCGCAGACCAGCCCGGCCTTCGGCAAGGCCGATGGTGACTGGCAGAAATCGTTCATCACGGCGCGGCTCGGGCCGCTCGACCGCGGCGAGACCATGAAGTCGCTGGCGCCTTCGCTGGTGAAGGAACTGGTCGGCGACGATCCTGATCCCAGGGGGATGGAAGTCGCGCGCGAATGCATGGGAAGCGTGCCGGAAGCAAGCTATCGCGCCATGATGCTCGCCTTGATCGGGTTCGACCAGCGCAGCACGCTCAAGGACATCTCCGTGCCGACCCTGCTGCTGTCCGGCTCCAAAGACAACAATGCGCCGGCGCCGATGATGGCGAAGACCGCGACCTACATTCCCGCGGCCGAGTATGTCGAGCTACCCGGCGTCGGTCATCTCGCCAACCTTGAACGCCCCGATGCCTTCGACAAGGCTCTCGGCGGCTTCCTCGACTCCATCGCCATGAAACACGGGTGACTGCGCCATGACCATGCAAGTCAGCAAGACCATTGGCGCGTCAGGCAAGGTTGCATTGGACGCGCCGATCTTCGATCCGGTCGCATTCCGCCTGAGCGACGAGCAGGCCGGCATCATCGCGCGTGCCCGCGAGATCGGCCAGAGCGTGTTCGCCGGCCGCGCCGCGACCTACGATCGCGAGGCGATCTTCCCGACCGAGAATTATCGCGACCTGCACCGCGTCGGCTTGCTTGGCATCGCGGTCCCAAAGAAACATGGCGGGTTAGGTGCGAACTACCAGACCTACGCGCTGGCGGCTGCCGAGATCGGCCGCTATTGCGGCGCGACGGCGCTGACCTGGAACATGCATGTCTGCTCGACGCTCTGGTCGGGCCCGCTCGCCGACGATCTCGACATGGACGCGGAGACCCGCGCCGAGCACGAAAAGCGCCGCGCGGTTCACTACAAGCGTATCATCGACGACGGCGCGATCTATTCCCAGCCGTTTTCCGAAGGCGGCGCAGCGGCCGCGGGCGGCGTTGCATTCGGCACCGAGGCTAAGCCTGTCAAGGGCGGTTGGATCGTCAACGGCAAGAAGATATTTGCATCGCTCTCCGGACACGCCGACTATTACGGCGTGCTCTGCACCGAAATCGAGGAAGGCGAGAAGGCCTCGCGCCGCAATACGCTTTACCTCGCCATCTCCGCGAAGTCGGAGGGCGTCTCCGTCGTCGGTGACTGGGATCCGCTCGGCATGCGCGGCACGGTCTCGCGCACATTGCTGTTCAAGGACGTGTTCGTGGCGGAAGACTCCGCGCTGATGCCGCGCGGGGTCTATTTCCAGGCCGCGATGCGCTGGCCTCACATGTTCCTGACGCTGTCGCCGACCTATATGGGCCTGGCGCAGGCCGCCTATGATTTCACCGTGCGCTATCTGCGCGGCGAAGTACCCGGCATGCCGCCGGTCAAGCGGCGGATGTATCCGACCAAGCAGATCGCGGTCGCGCAGATGCAGATCAAGTTGGAGCAGATCAAGGGGATCTGGTTCCAGGCCGTCACCGAGGCCTGCGCCAATCCGAGCAAGGAGCAGGTGCTGCGCGCCTACGCCGCCCAATATTCCGTCATGGAGGGCGCCAATGAACTCGCCGCGCTCGCGATCCGCACCTGCGGCGGTCAGGCCATGCTTCGCTCGCTGCCGCTGGAGCGGATCTATCGCGACAGTCGCTGCGGCTCGCTGATGCTGCCCTGGACGGCCGAGCTATGCCTCGATCGGATCGGCCGCGAAGCGCTATACGAGGCCGGCGAAGTGGACGACTGACGGTGGACCTCTGCAGTCTGATCGATCGCAATGCGGCGTTTGCGCCGGACAAGACCGCCATCGCCTTCGAAGGCGAGCGGCTAAGCTATGCGGCCTTTGCCGCGCGCATCGAAGGGACTGCAACAGCCCTGAAGCAGGAGCTCGGTGTCGGGCGCGGTGACCGCATCGCGATCCTCAGCCTGAACCGGCCGGATTATCTGGTTCTGCTGTACGCATGCGCGCGGCTCGGCGCGATGCTGGTGCCGCTGAACTGGCGGCTGGCGATCGCCGAGCAGCTCTTCATCCTGACCGATGCCGGCGCGAAGGTTCTGGTGCTGGAGCAGGCATTTGAGGGAATTCTTCCCGAGCTTCCTACGGGGACATCCGTTGTTGGCCTCGATTTCGGGCCACCCGGCGGCACACTCCTGGAAAGCCTGTTGGCTCGGAGCGACGGCAACCGCAACCCGCACACCGATCTCTCCTGCCCGCTGTTGATCGTCTACACGTCAGGAACAACCGGCCGACCAAAAGGCGCAGTGCTGCGCCAGGAGGCGCTATTCTGGAACGGCGTCATGAGCCAGCACATGCACAACATGACGTCCGACGATCATGTCCTCACCGTGCTGCCGTTCTTCCACGTCGGCGGCCTCAACATCCAGACCACGGCAGCGCTCCAACTCGGCGCGACCGTCACGATCCACGCGCGTTTTACGCCGGACACTGCGCTCGCCGCAATCGAACGAGAGCGGCCGACGCTGACCGTGATGGTGCCGGCGATCATCCAGGCCGTGAGCGAGCATCCCGCCTGGACAACGACCGATCTCTCATCGCTGAAGGCCGTCGCAACCGGATCGACCATCGTGCCGCCGCACCTGATCGAGCGTTTCGTGGCGCGCGGTGTGCCCGTGCTTCAGGTCTACGGCTCGACGGAAACGTGCCCCATCGCCGTGTACACGCGCCTCGGCGGCGATCTCTCGCGAGCCGGATCGACCGGACTTGCCGGCCTGTGCTGTGAGGCGAAGGTGATCGATCAGGCAGGCAACAACGCGCCCGTGGGCACACCGGGCGAGATCGCGGTGCGCGGCCCCAACGTGTTCTTCGAATATTGGGGCAATGCGAACGCGACGCGAGATGCGCTGCATGACGGCTGGTATCGCACCGGCGATATCGGCGCGTGCGATGCGGACGGTTATTTCTGGGTCCGCGACCGCAAGAAGAACATGATCATTTCCGGCGGCGAGAACGTCTATCCGGCCGAGGTCGAGCGCGTCCTGCTCGAACATCCCGATGTCAGCGAATGTGCCGTGATCGGCCGGCCGGATCTGCGCTGGGACGAAGTGCCCGTCGCGTACATCATCCCGCGATCCGGCTGCAGGCCTGAAGCCGACGATCTGCGCGCACACCTTCAGGCGCAGCTCGCGCGCTTTAAGGTCCCGCGTGACATCGTCTTCGTTACCGATCTGCCGCGCACGGCGCTGGGCAAGGTCCAGCATTTCCTGCTGAAGCAGCTTGATGCGCGATCGCGCGCGCAAGGAGAGGCGTCTTGAAGATTGCAGTTCTGGGTGGGGGAAACGGCTCTTTCGCGGCCGCGGGCGATTTTGCGCTGGCGGGACGTGAAGTCCGGCTCTGGCGCCGCGACGCCGATCAGGTCGCGGCGCATCGCGCCGCCGGCTCGCGCATTCTGGTGAAGGATCACAACGGCCGGCACGATGTGAAGCTCGCGCTGGTAACGACCGATATCGCCGAAGCCGTCAGCGGCACCGAATTGATCCTTTGCCCGGCTCCGGCATTCGCGCAGCCGGATATCGCGCGTCTGCTGGCGCCGCATCTACGCGACGGCCAGGTCGTCTTTCTGCCGCCGGCGACATTCGGCTCGATGATCTTCGCCCAAGCCGCGCGAGATGCCGGCAATAAGGCCAAGGCGAGCTTCGCCGAGACCGGCACACTGCCATGGCTCACCCGCAAGCACGGACCGTTCGAGGTCGCGATCACCATCCGCGCCAAGCGACTGCCGGTCGGCGTCTTTCCGCTCGATCGAGCGCCGCACGCACTCGACGTGATCGGACGCGCCTTCCCCGATGCCATCGAGCCTTGCGGAGATGCGCTCTCCGGCGCGCTCATGAACGCCGGTCCCATCATTCATCCGCCACTGATTGTGATGAATGCAGGCCCGATCGAGCATTTCGAGCGGTGGGACATCCACAAGGAAGGAACCCAGCCCGCGATACGGCGGGTCACGGACGCGCTCGATGCCGAGCGGATCGCCGTCCGCGATGCGCTCGGATACGGTGCACCCCACTTCCCGCTCGCCCATCACTACGCAAGCGAAGGCGAGATCTGGATGTACGGCCGTGGGTCACATGACCGGCTGACCGATTCCGGCGATTGGCGCGAGCGGATCGTGCTGACGGAGCATCGCTACATGCGCGAAGATCTGCGGCTGGGATTGTCGCTACTGGTGTCCGTCGCGCGCCTCGCGGGTGTGGACACGCCGCTCGCCAAGGCCTTCCTTGCCATCGGCGGCGGCATCTGCGGCGAGGATTTTGCGCAAGGCGGCAGGACGCTCGATACGCTCGGACTTGGCAAGCTCGGCAAGGCCGAACTGCGGACGCTGCTTCGCGGAGGATTTGACCGATGACCAGCCACGCAAACATTGCCTGTCTCGGAGCCGGCCGCATGGGACGCGGCATCGCTGTCGCTTTCGCCTATGCTGGGCATACGGTCACGATGATCGACATCAAGGCTCGCTCGTCCGAAGACTTCGCCAAGCTGGAGGCGGACGCATTCGGCGAAGTCAGGAAGACCTTTTCCAGCCTTTCGAAGCTCGGCTTGCTGACTGAGGCCGATGTCGATCCGCTCATTGCGCGAGTCTCGGTGGTGCCGGCGGGCCGAAGCGGTACAGCACTGGCCGCAGCCGGCATGGTGTTCGAGGGTGTCCCCGAAGTCGTCGAGCTCAAGCGCGAGGTGCTGGGAGCTGCTTCACGGCAGGTCGGCCCGGATACGATCATCGCATCGACGACCTCGACCATTCTCGTCGACGACCTCTCGGGCGCGATCGTGAACCCTCGCCGCTTCCTCAACGTGCACTGGCTCAATCCGGCCTATCTGATCCCGCTGGTCGAGGTTTCGCCCGGCAAGGCCACCGACCCTGCTGTGATCGACGAGGTCAAGGCAATGCTGGAAGGCATCGGCAAGAAGCCGGTTGTCTGCGCGGCGACGCCCGGCTTCATCGTTCCGCGCATTCAGGCGCTGGCAATGAACGAAGCCGCGCGCATGGTCGAGGAAGGCGTCGCCAGCGCGGAAGACATCGACAAGGCGATCCGCTACGGCTTCGGCTTCCGCTACGCCGTGCTCGGGCTGCTCGAATTCATCGACTGGGGCGGCGGCGACATTTTGTACTACGCCAGCCGCTATCTCGAGGGCGCGCTCGGCAGCGACCGCTATCGCGCGCCGGACGTCATCTCGCGCAACATGCATGAAGGCCGTATCGGGCTGCGAACCGGCTCGGGCTTCCTCGACTACTCCGGCATGGACGTCGATGCCTATCGCGCGCAACGACTGCAGGCGATGGTCGACCTGCTCAGGCACTTCGATCTGGCGCGGCCGCCGGTGCTCGACCGCAGCTAGCCAAAAACGTCCTGAAGCACGCCTTCCCGCACCACGGCGACGCCATCGAGCTCGATGGTCGTTCCCATCATCGGCAGATCGAAATGGCCCGCCGTGTAGCGGCCGGCGAATTCGTTGGCGCCCGTCGAGAACAGGAAATTGCCGGAGACGGCGCGGATTTCCGTGCCGTTGGTGTCGCGCTGGTCGTACATCGACAGCGCCTCGTAGCGCGCGCCCGGGTTCATGCCGAAGCCGACATGCGAGACCGCATAGGCCTCGCGATCGCCCCAGGCGGCGAGATAGGCCCGCATCATCGCGGCGTCCGTGCCCTCGCCTTCGAGCTCGACAACATAGTCGTCCTTCAGGGTCATCTTCACAGGCGACGTCAGGTAGCGTTTGAACGTCAGATTGATGTCGCCAGGAGCCATCACCAGCGTGCCGTTGATCGTCCCGCTCTTGGGGAAGCTGACGACGATCCCGCCGGGCCAATGAGCCAGCGTGCCCGGCTTGTCGGTCCAGCCCCACACGCCGACGGTGGATGCGCCGACCATATCGACATCAAGCGCGGTGCCGGCCTTCGATGTCACACGCATCCGCTTCGTTCCGCGCAGCATCTTCGCCGCGGCGCGAACGCGCTTCTCCAGCGCGGGGTCCGGCACCATGCGCTCCAGCGCTTCGGGATGCTCGTTGGAGATCACCAGAATGCGCGCGCCGGCCTTGAGGATCTCCGGGGTCTCCACCGCGTGCATCAGGCCCTCGATAGTGCAATCCACCACGAAACCGGCCTGCTGAAGCGCGGTGATGACGGGGCCAAGCCTCTGGATCGCCTCGCTCGCGCCCGTCGAGCGGACCGGCACGATATTCCGGTTGCGCGGCGTCGGCATGACGACATGGAACGGCCGCGCGCCCATCCGCAATAGCGCGAGCTCCGCCAGATGCACGTTCAAGGCCCTCGACTGGGTTTCCGAGAGGATCGCCGCGGTGTCGCCGGCCTTGACGGCGCAGCGCTCGAAGATCTCGCAAAACGCGTCGATCCATTTTGCCTCGATGCGATCAGCCAGCATGGTTCACTCCCGGTCTTCTGGTTTCTTGTTGGTCGGATCACGCTTCGGGGAAGCCCCGCAGTAAATAGGATCGCAGGGCACCCAGTAGGGCGTTCAGGATCAATCCCAGCAGCGAGATCGTGATCAGCGGCACGAACATATCGACCGCCTGGAAGGTTCGCGCCGCCGTGACGAGCGCATGCCCCAATCCGTCAGTCGACGTGATCATCTCGGCCAGAAACACCACGATGCAGGAAATGACAAGGCCGATCCGGCAGCCGGTCAGGATCGAAGGCATCGCTGCCGGCAACACCACCCTGAACAGGATCTCGTAGCGCGGCGTCCCCGCCGCCATGGCCGACCAGATCAGCTTCTGCTCGACCGTCGACGCGCCGTAATAGGTGGACAGTAAAATGGGAAAGAGCGCATCGGCGGCCACGAGCGTGATCTTCGATCCATGGCCAAAACCGAGCAGCAGCAGGAGCGCCGGATAGAGCGCGACCTTTGGCAACGGCGCCAAAACGCGCACGATCGGCCGAACCACCGCGTTGATCGCGGGACTGGCCGCAGCGGCGATGCCGATGCTGACACCGAGCACGACCGCGATCGCAAAGCCTGTAAACAGCCGGATCAGGGTCGCGGCGATCTCCTGCTGAAATGTCCAGGTCAGGAGCTGCTGCAACAACCGGCTGAAGACGTATCCGGGCGGCGGCAACAAGACCGCTGGCGCAACGCCAAATGATACAAGGCCCTGCCACAGCGCGATCATCAGCACGATGGGCGCGAGCCCGAGGACGACGCTTGTCGGGGAGAAGCGCGCCGTCATGAGAAACTCAGCGGCATGTCGAACTGCGGCTCGGACCAGCGCACCAGCCGCGCGCGGACCCGCTCGAAGATCGCATCCAGGCAGATCCCCATCGCGCCCACGATGATGATCATGGCGAAGACGGTATCGTATTGGCCCATGTCGAGCGCGTTAAACAGGATATTGCCGGCACCGGACTGCCGGGCAATCATCTCGCTGGTGATCATCGTTATCAGCGCCAGCACCAATCCCGTGCGACATCCCGTCAGGATTTCCGGCAACGCTGCGGGCAATACGATCCGCACCAGGCGCTGCAGCGGCGAGAGCCCCATGGCGGCGCCTGACCACAGCATCTTCTCTTCGACGGCCTTGGCCCCTTCGAAACTGTGATAGATCACGGGCAAACTGACTCCGAGGAAGATCACCAGTATTTTCGTGGCTTCACCGACGCCCAGCCACAGCATGATGATCGGCATCAGCGCGGCCTTCGGCACCGGATAGATCACCATCAGCAACGGGTTGAAGAAGGCCGCGACAGCCCTGCTCCGCCCCATAAGCAAGCCGAGCGGAATCGAAACCAGCACAGCGATGCCGAATCCGATCGCCATACGGCGAAGCGATGCGAGGATGTTGATCAAAGACTCCTTGTCGCCAAGGATGTCCGGAACCGCACGGATGGCTTCTATTGCTGTCGGGAAGCTGTCGTTCTTCAGTGCCAGCGAGCCGACCTGCCACGCCGCTAACAATCCGATGCAGGCGAACACCGGGGCGGCACGTCGGATCATGGCGGCCGACGATATCACGAGGCGGCTCCGTGATCGCTTTCGTCGAACATGCGCTCGATGTCGACGACATATTTCTGGTAGCGCGGATCCAGCAACAGCTCGTTCCGCCGGCGCGGCCGCGGCAGATCGATGTCGATTACTTCTCGAATGCGGCCGGGCGATTTCGACATCATCACGACCTTGTCCGAGAGAAATACGGCTTCATCCACCGAATGGGTGACGAACAGCACCGTCTTTCGGTCGCGCTCCCAGATGTTCAGGAGATCGTTCTGCAAACGCGTCCGGGTGTGCGCATCGAGCGCGCCGAACGGCTCGTCCATCAGCAGGACCTCGGGATGGTAGGCCAGCGTCCGCGCCAATGCGACGCGTTGCTTCATGCCGCCCGACAGTTCCTTGGGATAGAAATTCTCATACCCCTTGAGACCGACCATCTCGATCAGGGCCCGGCTCTGCGCCTCGGCCTCGCTGGCTCGCACGCCCTGCTGGCGCGGGCCGTACATCACATTGCCCAGCACGGTCTTCCACGGAAACAGCGCAAACTCCTGGAAGACCGGACCACGATCCGGTCCCGGTCCCGTGATCGCCTGTCCCTTGATCCTCGCGGCGCCACTGGTCGGGCTGACGAACCCTCCGACGATGTAAAGCAGGGTCGACTTGCCACACCCGGACGGACCCAGGATGGAGACGAAGGCACCCTCTTCTACCGTCAGCGATATCTCCGAGAGCGCCAAATGATCCCGGCGCGCCGAGGTCTGAAAGACCTGCGAGACGCGTTCGATCTCGATGATCGCAGAAGCCGGCTTGGTTGACGTCACCGGTCCCATCCATTCACTCGATCTCGAAGGTACTACCTTCATCACGTCTCTCGTCTCACTCGTGCGCGGGCATTGCTCAACGAACCTGCTGAAAGTCCTCCATCAGCGGCACGAGCTTAGCAAGAAACCTGCCAGACGTTATGTGGCGCATCATTCGAACCAGGGCCATTCTGCCGGGCCCTCGTGCGTGACGGCGCCACCCGGCGCCTGGCCGACGAGGCGTGCATATTTTGCGAGTGCTCCCGCGCGGTGACGCGGCGGCCGCTGTTTCCAGTCGCGTCGCCGCGACGCGATTTCCTGCTCATCAACCAGCATATCCATGCGCCGGTTCGCGGCATCGATCCTGATCTTGTCACCATCGCGAACAAGCGCGAGCGGACCACCGACAAACGCTTCCGGCGACACATAGCCGATGCACATGCCGCGGGTCGCGCCGGAGAACCGGCCATCGGTGATCAGCGCGACCTTCTCCCCCATGCCCTGTCCGTAAATGAGTGCGGTGACACCGAGCATCTCGCGCATCCCGGGGCCGCCGACCGGCCCTTCATTGCGGATCACGAGCACCTCACCCGCCTTGTAAGTTCGATCACGAACCGCCTTGACGCAGGCCTCTTCATCCTCGAAGACGCGTGCCACGCCTTCGAAGACCTGGCTCTTCAAACCAGCGACCTTGATCACTGCGCCATCGGGGCAGAGATTGCCCTTCAGCACAGCCACACCCCCGTCGGGCATGATCGGCGAGCCGGATGCGTAAACGACTTCGCCATCAGGCTCGCTGGCCGCGCCATATTCCTCGGCAAGCGTGCGCCCCGTGATGGTGATGCAGCTGCCATCGATATGACCGCCCTGGATCAACTCCCGGATGATCACGGCCGCGCCACCGATATCGTAGACATCCTTTGCCGTGTATTTCCCACCCGGCCGCAGGTTTCCGATCAGTGGCGTCCGCGCAAAGACCTCGCCGACGTCGTCGATGGTAAACGCAATGCCCGCCTCGTTCGCGACCGCCGGCAGATGCAGCGCGGCGTTGGTCGAGCCTCCGGTCGCGGCAACGATAGCCGCGCCGTTCTCCAGGGATTTCCGCGTCACGATGTCGCGCGGAAGCGGTCCGCCGCGCTCCAGCATCTCCATGATCAGCCGCCCCGCTCGCCGCGAAATCTGCGCGCGCTCGGCGTAGACGCCCGGCACCATCGAGACGTTGGGAATGGTGAGCCCCATCGCCTCCGACACCATCCCCATGGTGTTCGCAGTGAACTGGCCGGCACAGGCGCCGATGGTCGGCAGGCAGGCGCGCTCGATCCGCTCGAGCGTCGCACTATCAATCTCGCCCGTCATGAAGCTGCCGACGGCTTCGTAGGAATCAAGCACCGTCAGGGTCCGCCCATCCACGCGTCCCGGCAGCGAGCTGCCACCGTAGATGAAAATCGACGGCACGTTGCAACGGACCATGCCCATCATCACGCCGGGCAGCGTCTTGTCGCATCCGCCGTAACCGATCAGCGCATCGTAGGCGAGGCCATGAACGACGGCCTCGATCGAGTCGGCGATCAGCTCGCGCGAAAACAGCGAGAACTTCATCCCCTCGTGATTCATGCTGATGCCGTCGGACACCGAGACGGTCGAGAACTCGCGCGGCGTGCCACCGGCCTCCTCGATCCCCGTCTTGGCCGCCGCCACCTGGAAGTCGTGCGTCATGTTGCAGGGCGTCTGCTCGCCCTTCATGCTGACGACACCCACCATGGGCTTGGCAATCGCGGCATCGTCGAGACCCATGGCGCGCATGAATGCGCGGTGCGGGGCCCGGTCAAGGCCGTCGGTCGTGACTCGTGATCGCAACTTCTTCATACGTGCATCTTCTTCATGCAACGTCCCGGATCATCCGGGACGCTGCCGTCTCCTGGTTCGCTCTGTCGCCGGAATTTTACTCCAGCGGCGCCACGATCGTCGGGTGCTTGAACTGGGCCGCGTCGAGCTTCGGCAGCATCCCCGTCTCGGCGTAGATGTCCAGCATCTTCTGGATCGCCGGGAAATTCGGGGCAGCGCCGGGATCGCGACCGAAATCATTATCCTTGAGCAGATAGGTCTCGAGCACCGGAATGGGCGCCTTCAGAACCTCGTTGACGACCTTCAGCGTCTCTTCGCGGTTCGCCAGCGCCTTCTTCATGCCCGACGTGATGTCGCGGACATAAGCCTTGACCAACTCCGGGTTCTTGTCGACGAAATCGGCACGGCAGGCTTCGAGAATGTGCACGATGTTCGGCATCGCCTCTGACAGCGAGAACAGCTTTCGTGTGCCGCCCTTTGCCTCCGCGCGCGCGGCAAACGGCTGGTTCATGTTGACCGCGTCGACACGGCCCTGACGCAGCGCATCCTCGGAGACGGCAAAGCCGACCTCGACCAGCTTGATATCCTTGGCCGGATCAACGCCATTCTGCTTCAGCAGCAGGTTGAAAGGCCCTTGCGTACCGCCGCCGATCACGGAAATACCGACGGTCTTGCCCTTCAGATCGGCGATCGTCTTGATAGGCGAGTCATCCTTCACCGCCCAGTAGACCGAAAAGCCGCCGGGCTTCTCGAACACGTGCTGCGCGACGATATAGGCCTTGAGATTGCCGCCGACTACGCCATTGGCAAGCGACAGCGGCGCCTGCGTCGCACAGTCCAGCGCACCGGCCGCGAGCGCCTGCGTCATCGGCGCGGTGCCTTGAAACTGGGTCCATTCGATATTGTAGGTCTTGCCGAGATTGGGAAACTCGGTGGGCCGGCGCATCATCCAGTACTTGGATTCCTCGGCCGGGATGGTCCAGCCGACGCGGATCGTCTGCTGCGCCCATGACGGACCTGCGCCCGCGCCTACGGCGGCAACCGCCCCCAAAGCCAGGATCCACTTCGAAACGGTTCGCATCATGCCCACTCCGCTGCTCCGGCGCCGACCGGCGCCACCCAACCCGACCGCCGCAAATGTTTCATGGTTCAAACAATCAGGCAAGCCATGCGGGCCGGGCGGTTTCGTCGCCCGATCTCCCATGTATGGTAAGGCGGCGTATGCGCTGCGACAGAAGGAGGCAACCTATGGCTGATGCGAGCAAGACTAACCCGCATGGCGCCGAAAAGCTCGGCTATCTCGGCCTGGGACTGATGGGGACGCCGATGACCCGGCGCCTGCTCGCGGCCGGCTATCAGGTCAATGTCTGGAATCGCTCGGAAGGCAAGGTGGCACCGCTGGTCGCCGCCGGCGCCAGACGCTCAACCTCTCCCCGCGACGTGATCGAAAGCTCCGATATCGTCTTCATGTGCGTGACCGACGCTGCCGCCGTAGAGGAAGTGATCTTCGGCGCGGAGGGTCTTGCAACCGCGCCCGGCGCGGGCAAACTCATTGTCGACTTCTCGTCGATCCATCCCGACGCCGCCCGCGATCTTGCCGCACGGCTGAAGACCGCCAGCGGCGCGGGCTGGATCGACGCGCCGGTGTCTGGCGGCACGAAGGGCGCCGAAGAAGGCACGCTTGCGATCATGGCCGGCGGAGAGGCTGCGGACATCGAGCGGGCGCGGCCTTACGTACTGGCGATGGCGCGCAGGTTCACCCATATGGGTCCAACCGGCGCCGGCCAGACCACTAAGCTTTGCAACCAGGTAATCGTTGGCTGCGCGATGGCCGTGCTTGCGGAAGCCACTCGCCTCGCCGTGAACGCCGGCATTGACGCCAACCGGCTGCCCGAGGCACTCGCCGGCGGCTTTGCGGATTCCATCCCGCTGCAGCTGTTCGTGCCGCGGATGGCCCAGGGCATTCATTCACCACCACTGGGGCACATCGCCACGATGCTCAAGGACCTCGATACGGTCGCCGATGTTGCGCAGGCAACGTCGACGCCCGTGCCGATGGCCTCGCTTGCGGGACAGATCTTCAGGCTGGCCAAGGCCGCGCGAGGCGCGGAAGCGGATGCTCTCGAGATCTACAAGCTTTCAGCCACAGAGCGCTGATCTATCGAATCACCGCTATTTCTTGCGCTCATCGTCAGGCAAGAATCGGCCGTAGGTCCCTCGCGCGAACAGCAGCGGCTCCCCGGTATTGTAGGCGTAGGCCTCGACGGCGCCGAGAAAGATCACATGGTCACCGCCATAATAACGGTTGACGGATCGGCATTGAAAATTGGCCACGCTCTCGGCCAGAACTGGCGCATTGCCAAGGCCTGGAGTCCAGTCGACGCCCGCAAACTTGTCCTCGGATGACTTTGCGAATTTGTTCGCCAGCGCCTGCTGCGACGTGCCGAGCACATGGACGGTAAAATGGCTGGCGTTCTGAAACACCATGAGGCTCGATGAATAGATGCCGAGGCTCCAGAGCACCAGGGGCGGATTCAGCGAGACCGACGCAAACGAATTGCAGGTGATGCCATAGGGCTTTCCATCCGCAGCCGTGGCGGTGATGATCGTGACGCCCGTTCCATAGGCGCCGAGCGCATTGCGAAAATCGCGGGGATCGATCGGCGAACTGTCACTCGCGAGTTCGTTGGCTGGATCGGAGGCGGCCGGCTGCTTCGGCAGATCAGTCATCAGCCGGCCTCACAACGTGAGATTCTCGGACGGCAGGCCGAGAGCCACCCGTCCATAATTGGTGCCGGCCGCATCGAAGTTAAACGCAAGATGCGAGTTGATCGCGTGGGCATCACGAAATTGCCGTTGCAGCACACCCGTCGTGAACAGGCCACGGGCCCCGCTCGCCGCGAACAGCATCGAGACAGCTTCGGTGCACAAATTGACCGAGAAAGCGCCGTCGCGCCGATACCTGGTCTTGGCGGCCATGGTTGGAATTTGACCGCGCCGCGCGTCCGCCATGGCATCGATGCAGGCCGAGCGCATGATCAGGCGCGCGGCATCGATCTTGGCAGACGCCTCCGCAATCTTGATCTGTGTGCTTTGAAAGTCGCTGAGCTTTGCACGATTGTAGGTCGAAATGCGATGCCGCGCGACTTCCGCATAATCATCGAGGCACGCCTGTGCATTCCCAAGCGCGACCCCCGAGAGCACGTAGGGAAACAGCGAGAACACCGGCAGGGTATACGACGGGTTGGGATTGACCGCGCTTCCGGGCGTCGGACCTCCTGCAAGATCGCCCACAGCAACCGTCATGTGCTCGGGCACAAAGGTGTCCCTGACTTCGACGTCGCAGGATCCGGTGCCGCGCAGCCCCGCGACATTCCAGGTGTCCAGCACCTTGTAGTCGCCTTTCGGCAAGAGAAAGATTCGGTATTCGATCCCGTCCGCCTCGTCGTCGGAATAGACCACACTTGCAAGCATGTTCCAGTCGCAGGATGCAACACCGGAGGAAAACGGCCAGCTGCCGTGCAGGCGATATCCGCCCTCGACCCTCGTGGCCCGGCCAGCCGGAAAAATGAAAGAAGATGCGATCAGCGCATCCGGATCCCGGCCCCAGACCAGATCCTGCGCCTTCGGCTCGAACATGCCGAGCATCCAGTGATGGCTGGCAAGATTCGCGTAATTCCAGGCCACCGACGCATCTGCCCGGCCAAGCAACTCGGCGCAATCGACGAGGGCGACGTAGTCGAGTTCGGCACCGCCGACGCGCTTCGGCTGGAGCATCCGAAACAGCCCGGCGTCGTGCAGGTCTTTCTCGGTCTCAGGCGGCAAGTGCCGCAACTCTTCGGTCCGCGCGGCTCGCTCCCGCAGCCGCGGCACGAGCGCGCCGGCCTTTGCAATCATCGCCGCATAGGCGCGATCACCGGTGTCCTGCCGCATCGGCTGGTCCATACTCGGCTCTTGACCAGGCGCCATTCAAGTCCCTCGCGTTCACGCATTTATGCGGCGGGACCTTCGCCAAATCAAGCAGATGCCGCACCGGAGGTGCGACCCCACCCCCTTGACCGGGACTCAAGCCGACGTCGGCGGCTTGCCCGATCCAAACGCGCCCTTCTGGGTGAAATCCGAGATCCGGCGCTCATCGTATCCGAGCGTGTCACGCAGGACATCCTCGGTATGCTCGCCCAACAAGGGCGCCGCCACAGGATCGATCGCCCTGGTCAGACCCATGTTGATCGGAGGCTCGATATTGGGAACCCATTCTGCCGTCGGATGCGGAATCCGGTTCAAACGATGCCGCTCGCGAGCCTCGGGCGCATTGAACCCCTCCTCGACGGTTCGAAGGTAGCCGACCGGAATATTGGCGAGCTTCATTTTCGCCATCCAGTTTTCGAGTGTGTCGCTCGCAAATACTTCCGCGATCGCGGCCCGTAGCAGTTCCTTATTCTCGGACCGCGCCTTCCGCGATGCAAACTCCGGATCGGTGATCAGATCGGGCCGGTTCAGCACCTCCACCACCAGCCGGCGATAGAGCCGGTCGTTGGCGCAGGCCATGTAAAGCGGCCCATCGGAGGCCTCGTAGACACCGACCGTGGGATTACCGCTCGGCGAATTGCCGAACCGACCGGGATTCTCGCCGTTGATGAGATAAGCCATGCCGAAGAAGCCGGTCATGCCCATGGCGACGTCGAACAAAGCGACCTCGACGTGCTGCCCGCGGCCGAGCCGATCCCGCGCCAGCAGCGCCAGCAGAATGGCGTTACAGGCGGACATCCCCGTCGCCATATCGACGATCGGCGGGCCGGTTCGAATCGCCGGGCCGTCGGCGAACCCGTTGAGCGACATGAAGCCGCTTTCGGCCTGCGTGATGGGATCGAAGCCGGGCCGCGAGGCAAATGGCCCTGTGCGTCCATAGGCCGAGATCGAGCAATAGACCAGGCGTGGATTGAGCGGCGCAACCGACTCATAATCGAGGCCGAACTTCTTCATGACCCCGCTTGAAAAATTCTCTACCACGACATCTGCCTTGCGGATCAGGTCCAGCGCGATTTCGCGCGCCTGGGGCACGGTCAGGTCGAGCGCAATTCCGCGCTTGTTGCGGTTCAGGCTCAGATAGGCGGCACTCTCGCCGCCGATCTCGGCATGCTCGTAGGCGCGGGTGTCGTCGCCACCGTCCGGGTTTTCGATCTTGATGACGCGTGCGCCGAAATCAGCCAGCGTCTGCGTGCAGGCTGGCCCTGCGACGACGCGCGTAAAATCGACGACCAGGAGACCATCGAGCGCGCTTGGCGCGCCAACCGCCCGCGACGCACGTTCCGGAAGTTGAGGCTTGGTGGGCATCGGCGGCGCTCCTTTACATCGGCTTATGGTCGCCGAATTGCTGCAGAGCCAAACTTAAAGCCCCTCGCCACCGAGTTCGCAAGTCCCTCCACCGCATCGCTTCAATACGCAAAAAGGGCCCGACAGCCGTCAGGCTGCCGGGCCCTTCACATTCTTTGCTGCCCAAGGCTGCGTGGCCTCCAGCATACGCCGATCGATATTGCTGTGAGCGTGACCTTCCGCATGGCGGGAAACCTCACTCAGCGAAGCTGCTTTCGCCAATAGAGCGAGTGTGCCCAGGCCCATGGGATTTGAGGCTCGAAGAGCCGATAGCCGGCTCCGATGAAGTTATTGGCGGACACGGGATTATCTGTCGTGTCCGACACAATGCTGTCCCATCCGATACGCCGTCCTCTCGACTCGATGACCCGCATCAGCCTCCGTTGAAGCCCGCGCCCCCAATGTCGCCGCAAGACCCCGACTCTGGAGAAGTAACCACCATTCCTGACATGCGTCGACGGAAGGACGCCGGCAAAGGCAACCGCATGGTCATCATGATAGGCGAGCCACCACGCCCCCACAGCGAATCGCGGCATAGCAGCCGCATCGAAGAACGTCAGTCGATGCAGATCGGAAAGCGTATCCGCGATGTCTTTGTCCGACGCATCGACGATGCGAATTTTGTACATGAGACAGCCCGCCCAAGAGTAAGAGCCCGAATGCAATCGTGTCGATATCGCGGGTACTGAGGGTTTACTTGCCCAGCACGACCTTCACGCCCAGCCAAATGGCGCCCATCAGACCGGTCGCGAGCACGGTGATCACGGCCTTGAAAGTGTAGCTCTGCGCCTGCTCCACGCTCTTTCGCCACCTTCGCAGATGTTGAAAATCGGCCCGCAACTCTTTCCGGTCATCGTCCTCGATTCCAAATGAGGCCAGCACCGATGCGACAGCCTTCAACACGATCGCATCAACGCTGTCCTGCTGGAGCCTCTGCTGCTCGGCCAACGTCTCGGCGACGATGGCCCTGATGTCGTCATCTGGCATGTTCACCGCTTGATGATCCTCGCGACATTCTCGAAGCCGCGCTTGGCGAAATAGAACGACACCACAAGATTGGCGGTGATGGCCGCGAAGCCTGCGAGCGCATCCGTGGTCCCGAGGCCGAGAACTTTGTCCCAAACAAGGAGTTTTCCCGAGCCGCGGCCGCCGAACACGCCCTTGTAGCGCGCGGGCTTGAGCAGCGGCTCGAATATCTTGGCGGTCGGAATTTTCAGAGTCGACAATGGATGCGCTCGCTCGCCCTGGGGTTCTTCACGGGCCACCCATTCGCCCGTCGGGCTCGGCAGCATCGTCGCCCGCACTCGCCGGATACACGATGATGCGCTCGATCCGGTGAATCAATTCGAGCACGCCGCTCTCGCCGTTCTCGACCGGCTGGGCCGCCTTGCCCCAGCCGCGATCGAGGATCGCGTTGGCCGCGGACACGCGCGCGGCCGGCGTTGCGTCCTCGCTGCGCATGATCCCGACCAGCACCCGCAGCGCAGTGCGAGTGTGGCTTCGCGCCAATGAGCGGATCTCGGTCAGGGTTCGCGCGCCGGACGTCTTCCTTTGCGCAGGCACGCGAACCGGATCAGGCGCGGGCGCAACATCGATCTCCTCGCTCACGCCAGCGTCTCCCACAGCACGAGTGCAACCAGGCCCGCGATCGCGAGCGAAATCAGATAGGCGGTCATGTCTCTCCTTACAAAAGAAAATGCGCGGCAGATCGCGTGACGAAGCGCGATCGTTTCGGGCGCGAACCCTATCTCCGCAAAACCGGAGACCGCGGCGGCGCGCGCGACCAGCGCTCACGCCGCAAGGCCGGCACGTTCGCGCGTGCGCGGCCAGCAATGGGTACGGACGGCGGCACGCCGATCGGCGCTCCCTGAACGCTCATCAAGCGAGTGCGTGGCCGTGATGCGTGGGCCACCGTCCGATTCTGGAATGGGATGTGAAAACGCCCGCGGCGGGTGTTTCCGCGCGGGCGTTACGAACTTTTCGATGATGCCACTATGCCAGTGTTTTGCCCGACGGGTCAACCGAAATTTCGTATTTCGCGAAATCAGGCCTCGTTGAGCCCGGCACCGCGATCGACCACGGCCGCTTCGCCCTTTGCCGTCAGCTTGAAGGTGTCGCCGTCCTTCTCGGCATAGCCGTCCATGATGAGGCGCATCAGCGCCTCATGCTTGTCGTCGCTGAACGCCACGGACTGGCCGATGTCGCACAGCACTGCGATCTCTGTGTCTGTCAGCATGAAAGCCTCCAGACGATATAAGAGCCGGAGCGGCAAGGTGTTCCCTCCACGCTCTTCCATTGCCCGATGTGCGCGCGATCACGCAAGCACGGCTCGGGCGGCGCTAAGCTTGTGCCATGACCGCGGCGCCCAGACGTCGCCAACCAGGACTTCGCCAATGAGGCTGCTTGTCATCTCGATCGCGCTGCTCGTCACGATCTCGCAGGCCGTGGCCCAAGACCAGGACAAAGACCATGACCAGGATCGCGCAGATTTCTCCGGCGCCTGGAAGCGCGACTGCACGAAGACTTACGGCCTGAAGATCTCCCGCGCCGCGGACGACCGGTTCGCGGTCACGTTCTGCTTTCCCGCCGGCTGCAACGATCACGCCTGGATCGCCGGCACGCCGATCGCAGGCGATCCAAAGTTCAAAATCGTCTCGGACGACGAGATCGGCCTGCGCCGCGTGGACAATCCCGAGACATGGCTGATGTATCGCCGCTGCTCGCGCGATCCCGCCTCATGGGACGCGACAAATCCGGCCGGACGCCGTCGCGACGCCAATTCCGATCAGGTGCCAAAATGAAAAGCCCGCCAGCGGATTGTTCCGCAGCGGGCTGAACCAAACTCTTTCGACGATGCCATCATGCCAGTGTTTTGCCCGACGTGTCAACGAACGAACCGGATCGGCACGCGTTAGCCGATCAGGAGGATCGGTCATGGCTGCTGCGACACCCCCAAAAACTTCGCGAGATTTGCCCGGCGCGAAGCCGCGCATCGACAAGGAACGCGAGACGCAGGACGCGATCATCGAAGACGCCGGCGAGACCGGAGATGACGAGCGCGATCTCGTGCACGGCGATGGCGGAACCATCGACCTTCCCACAAAGCCCGGAGATCTCGTGAAGGATGATTAGGGGGATCGGCAGCGGCCGGCGCATCCCGACGATGGCACTCTGCCGGTGTTTTGCCCGACGAGTCAAACGCCGCCAAAAGCAAGAGGCCGAGCGTGAGGGAGGACTCCCCTCCCCCCAACTCAATATGTGGTGCGCAATGCCCTTGCTTCAAGTCCCCACACCTCGCGTAGAACCCCGGCCCTCGCAACAGGTCTGGGGATCACGACATGCCAATCCTGCTTCCGACGTCCCGGTCGCGCGGCCGCGCGCGTGCAGCGCGCGCGGCGGCCATCGATCATGAGGTCGTCATCGCCGGCGGCGGCCCGACCGGGCTGATGCTGGCCGCCGAGCTCGCGCTCGCGAAGGTCGACGTCGCCATGGTCGAGCGGCGCGCGAACCAGGAGCTCGTCGAGCCGCGCGCCGGCGGCTTGCATGCGCGCACGATCGAGATCCTCGACCAGCGCGGCGTCGCCGAGCGTTTTCTGCGCGAGGGCCAAAAGACCCAGCTCGCCGGCTTCGCCTGGACCCGGCTCGACATCAGCGACCTCCCCACGCGGCACAATTACGGGCTCGCGCTGCGGCAGAGCCGCATCGAACACATTCTGGCCGATTGGGCCGCAGAGCTCGCGGTGAAAGTCTATCGCAACGCGGAGGTCACAGGCTTCGACCAGGACGAGGCCTGCGTCGACGTCGCGCTCTCCAGCGGCATGACGTTGCGGGCAAACTATCTCGTCGGCTGCGACGGTGGCCGCAGCGTCGTGCGCAAGGCGGCCGGCATCGATTTCACCGGCTCCGATCCCACGCTCAGCAACCTCATGGCCGAGGTCGAGATGCGCGAGCAGCCCGCATGGGGCCTGCGTCACGACGCGCTCGGCTTTCACGGCCTGAGCCAGGCGGAAAGCGGATTCGTGCGCGTGCTCGTGACCGAGCGCGATCTCGCGCGCAGCGGCGAGCCGACGCTCCGCGATCTCGCGGACGCGCTCACCGCCGTCTACGGCACCGACTTCGGCGCCCACAGCCCGGCTTTCATCTCGCGTTTCACCGATGCGAGCCGGCTGGCCGTGGCTTACCGCAAGGGGCGCGTGCTGCTCGCCGGCGATGCCGCGCACATCCATCACTCCGTCGGCGGCCAGGGCCTCAATCTGGGTGTGCAGGACGCCGTCAATCTCGGCTGGAAGCTGGCGCAAGTGGTCAAGGGCATCTCGCCGCAAAGCCTGCTCGACAGCTACCATTCCGAGCGCCATCCCGTCGCGGCGCGCACCCTGCGCAACACCATGGCGCAGATCGCCCTGCTCCGCCGCAACGCGCCGGGCCTCAACGCCGCCCGCGAGGCGATCGCCGAGTTGCTCGCGCTGGACGCGCCGCGGCAGCGCTTTGGCGCGATGATGAGCGGGCTAGACATAAGCTACGATTGCGGCGACGGCCACGCGCTGCTCGGCCGCCGCATCCCCGACCTCGATCTGGTGATCGCGGGACGGGCGACGCGCTTGTTCACGCTGCTGCATGACGCACGCGGCGTGCTGCTCAATTTCAGCGGCGCGGGCGGATTCGATCTCGCGCCCTGGGCCGGTCGCGTGAAGACCGTCGATGCTGATTGCGAAGGCCCGTGGGCGCTTCCGGGCATCGGGTTGGTGTCTGCTTCCGGGGCCGCGCTGGTGCGGCCGGATGGGCACGTGGCATGGGTGGGAGATGGGGGCTCGCGCGGGATTGTAGACGCGCTGATGACTTGGTTTGGGTTGGCCGAGTGATGAGCTCAAATCGAAGCTTTTAGGGAGGTCGCTTCCGCTTTCGCTCGCTCAGCAGAAACGCCGAGGATGATGCCGGGAGTCCGCTTTTGACCCGAAGCCGACTTATCCAAACGGCTCCCGCTAGTTGACAAAAACATCGCGGGGATCGACTATTCGAATCTGGTTGATACACCTGCTGCTTGCCCCCATTTGGGGATTGTGAACGTATCAAATCGCCTCACCCTCGCGATTGGCGAGCGGGTCGGCAAGGCAAGCACCGATCTACTCCGCTCGCTATTACGGGTGCTAATCATGCGCGATTTCCGCGATGCAAAAGCTATGGCGCGATCACTGCGCGATGCGTTGGCTGCCAAAGCCACGAGAATTAGTCACAGCGAATCTCTGGAGCTTATTTCAAGAGCGCTTGGCTACGAGAATTGGAATGTTTTGGCGGCTAAGATCGATGGCGCGCAGCCGCGTAGCGTCATTCATCAAAGTACGGCTTCCTGCTCATTCTGCGGAAAGAACCAGCGAGAGGTCAGCAAACTGGTCGCGGGACCGTCCGTTTTTATCTGTGATGGATGTGTCGCGTTGTGCAGCGATTACGTTGACGATCAACTAGCGTCTCTCATCGATGGGGACGATAGCGAGGCTCGCGCGATGTCGACCGACAGACTGCTTCATTACGTAGAACACGCCAGGAACGGGGCGGAACGCAATCGCTCGATCCTGCAGGAAATCGACGGAATACTCGCTCAACGAACAGAAAGATCACAGCTCGCGAGCAGTGGAGTATCTTCCCTCAGCCATGCCGGATTCAGGAATAAGACATCGGGCGAATTATTAGCCTGGAAGGAAGTCTCGCACGAACAGTTGCGGCGTTACGAACAGGCGCTGCGGACGGCGACACCTATCATCGACGAACGGGCTGGCCGCTAGATTCATTCCTAGACGCCTTTTCTGAACTCCCAAGAGCGCGCTCCGCGGGGTCCGGATTTGGCCCAAAGCGGAAACCGGCCGGCGTTCTCAATCTGTGCTGGTATCTACGGGGGCATATTGTACTTGCCGTACCCAAGAAACCGGCGCTACCATGAGTAGCGTCGGCGAGTCGCTGTACCGTGGAGATGCCTTCCGGATCGTCCGGGGGGCCTCACTGCTGCGTGGATCGCCCGAACGGAGGGCGGTCTGCGTGTTTCAATGCTACCTGGATGACAGCGGTACGAGTGGCCTGCCGATTGTTACGCTTGGCGGCTTCGTGGCTCACATGAGCCATTGGGAGCGTTTGGAGCCTCTTGTCGATGCGATCATGATCCGCGAAGGCATCGACGTTTTTCACGCAAAGCAATTTCAGGACACGGATACGCCGTTCAAGGGATGGGAGAAGCGACGAAAATTAGAGTTTGCGGATACGGTTTTCTCGACCTGCCAAGGGAGCTTGCAGGGGATAGCGATAGCCATTGGGAGGGAGTCGTTCGAACAGGGCAGGAAGCGAAACCCGAAGCAGTTTAGCCGATCATCTGTCATGGGCTCTTGCTTCGTTGCCATTATGATCAAGCTGATAACTCATCTTCAGCTTGGCCCCGTGATCAAGGAGCACGGGATTTCTTTTCTTCTCGAAAGCGGCAACGTGAATAATTCGGAGATAGAAAAGAGATTCGGCGAACTTGCCAAAATGCCTGTATTCGAAGGTGCGTTGCGCTCTATTTCATTCATACCCAAGAGCCATTGCCGCGCGATTCAATTGGCTGATTTCTTCGTTTTTTACAGCCGGAGGCAACTCAGCAAAGACTACAAATCGAAAGGCAGGATCATAATTCCGGAATGCCCTTATCTCGCGACTATGAAGCGGTATGGGCCGATCCACCATGATCTAGGAATGGGCGAAATTAAGAGCACGGGATCAAAGCTAGGCGTCGAGTTGAAAAACCTCAGCGATCTTTCCGCCTTGGTACGGAAGAACCCGAATTCCTAGCTATTCGCTCGAATGCCTCATCAAATTTCTTACCGGTTTCATCGAGGCCGAGCTCCCGAGCGGCTTCTATGAACCGCTCAGACTGCTCTTTGTCACTCAGCTTTGGTTTCGACGTTTGCTTTTTTGGGGGACCTGCGGCTTTTGCCATAGGGCGCGGCTCCACTAATTAGTTGTTCTGTACTTCAACCGCTTCCCGGTTGCGCCCTTCAATGCGCGTTCGGCGCGGTTGGTATCATCAACGCCCGATGCAATGCGATTGCTGTAACGGAAGTCGAATTCGTTCAAGTAGCGGTGCAGGTGCTTTTCCTTGCAGTGCTGATAGGTGCCCTTCATACCGCGCTTGAACACGGAATAGTAGCCGTCCACGGTGTTGGTAGTGATCACCTTGTCGCCTTCGCGACGAACGTATTCATCCTTGCCATGGGCGACGGTGTCATGCGAAGGCCATCGACTTCCGCGATGTATTTGTTGGAGTTGGCTTCGTCGGTCATCATCTGGGCGTCGGGGCTCATGTTGGCGCGGATGATGGGTTGAATGTCGCCGACGCGAACGCCGTCAACGTGGAAGCTGCGGGCAGAGCCGCCGCGCTCAGCGAGGGTCACAACAACGTTTTTGTTGGCCCAAGCCATGCGACCCTTCTTGGGCGCACCTTCAACGCGACCGTAGAAGGTCTCACCGACTTCAACGGTGCCGCCGTTGCTGCCCATGGGCGAAGTGTCGGTGAAGCGCATCGCCTCACGGATGCGGTGCGACAAGAACCACGCAGTCTTGAGAGTGCAGCCCAAGGTGCGGTGGAGCTGGTTGCTCGAAATGCCCTTCTTGCTGGAGGCCATCAGGAGGATAGCCTGCAGCCAATGTCGCATGGGAATGTGGCTGGACTCGAAGATGGTCCCGACCTTCACGGTGAAGGGCTTTCGGCACTGGTAGCACTTGTAAGCGCCGATGCGGGTGGACTTGCCGCCCATCTTGGAGATGCGCTCCACGCCGCCGCAGTGCGGGCAGACGGGGCCATTCGGCCACAAGCGAGCTTCAACGAAGGCGTAGGCGTATTCTTCGTTGTGGAAGTGCTTGGCGGAAAGAATGGACTTCATGACGCATCCCCGTTGTTGATCCGAAATTTATCGGATCTAGTTGGGTACGTCAAGTACATCGATCTTTTGTTTTACCGAATTCTCGCGAGCTGGCCTAGGCGTAAGGTTTCAGTCCGCGATGGGCAAGGCATGCGGTCGCTCGCGCTATTTGCTCGTCGGTGAGACTGCCAATTCTGATTCGCATCGCTCGCATGTAGTCTGGCGCGACGAAGTACTTCGGCCCCCAAATCAGTTGCATGCGGCTATTCAGCGATAGTGCGAACCTGGTCGGCTTATGGAGCCCCAAACTCTTGAATTCGCCGGCAGGAATAATCAAATCGCCCTTGGCGTGGCTCTCGTCAAATTCGCCGGTGCCATAGGTGCAGATCACTGCACCCATCTGCTCTTTTTCGTTTACCCGAACATCTAACACCAGCGAAGGACGGGCTATTGGACCGGGCGTGATTCCGCTCTCTGGATAACGGCACCAGACCACATCGTATTGCTGAGGTAGTGTGTCAATCGGATAGCAAGGCTGCCCCATATAAGGGCAATATCACGACTTCCGGTTGACGGAAATCCATTCACCGCTTTTGAACACATCAGCGCATTCCGCATTTGCGGAATCGATCTGCGCTTGGGTCGGCTCGGAATAGTCGATCCGATAATGGCCAACCATCGGCAGCTGCGAGTCTTCTTTCGCAGCCTCGACCTTTTTAGACGGATGTACCCACTCGGTGAAATCGGCAACGGTGTTCTGAAGAAAAGCCATCAGAGCGGCCATGACGCGTCTTTCCAGCGCATTAGTTTGATTCTTGATTCTGCGCGTTCGAGTTAAGGAAGCCTTACGCTAGCTGTAGTTTGCAGATGGTCCAATAAGGTTCAGCCAGCAGACGAGACAATTATGGGGCTGGTGTGCCGCCTCCGCAACAACACTAATGGGTGAGTGTGATGCATATCACACTCCTAATTGTCTCATGGCTTTAACGCCTCAGAGGGCGGCGCCGTTCCTGACGGGTGCCGGGACGTCGGAGTTACTTCGCGAGGTAACGCAAAGGGGCGGTTAATCTTCGGGTTAACCGCCCCTTTGTGTGACGCACACAGCGCCAAGCAGTGAATCATTGCTCAAGTCGTATCTTGAGCAATGATTCACTGCTTATCTTGGTATGAACCAGAAATTCTAGGACGTGCTAGAATATGCCCATCTACGGTTTGTTCTTGGGCCGGTTGGCGCTGGCCTGTTTCCGAGCGCAGTGGCCTAGTTTGATTTTGGGAGTGGCCTGATTTGGATCGCGAGGTGTCCAATTAGCCAATTCCGCCTTTTGAGCGGTTTCGGAAAAGTTCTCGCTGCTCGGGAAAATATAGTTCCGGACAGGCGAACAAATGTTGTGTTCATGCGGTTTCGCTCGGCGGTAAATTTGGAACCACCAAGCGAAACGGAAAGGAGCAGCGCCATGGCTGAGCGCCGCCGGTTCAAGCAAACCACTTCACTCGAACATCGCCTTGCCGAAGAGGCTCGCCGCCTCCGGGACGAGGCTGAGCTGCTGCCCCACGGGCCGGTACGCGATGAGGCATTGCGCAAGGCTCGCCAGGCTGAGACCGGCTCGCACATGAGCGAGTGGTTGAGATCGCCGGGCTTGCAGCCGCCAGAATAGATTCGGCATATTCACCGTATGCCGTTTCAGATCAAAGCAGGCTCGTTCTTGGTTGTCGCCGCTACGCTGAGCGAGGCAATACGCTTGTTCGACACCCTCGAAGACCCGGAAGGCGTCACCGTCCGCGACATGGACGGCAGAGAGCTCAATGTGGACAACGCGCGTCGGATTCTCAACGAAGGCGAGCCCTCCTAATCTCGGTAGTTTTCCTAGGTTTTGTTCTCACATGGAGAACATGATGAGCGATCAAAAATTGATGGGTCATAAGAATGAGGCCGCCTCGATTGGGTGGCCTTTTTCATTTTTACAAAAGCGGGCTTCCGCTTGTGGCCTTAGCCGACCTACAGCGACGTCCGTCGGTCTGTCCGCTTACATCTGAACTCAGGACTGTTCCTCCGACCCAAGCCAAAGCTCCTCGTGCGAGACGTCGAAATCATTCGTCGCGCCGAGGCTTCCGAGAACACTGAGCGGCGCTCGTTGCACGCTCTCCTCGATCTCCGCTGCCATCGTCACATGGTCGCCGGGATGGACAATGACCCGCTCGATGCGATGGATGAACTCAAGGGGCTGACCGTTTTCGCTTGCGATCGGCTGCATGGGCTTGCCCCAACCGCGATCGAGAATTGCGTTGGCTGCCGCCACACGTGCATGCGCGGGAGCCTCCTTGTCGCGCAAGATGTTGACGAGCGTTTTTACGGCCAGCGCAGTGTGCGTTCGCGCAAGGCGCCCATGGCTACCGCACAAACGGTCCTATCCAACGCGAGAACCACTCGTCGGCTTCGCTTCGCGGGCCGCCCGGGTCCGTCCCGAAGATCGGCGGTGGAATAAAGTAGCTCGGCTCATCCTTAAACGCATCGGACGGCTTGCTCGCCTGCTGCGGGTTTTCGCCAATCGATGTTCGCCAGTTGACATATCGATTGTTGAAGTCTGCTGGAGGCAGGTACGGGATGGGCGCGCTTCCCGACGTGAACACGCTCCCCGCATTGGATGCGTTTGAACGTGTAAGGCGCCGGACCTCTTCGGGGGCGGCAGCTGCCGAAACTGGAGCGATCGAAAACACTCCCGGCGTTTCATCGGCGGGTCTGACGCCATTTGGCGTATTGGTCCAGTTTCCGAAACGATCGGCAAAGGTATCACCACGCATCTCATCTCGACCCAGCGGCGCGCTTCCGATCCCAGGCGGTGCGTGCACCGATGATCCAGATCCAAGACCGCCGTCGGCATTGCCAGCTGTCGCGCCATTGATAAATGTATCATACGCGGGTGCTCCAGTTGAGAACACTCCTCCATTGGCTACGGAATCTTTCGCTGCCCCGGAGTTTGATTCCTTCGATTTGGCGGCCTGCGTCATTGCGACAAGGAACGCGAGCGCTGCTGCCAATGATCCTGAGACGACTGGAGCCGCGAGGCCGAGCGCGGCCCCGCCCGCCAACCAAGGTAGAGCATCCTGCACCAGAGTTGAGCTTCCCGCGGAAGCATCACGCATCAACGGATTATCGTGGAATGGCAACGGCGCTCCTGTGGCCGGGTCAAATTTGAGGACTAACGGATCGGCTAGCGTGGCTGTGCTGGGAGGCAGTTGCCCGAGCCGCTGCTCATCCGGATTTGACGTTGGAAATGCCGGCAGTGCGCCCGTGAAGCGCGGATCGCTTCGAGTGAACCCTTCTGGCTGGTTTAGCCATTGGAAAAAGGGAGGGAAGAAGGGCGGTACCGAAGGGACATCACCCGGGTTAAGTGGCGTCGATGGCGGAACATGAAAGACATCATCGACAGGCATGAATTTCGAGTACTTTGTTCCACCCAGATTCTTGTTTCCCGACGTGATTTTGCTTGTATCGTGCTCAACTTCCCGATCCAACGCTTCTTCTCTCCGAGGATGGCCTTGTATTGCAGACCACGCCAGCAGATGCTCGTGTCCGGTCTCCAAGCCCCTCTGCTCGCGATCTCGAATATCTTGAAGTGAGTCCGGATTTTCCTTGAGATAAACCTCGTTTTGTTTGACGATTCTCTTGACGCCCTGCTCAACTTCCTCGGGCGTTCCTCCGATCGGGACGTTCGTGTAAAGCTCCCCCTTGTTAAAGCCGATGCGCATTGCGTCCATGAGCGCTCTTATCTTCACCGCGCGAATGTCCGGCTCGGGAATTTTGGTAATTTGATCCAGGACGCACTTGACAGTCTTATAGTAAGATTCCGGATGCCCGCCGGGATGCGGCGAAATCCCCATTGCTTTAGCCAGCCGATAATCCGCGGGCAGATAGATTCCGTTGGCAACGGAATCAATTCCCAATATCCGCGCATCGATTCCACGAAACGCATCATGACCTCCGAACTGTTGTGGAATGATGTGGTGATAGACTAAAATTGACATGCTGCTCCGATGCGCAAGAACGCTTAGCTTCGTGAAATTGATTGAGAGTTGAGAAACTTCGCCTAGCTGCGGAAGCGACTCGGCAGCGGCACGCGCGCGGTTACCGGCCTGCTCATCGCGAGGAGGTCGAGCTGGTCAGAATGCTTGAAAAGAAGGCGGGTGAAGATCTCAGTAATCTTCGCGCCTGGGCGCGCTTAGATAATTTCAAGGAAAGTGCGACGCCGTCGCCACCCCGGGGTCAGGCGCAACGCCACGCTCATCGACGCAAGCGATACTCAGCGTAATGCGAAAGGTCGAGGAACACTCTTCCGCCGCGAAAGTACATCATTGATTCGACCAATCGGCAGGGACCACCTGGAAATCTCCGTCAAAATCCGAGGTCAGTCACATCGTCGAACAGGAGGCCCCTCAATCCAGCCGCTTTCCAGGCGTTTTTGAAGTCTCCGTCGCATATGACGGATTGTTCGGCGAACGCCATTCGAAACACATGGGCATCGCCAACCGCTTGATCCCTGAAAATAAGTTCGGCATCCCAAAAACCGTAGCATTTCTGTCCGAAACATCGAGAAGCCGGCTCGTCGTCAATCTCTATGGTCAAACGCGAACGCTCTTCATCCAGAGCGTCGAGAATACGACGCGCATCGCAAAACCAGTAGCCCGGCCCGTCCCAGATGCCTCCGGAAACTTGGATGTCGCAGGCAACGAAAGTAAACCCCTCGGAGTCGACAGCCTCCAACGCGGCCTTGGCGCGATCAGAGACCAGCCAAAACGCGAACCAGCGCTCGACATCCCGAGGCCGACGTCTTCGCGATGTGAACTTGAGGCACGGTGGCCCGGCAAAATTCGACAATTGTCCCGGCCAAAGGTCAAAGGGGCTATCGTCATCGACATAGAAGCCACTGGCGGCGCCTGTTCGATAAAAATCCATCATATAGAACTTGCGCTTGCGCGACTTGGAGCGCCTGTCCGGCTTTGATTGTCCGTTACCCATCTGAGCATCTACCACTTGCACGGAAATGAGAATTTTTGGCTTTTTTATCATCCAGAAAGCAATTTGGCTTGCGCGGGCGCAACAAACTGAGGCCGCGACGAGCGGCGGCGGCGTTTCCGTGCCTTGGGCCATTCCCCAAGCAAACAGCGTTATTCATCAATGCACCGTCGAACTTCGTGAGTTGCCTGGCGTGTCTAACGACCTCAGCATCCCCAAATCTCCTTGAAGAAATCAGGTACAAGGGCTCGTCAGTTTTGGTAGGGATCTCCAAGGCTCACGCCTTTGATACTCGCATTCTTGCACGCGTCCTTCATGCCTGATCAAAAGTAATTCTCCGCTCCAGGAAGCGCGGCGTTTCGGCTAGCGGAAGAAAGCCACCCTTGCCGCGCGGCGAGAGCAGCACGCAGCCGACTCCAAGAGCGGAGAGATTTTCCAATTTCAACCCGGGAGGCTTTTGAATTCTGAAATCCATTCCAAAGCGATAGAATTTGAGCGCTTTCGGTTTTCGCGTTGGATTGCGCTACACGGTCATACGATGATCGCTCCCTCACGCGCGCTGGCTCAGAGCCGATATCAATGACAACAAAAAACCCGCGGGCATCCCCACGGGCTCGATCTAAACTCAATTTCTTGATGATGCCATCATGCCAGTGTTTTGCCCGACGTGTCAAATAATCGATTGCGAACGTCACACTCGCAACTTGGCCGCGTGTCATCACGCACGATCACGCCGAACCGTCACTGCAGAACAACACGGGCAAGCCCTCGAATTGATCGGAGTCCTTGTGACGAACTGAAAAGCGCTCGCGCGCATCGCCACCAAACGTATCTCCGTCCTTGATGACGGCTCCGTGCTCGACCAGATAGACGGCAAGACCGTCCACCTTGTTGAGCAACGTCTCAAGAGGGAGCTTTTGGCTCTCGAATTGAATTTCACGCTCCGCAAACGCCGACAATCCCATCGACACTGCGCCGATACCCGCTTTCGATCGGAACGGTAGGATGTCGATCCAGAGCGAGCTCGGATAATCCGGGAACGGCGCAAATGATTGGCTGGACAACTCGAGCCATTGATCGGCGGACCGCGCGACTTTGCCGTTCCAAACGACGGCGCAGCATTGCGGCATGGTCGCTATCAGTGCGCCGATGACCGCGGTCGTGAGACGAGCGTTGACGAGTGGCCGCTCGTTTTTGCTGATCACCGAAACGATTACATGCCCGCGATGCCGCGCCGCGACCGCTTTGGCCTGTGGCCATATCGTGGAAGCGCGCGACCATAGGGCGAAATCGTCAGGAATCGGAGCCGGCATCGGCATCACCGCGATGAGTTCACCTCCGCAGCGGATGGTAGGTGACTCCCGGCGATCGTTCACTGCGCCCTCCCCGTCCAACTCGGCCGGCAATTCGGGATGTCGCGCTCGAATAGCTTGCGAAAGTGCAACCATGTCCGGTGTTGCGGGAGTCTCAAGCAAGACCATGGCAAGAAATCTACTCATCGGTCGCCTCACGGACGTCGCGAAGCACGACGAGAACTTTGTCGCGGTCCGCTTGCAGGATGTTTCATCAAACTAGAACATAACGGGAACATTGTCAACCAAGGGTTGCCTTGCATTCCACTTTTCGAGTGCCTTAGGTGCTACGCGAAAATCCGGCGCATCCCGCACGAGTCCCCCATGCTCACCATCCACCCCGACGACCTTACCTCCGAGCCCACCCTTCGCCTGCTCGCGCTGCACCTCGCCGGCATGCACGCGAACTCGCCGCCGGGCAGCGTGTTCGCGCTCGACCTCTCCGGGCTGAAGACGCCTGACGTCACGGTGTGGTCGGTGCGCGACGGCGACGACGTCGTCGGCATCGGCGCGCTGAAGGAGCTGGGCTGCGGCGGCGCCGAGGTGAAGTCGATGCGGACGCATCCCGATCATCTGCGCCGCGGCATCGCGGCGCTGCTGCTGGATCACATCGCGCGCGAGGCCCGCGCGCGCGGCGTGATGCGGCTCAGCCTCGAGACCGGAAGCGGGCCGGCGTTCGAGCCGGCGCTGGCGCTGTATCGCAAATACGGCTTCGTCAACGGCGAGGCCTTCGCCGACTACGCGCCGAGCGCCTTCAACCAGTTCCTGCATCTGCAACTCGCGCGTTGAGCTTCACGTCTCCGCGACGCGATGCGGCACATCTGCGCATCGCGACGTGCCCGATAGGAACGGCACCTCTCCTGCCCCGTTGGCCTTCACAACCAACCCAGGAGGAAGCTCATGAAGAAGATCATCGTCGCCACCGCCGCGCTCGCCATGATGTGCGGTTCGGCTTTCGCGCAGAGCAGCGGCACCACGCCCGCGCCGCAATCGAACACCATGTCGAAGCCGGGCACGTCCGGCAGCATGAACAAAGGCAGCATGGACAACAACTCCATGAACAAGGGCGCGATGGGCAATGACGGCACCACCGGCATGGGTTCGGGCTCGGGCACCACGGGCGGCGCCAGCACGCCGACGTCGCCGAGCGGCGGCAGCTCGAATGCGGGCGGCCAGGGCTCGGCCGGCGTCGCCGGCGGCAAGTAGCGCACGACATCAGGGGCGGCTCTCGCAAGGAGCCGCTTCGATGCCGCTCTGTCCAAAAGTGTACTTTGGCCCACCCCGCGCGAAATGAGTAAGTCACTCAAGCGGCTCAAACTGAGATGCGAACGCTCACCGAAAGATTGTGCGCGTCCCAACGAAAGTTAGAGACTCGGCTCCGCGAAGAGCCTAGGCTTCCACCATCACCGCAAGGCCCTCGGCATTTATCGGTGATGAGAACGCCGGTCGCGCTCCCGCCCAATGCGAATGCAGGGAGCAGCAACATGCTGAAGCGGCGTCGTTTCAAACAGACAAAAACCCTTCACGAACGTCTGACCGAGGAAGCCGAAAAGCTGCGCGCTCAGGCGCGTGCGCTGGCGCCGGGGCGGCAGCGCGAGTTGCTGCTGCGCCGGGCACGGCAGGACGAGATGGCGATCCAGATCGAAGCGTGGTTGCATTCACCGGGATTGAGGTCACCGACATGATCGAGGACATCAGGCAGTATCGCGCCTATCTCGTCGGCGAGAACGGCGTGTTTCAATCCGCCGAGGCGTTCGAGGCAGCGTGCGATGCCTCCGCGCTCACCTTCGCCGAGCGGTTCGCGCGCCGCGGCGACGTCGAGGTCTGGCAGCTCGGCCGCAAGATCGGCCTGCTCAAGCGCGCCGAGCCGTTCACGACCAACTGATCCTCCCGCACTTTCATTCGTCCCGATCGCGCGCGTGTCCACCGCGCGCGATCGCGTTCATGTATCGCGTTCTTGTATCGCGTTCTTGCGACCTCCTTCGATCGAAGGAGGCTGTGTGCGCGTCCTCACGGATACGCGCGTCGCGCCGGTCTATCACTCATCCCACGACGACATTCTGCTTCACACAAACAGAACAGGTGGACCATGACGAAGACGGCGATGATCACGAAGCTGGCGGCCGCGATGGTGCTGGCGAGCGTTGCGGCAGGTGTTGCGATGAGCCCGGCACAGGCCGGCTGGGGCCCGAACGGGCAGTATGGCAATGCGCAAGCCCAGGCCAAGCCCGGCTGGGGCGGCTATGGCGGCAATGGCCAGCGTCCTGTCGTGGTGGTGCCCGGCCCGCGCCCGGTGCAGCCGCAGGTCGTGGTCTATCCGCGGCCGGTGCCGCCCCCGGTCATCGTCCGCCCGGTGCCCGTGCCCGTGGTCGTGAACAAGCCGGTCTATGTCCCCGGTCCGGTGGTGGAGAAGACAGTGGTGGTGCAGCGGCCCGCCGTGGTGAGCACGCCGGCGCCGGTGGTGGCCGCGGCTCCCGCCCCGGTCGCCAACAACAATTGCAACTGCCTCGTGAAGGAATATCCCTCGGCCGGCGTCGTGGTGTTCCGCGACATCTGCACCAGGGAGAGCGCGACCTACACCAACCTGCCGCAGCAGACCTCGCAGGCCGTGCTGCCGCCGACGCAGTAAGTCCAGCCGGCCGGCCGATCGGCCTGCATCAGTGATGCCTCGAGTGACGTCTTGCGAACGCGGCGGGATTGCCTGCCGCGTTCGTCGCGTTCTGGACTCTATGCGGCGTGCTGCACCTCGTGCTGCAGTTGGGCGGGGCGCTCGATCCGCGCCTCCAGCAGGGCGATCGAGGTGCGCAGATTGTCGCGCCGCGCCCGCAGGCTCTCGGCCAGCATGGAATAGGTGGCGCTGCCGGGGTCGGCATTGCCGGTCTTGCGCTCCTCCTCGGCAATGTCGCCGTCGAGCATTTGGATCCGCCAGTTCAAATCGGAGATCAGCGCGTGGAGTTGCAGGGACGCGGTCGCTTCGAAACGGGACGTAGTCTGCATGGGATCGCCTCAATCTGGAACGGCCCGAACCGCCGGGCCTGGATTAAGACGTGACACAGCAAGAGCGATGCCAGCTCTGCTGCTTCCGTTGCGCTGTGGGACCCGTGAAGGAGAAGACGGCCCCGGCTGGGGGGCTTTGGGGCTTGCAGTGTGGCCGGGGCCGCTCCGCCGGCCCGGCGGCGAGCCGGCTCACGTCAATGAACCGCTCGCATGCTTCGTTCCTAAGCGCGAAACACAGGCGCTCACTCCTCCGCGAGCTTGATTTCGATGTAGGCGTCGACCGTCTCGGCAAAGGACCGTTGCACGCCGACGGCCGCGCCGTGCTGCTCCAGCGTATCGCGCTGAAGCACGCGCAGCCCTCGGCCGCGAAGGCAGGCCGGCGCGGTGTTGAAGTAATGATCGATGGCGCCCTTGGCCTGCGGAATGGCCTTCGGATCGCCCCTGGCGATCAGGAGCCGCAACAGGCTCTGGCATTCGGCGAGACCCGGCATGGATGCGTCCTTCAACCCTGGCGCGACTTCGGCTTCGGCCGCCTGACGGGCTGGGTGTGGGTGCCGAACAGCATCAGCAGAAACGCGACTTCTTCCTTCGAACCGACCTGGATCATGATGATCTCCTTTTCGCTTGGTTGGTCGAGGCCAAGCGGCGGAGCGTTCGAGACAATCGGGTTTCAGGATTGTTTCAGGAATGTTTCGTCGGGCGATGGTGGCCGAGCCGCGGGATCGGTCGACGTCTCGACAACAGCGCGAAGGTAAGTCACCCGCGAAATCTATCGGTCCGGATCGATCCCGTCCGGCTGCACCAGATCCTTCGAAGCCTGCAGCACCGCCATGCTGAGCAGATGAGCCAAAACATCCAATTTTGCCGCAACGGCCAAATCGCACAATTCTGAACAGGTATCGAGAATACGGGCAGCGACCTTGGAAGGTTCGTTCAACATCGAATCTCCTCAAGGCCTTATCCAAGCACGCTTCGGTTGCCTCCACCACTGGTAGAAAGTCGACGTCAGAAAAACTGATGGCCCATTATGAAGACTTATATCCGTAAAAGTGGGGATAGATGAAAGCGCAACCCTTGCGTAGTATTACGGGCATCACCGCACGGCACGTGGCATATATCGGTGACGAGATCGCAAATTTGCGCTCCCTGCCTCCATTTTCCACGCGGGAGCGCGCAATGTGCGACGCCGGTATCGAGACCGTCGTGTCTACGCAGGGTCCTTCAACCGCTGAACGCCCATCTCCGGCCGAGGCGCTGCGACTCACGGCCGCATTTTTCCGCATCAAGGACGTTGCAAGACGCGCCGAGGTCGTGGCGCTGGCCGAGCGCTACGCCGAACAGCCCTGACCCTCAGTCGCTCACGCCGCGAGCGTCTGCCGGCTGGCGCGGTATCGGTCGATGGCGCGATTGATCAGCATCAGCCGCCGGCGTTCGCCATTTGCGACAAGCCCGATCATGACGTCGATCAGGATACGCATGGTTTCGGCAGGATCGTCGATTTCGCCGGATCGATCGAGCACATCCCATGCAATCTCGATGGAATTCTCGACGAGGAGTGAAAGCTGCTCGGTCATGCGGGGACAACACCGGAGTGCAGGCACCGTTCCCGACGCCGGCTTGCCGAGGCTGCGGCCACCGACAGTCTCAAATTTTAATCAAATGCACCAATCCGGATTTGCCGGACTGAAATCCGTTCGTGCCACGCTGCGACACATCCGATGCGAGACCGCAGGCGGATGGGAGAATTCATCGGGAAACCCTCGGAGCCCCCAGATGTATTACGTCGCCGCTGCATTGCTGGTGCTGTCGGGACTGTTCTACTCCGCGAGCCATCACGAACTCGGTCAGTTCGGCGCGGATGTCTGCACGTACGGCCGGACGTTCTGCGACACGCCGATCATGGTCTTCGCCGGCAGCGCATTGGCCGCCGCCTGGGGCATGTTCGTCAGCGTGAAGTAGCAGGCAGCGCCCTCGCCTCAGGTCTCGTCGTTGCGGTAGCGCTCGCGGACGATGCTGTCGGCGACATGCCGCTCGACGCGGCTGCGATAATGATTGCGCAGCACGCCGTAGATCAGCGCCGCCAGCAGGATGAAGGCGCCGATGAAGAAGACGATTTCGAGACCCATGATGTCCTCCCTCAGGCGTTGACCGCCTAAGCCGCCAGCTCCTTGCGGACGGCGGCGGCCGAATTGCCGACCTTGTCGACGGCCTTCTGCAGCTGCTCGCGGGACACGCCGAGCGCATGCGTCCAGTATTTCACCTCGTAAGCCTGGTGCATGTTGATCTTGCTGCGGTCAGGCTGCTCGCGCTTCGTCAAGCTGTCCATGGACGCGTCCTCCTCGTCGGGATGAAAACGCAAACGCAGTGGCGCCGTTCCTTTCGCGAACCCGTCCTCGTCATCACAGGTGTTGCGGACCTAACAAAGGATAAGGACGTGCCGTTGCGGCGCGCGGCATGCTCGAGACAACCGGGAGAAACAGCATGGACGAGCAATTCATCAGGGGACGCGTCGTGGCGGTTCGCGAGCTCGCGGAAAAGGCTGATCCGTTCACGCGGCGCCGCCTGCTCGCGCTGGCGAACCGATATGAACTTGGCCTGTCCGGCGCGCGGCCACTGCCGAAACGTCCGGGCGAGGTCGAGCCGTCGGCACCGCGCTAGCGGCGCTCACGTTCCGGGGTTCACGATTGCCGCCAACGGCCGGCTTACACGCGCAGCCACAGCATCGAGGCGAGCACCGCCGAGAACAGGAACAGGCAAACGATTGCGACCCTGAAAACCCAATCGGCGGCCAAATACGCCCCCTCTGCCAATTTCATGTGCCTTGCCCCCGCACGACGGCTATGGACCATCGTGTCTCTCCTTCGGTCGCCCGGAACCGGCGATCAATCGGCAGCGCAACGCATGAATCCAATTGCGGTTCCTAACTTTTGAGGGGTTCCATCCTGACAAATGTTGGTCGCGCGCTTCGTCCGGACCGGCCCATCTTAACATTTGTTGGCTTTTGAGGCTCCCGAAACGGATCGTCCACAATGTTCGAAACCCGCGGCGGCCTGATTTAACCTTTGTTATCAACAGCAAGGCCGGGTCTGTGCTTTTTCAACCCGCGCGCTTCGATGGCGCGGGGGATATCGAGACGTGACAAGCGACAGGATCTGGGCGCCGCTGTTTCAGCGCCTGCGGACAACCACGGGTGCGGATGACAGGGATCTGCAAGCGCTAGCAGCACTGCCGTTCACGCTGCGCGATTTCCGCATGAACGAGACCGTGCTGCGTGATGGCGAAACGCCGGGGGAATGCAGCCTGATCGCCGACGGCTTCTGCTTCCGCGCCAAGACGGTGGCGGACGGCAAGCGCCAGATCCTGTCGATCCACATTCCCGGCGATCTCCCCAACCTGCAGAACCTGCATTTCGCAACCGTCGACCACGACCTCCTCGCGCTGTCCGACTGCACGCTGGCGTTGGTCGGACGCAAGGCGCTGAACGATCTCATCCGCGAGCGGCCGAGCGTCGGCGACCTGTTCTGGCGCGACACGCTGGTGGACGCCGCGATCTCCAGAGAATGGATCGTCAATGTCGGCCAGCGCTCGACCTACAACCGTCTGGCACATCTGATCGTCGAATTGCGCGAGCGGCTGCGCCTGGTCGGCCGCGTCATCGACAACACCTTTGCGATCCCGTTGACGCAGGAGCAACTCGGCGAAGCCATGGGCGTGACCAGCGTCCACACCAACCGCATCCTGCGCGACCTCCGCATCGACGGCGTGCTGGAGCTGCAGCGCGGCACGGTGAAGATCCTCAACGAGGCGAAGCTGCAGGAGCTGGCGCAATTCGACGGCCGCTATCTGCATCTGTCGCCATCGTCCTGAGCCTGATGGCTCCGTCGCAGGGATGGTATTTATCTACGGTCGCTCACCGGCCGTTCACATTCGCAATCAGTGCGGCGCAGACATTTTGCGATATGATCGTGCTTGAGACGTGAATCCGTAATCGCGGAAACCTGCCCGTGTCGAACCGATCGCACCACCGCCCAAACAAGCACGACGCGGCCGATGCGCCCACCAAGTCCGCGCCGATGCTGCTGCAGCGGCTCGGCCCCGGCCTCATCACCGGCGCGGCCGACGACGATCCGTCGGGCATCGCCACCTATTCGCAGGCGGGCGCGCAGTTCGGCTACGGGCTGCTCTGGACGGTGTTCCTGACGCTGCCGTTCATGATCGCGATCCAGCTCGTCAGCGCGCGGATCGGTCGGGTCACCGGCAAGGGGCTCGCCGCCAACGTGCTGCAGATCGCACCGCGCTGGATCGTGCTGGGACTGGTCTCGCTGCTGGTCATCGCCAACACCTTCAACATCGCCGCCGACATCGCGGCGATGGCGGAAGCGCTCTCGCTGGTGATCGGCGGGCTCAACCACGAGCACGCGCTGATCTTCGCGGCCGGCTCGACCATTCTCCAGGTGTTCGTGCCCTATCGCCGCTATTCGCCGGTGCTGAAATTCCTGACGCTGGCGCTGTTCGCCTATGTCGCGACCGCCTTCACCGTGAAGATCCCGTGGAGCACGGCGCTGCTCGCCGCGGTGTGGCCGAAGGTGAATGTCAGTGGCGACTATTTCCTGATGGTCGTCGCCGTGCTCGGCACCACCATCAGCCCGTATCTGTTCTTCTGGCAGGCCTCGCAGGAGGTCGAGGAGATGAACCAGGGCAAGCGCGACAAGCCGTTGCGCGATCTGCCGAGCAGTGGCAATCACCCCGAAATCGCTCGCATCAGGGCCGACACCATCGTCGGCATGCTGCTGTCGAACTGCATCGCCTTCTTCATCATCCTGACCACGGCGTCGGTGCTGAACGCCAACGGCGTCACCAACATCGTCTCCGCCACGCAGGCCGCCGAAGCGCTGCGGCCGCTCGCCGGCGACTTCACCTTTGCGCTGTTCGCGCTCGGCATCATCGGCACGGGGCTGCTGGCGATCCCGGTGCTGGCGGGCTCGGCGGCATATGGCGTCGCGGAAATTTTCGGCTGGCGGGCGACGCTGGAGGCGCGGCCGGAGAAGGCGGTCGGCTTCTACACGATCATCGCGGCTGCGACCATCATCGGCTTCGGGCTCGGCTTCACCGGCATCGACTCCATCCACATGCTGGTGTGGAGCGCGGTGCTCAACGGCATCGTCGCGGTGCCGATCATGGCGATGATGATGTTGATCGTCTCGAGCGAGCCGATCATGCGTCGCTTCAAGGCCCGCTCATCGCTGGTCGCGCTGGGCTGGCTCGGCACTGCGCTCATGGCGCTGGCCGTGCTCGCCTTGGTCGGCGCGTCCGTGGCGGGTTGATCAGACCGGCGAGAGCGCGGCCGAGATCTGCGATGCGATGACGAAGGCCGCGAACACGGCCGGCACGCTGATGAATCGCAGGAATTGGTCTACCGAAAGCATCGTTGTCTCCCCAAAGACAAAAGCACCTTCGCCCGCCGCGCTACTCCACCCCTTGCGCGACGTGCTGATCGGCCGTCAAAATACGATCCGAAACGGCGGCCCCACCCATCGTGAGGAGCGCCAGAACGCAAATCATGGCTAGAAACTGCATGACCCCGTCATCGGTTCCGATTGTGGCCAAATAAGTCTGGGTTTGGCGCAATTTCGGGACGAACCCGGGAAAGATCATGGCCATCAACACCGGATTCTACGGGCTTTTTCCAAAAACCGGGCCGGAGGGCGCCTTCCGTCGCGCCTTGGCGGGCTTCACGGCGATCGGGCGAAGGCATGATCCGGAAAAGTGCGAAGCGGTTCTCCGAAAAGATCATGCTTAAACAACAACCTAAAGCGCGATGACGATTCATCCCAATCTCATCGCGCTTTAGCCTAACAATTGCAGCGGGGCCGGGCTTGTGACCGGGCCAACAAGAACAACAAGGCCCGGACGGGCCCGCAGGGAGCGCCATGACCGCATCATCAAAAGCAACGAGCCTCGAAATCCTCGCCTGCGACGCCGGCTGGAGAAATTACCACTTCGTCAAACTGACGACGGAAGACGGCATTGTCGGCTGGAGCGAGTTCGACGAGGGTTTTGGCTCACCCGGCGTCGGCGCCGCGATCCAGCGCTTTTCTGGCCGCGTCATCGGGCAGAACGTCTTCCAGCACGAGCGCATCTTCGCCGAGCTGTTCGCGGCCACCCGCCCCGCAGCCGGCGGTGTCGTAGCGCAGGCGCTCGGCGCGATCGAAAATGCCATGCTCGACGCCAAGGCAAAGTGTCTCGGCGTGCCCTGCTATGAGCTGCTCGGCGGCAAGATCCGCGATCGCGTCCGGGTCTACTGGTCGCATTGCGCGACGTGGCGGATCAATCATCCGTCCTGGTACAAGCCGCCGATCGAGAACCTCGACGGCGTCAAGGCGATGGGCCGCGAGGTGCGCGAGAAGAAATTCACCGCGCTGAAGACCAACATCTTCTCCTATGACGACGGCAAGCCGACCGGCTGGCGGCCGGGCTTCGGCTCGCCCTTCTCCCCGGAGATCAATGTCGATCGCAAGATCCTGCGCGACCTGCACATGCATCTGGAGGCGATCCGCGACGGCGCCGGTCCCGACGTCGACATCCTGCTCGACTGCAACTTTAACGCCAAGACCGAAGGCTATCTGAAGATCCTGCGCACGATTGCCGACCTCGACATGTTCTGGATCGAGATCGACAGCTTCAATCCGGAGGCGCTCGGCTATATCCGCAGGCAGAGCCCGCATCCGATCTCATCCTGCGAGACGCTGCTGGGCCTGCGCGAGTTCCTGCCCTATTTCCACGAGCAGGCCATGGACGTCGCGATCATCGACACGCCCTGGAACGGCGTCTGGCAATCAATGAAGATCGCAGCCGCGGCGGAAGCCTTCGAGGTCAACGTTGCTCCGCATAATTTCTACGGCCATCTCTGCTCGATGATGAATGCACATTTCTGCGCCGCCGTGCCGAACCTGCGCATCATGGAAATCGACATCGACCGCCTCGCCTGGGACCGCGAGCTCTTCACGCACGAGCCCGATATCCAGAACGGTCACCTCGTCATTCCGGACCGGCCCGGCTGGGGCACCGAGCCGAACGAAGACGCATTGCGCGCACACCCGCCGAAGACGAGCGGCGGGCTGCTCAATTACGGGCGCAAGAGTTGAGGTAGCAAGAGTTGAGGTAGACTCCCGAGGGAGATTAGGGCGTCACGGGATTGACGGTCGGAGACGTCTTCGGTCCCGGCCGCTCCGGCTCGACCGGCGATTTCTGCTCGGTCGGAAGCACCTTGGCGCCGGCAGCCTGCGCGGCTTCACCCGTGTTCGCGTACATCGCGACATGAGCCGGCTGCGTCTTGGCCCGGCTCCACGGCCCATGATCGACGATCAACATCGCCGCGATCGTCACGCCGGCCACGATCAGCGCGATCACGCCGGGATGGCGAAGCGCCGAGGACATGGAGTTTGTGAAGCGATCAGTTGTCATCGAATGATCCATCATTTTTCCTCCCGCAGGTTAATTCGAATGCGCCCTGCGAGTTCCGCCGTTCAGCAAAGCAAGTTCCAAGCCGCCATGCGGAACCAGACCATCACGATGCGTTTACTTCACGTCGGGACGCGCATCGCCGACGAACTTGTCGCGGTTCGGCATTTTCACCGCAGCGAGCGATTTCGCATCGAGCGTCGCATCCGCTCCCACCAGGCCGTTCAGGTTCAGGATGTAGGCGGACACTGCGTAGACGTCCTCATCGCTGAGCGATTGTGGCGCGTTCTGCGGCATGGCGCGGCGAATGTAGTCAAACAACGTCGGCGCATAGGGCCAGAAACTGCCGACCGTGCGGATCGGCTTGGCCGTGCCGATCGTGCCCTGCCCTCCGACGAGCCGGTCGCCCAATCCGCCCTCACCCTTGTCGCCGTGGCACGCGGCGCATTGCTGGGCGAAGACCTCGCGACCATGGCCGACTGACCCACTGCCCTTCGGCAGATTGCTGCCATCGCGCCCGACGTCGATATTCCAGCCAGCGATTTCCGCGGCCGTCGCGGGACGCCCGATGCCGTAAGAGCTTTGCGCTTGCGCGCCGCTCGCAAGGACACATAAAGCCATTGCGAAGGCGACACCATGGATCTCACGCCAGCGCATTGGTCACCTCGCCGTCAGCCGCGATGCGCCAGGGCCAGATCGCGTTGTTGTGGTAGAAATAATTCTCGCCGCGCACGGCGAGCAGCTCGGCGAGCGTCGGCTGCACGTAGCCGGTCTCGTCGATCGCACGGCTCTGGATCACCGCGGGCTTGCCATCCCAACGCCATGGCAGACGGAAGCGCGTCAAGGCACGCGTCAGAACCGGCTCCTGCAAATGTGCGTCCTGCCAGCTCTTGCCGTCATCGACGGACACTTCGACACGCTTGATCTTGCCGTGACCTGTCCACGCGATGCCGGTGATCTCATGGAAACCGGGCGCACCCAGCCGCTGACCGCCGGACGGACGCGTGATGATCGATTTCGCTTCCATGTAGAAGGAGAATTCGCGCGCGGTGCCGTCAGGCAGAAGATCCGTGTATTTCGACGTCTCCTCGCGCGAATAGACGGGCTCCGCGGTCGCATGCAGGCGGCGCAGCCACTTCACGTTCATGTTGCCTTCAAAGCCCGGCAGAAGCAGCCGCAGGGGATAGCCCTGCTGCGGGCGCAATCGCTCGCCGTTCTGGCTGTAGACCAGCATGGCATCCTCCAGGCATTTCTCGATCGGAATGCTCCGGGTAAGTGCCGCGGCGTCGGCGCCTTCGGCGATGAGCCATTTGGCTTCCGGTTTCAAACCGGCCTCCTGGAGCACCAGCTTCAGGCTCACGCCCGTCCATTCGGCACAGCTCAGCAGACCGACGAGATCCGATGCCGTCTTGCCGTAGGGCTTGGTGTAGCCGGGATTGCCGGAGCATTCGAGGAAGTGAATGCGTGACTCCGACGGGAAACGCCTGAGATCATCCACGCTGAAGATCAGCGGACGTTCGACAAGGCCGTGGAGCATCAAGCGGTGCTGTGCCGGATCGATGGTCGGGACGCCGCCGTGATGCCGCTCGTAGAACAACCCGTTCGGCGTGATGATGCCGTCGAGCTCCTGCAACGGCGTCCGGCCGGACGCGGAAATGTACTGCTTGAGATTCTTCGAGATGTTCTTGACGACGCCCTTCTCGAACGGCGACGGCGTACCATATGGCTGGCTGCCCATGGGATCGCCGGGCGTCTTCATCCATTCGGGCACGTTCGGTGGCAGATTATCTGCCTCCGAGGCGACCGCCGCGCCTGTCCCAAGAACTGCACCGCTAGCCATCGCCGTGCCGGTTTGTAGAAAGCGGCGGCGCGTTGTCCGGGCAGATGTCTCGTCGGCGTCGATCGTGCTGCTCATCGCGGATCCCCAGCTGAAAGCTCGACCCGCATCAAACCTGCCGCGATGCGCATTTGCAATTCGCAGCCGTTTCAAAAACAGGCGACTTTGATCAGGACTGATCTAAATCCGCCGGCTCCAACAGCAGTTCCCTTCTTCGCAGTGCAAAAAACGCGCGTGTCATTCTCCAGGAGCGATCGCGTTGCTCGGCGTCGGCCGGTCGATGACCTGCTGACCGAACAAGCTTCCGATCAGCTCGACCGCTGTGCGTGCGGTACGGCCCCTCTCGTCCAGGAACGGATTGAGCTCGACGATGTCGACCGAGCCCACCAGGCCGGAATCATGCAGCAGCTCCATGATCAGATGCGCCTCGCGATAGGTCGCTCCGCCCGGCACGGTCGTCCCGACGCCCGGCGCGACGCATGGATCGAGGAAATCGACATCGAAACTGACGTGCAGCACGCCATTGCTCGCCTTGACCCGTTCGATGACCCGCCGGATCAGCACGGCGACGCCGAATTCATCGATCTGCCGCATGTCGACGATCCTGATCCGGCGCGTGCGCATCAACTCTTTTTCGAGCTTGTCGATCGAACGTGCGCCGAACAGATCGAGCTTGTCGGGATCGATCGAGGCGCGCGGATCGTCACCCAGTAAGCCATCAAGACCATGCTCGCCGCACAGGAAGGCCGCCGACATGCCATGCATGTTCGCGGTGATCGTCGTATCCGGCGTGTTGTAATCGGCATGCGCGTCGAGCCAGAGCACGAACAATTCACGTCCATGCTCCTGCCAGTGACGCGCCATCGCATTGACCGAGCCCATCGACAGCGTGTGGTCGCCGCCGAGGAAGATCGGCAGCGCGCCGGTTTGCGCGATCTCGTAAGCTCTGCGGCTGAGCAGGCGCGTCCAACGCTGAATTTCCCGATAATGATTGGCCTTTTCCGGCGGCTTGTCGCTGAGGTCCCTGATCTCGGCGACGGAAAGATCACCGTAATCGACGACCTCGAATTCCAGACTCTCGAGCAGCGTCCCGAGTCCGGCGGTGCGCAAGGCCGCGGGGCCCATCAAGGTGCCGCGTTGCGAAGCGCCCATGTCGATGGGCGCGCCGAGCAAGGCGATGCGCCGGGCTCGATCCGTCATGGTTCGATCGGTCACCGCAATCTCCCGAGATGAGCAAGGCTGCGCCAACCTAACAGAGATTCGCACCCGTCGTTTCACGGGTACGCCGCGATGAGAATGTTGCTCCGGAACAAATTCCCGTGGCCCGCATTTTCTCTGCAAGGCCGGCACCCGCCGTTCAAAACGGCGCCTGTCGCGGATAGCCAAAGGTCTTCGGGCCCGCTGTTCAAAACGAGCGCACGCGCGGATAGCCAAAGGTGCCGGCCTCAGTCTCTTTATTTATCGGCTTCGGAGGCCACGCGCTTGAGCACGGAAATACCGCAGCCCAATCCTCAGCCTGGTGTCACCGAACGCGCGATTGACGCGGCGACCGACGTCTCCCGCACGATTGGTGAGGTCGCTGGCGGCCTGCACGCGGCAGTCGATCGCCTCACCGGAGCGATTGATGAAGCGCGAAAGCCGGGTAAGCCACTGTCCACGGTCGCGGCCATCACGCGTGAGGCGCCCTTGGCCAGTTTGTTCGTGGCGTTTCTGTTCGGCGTGGCGGTTGCGCGCCGTCGTTGACGCCGGCAGGCTTCAAGCGGCGCTGACGGCTTCGAGCTCATCCGCCAGAAACTGCTTCTCGAACGCATCCGCAGGCATCGGGCGGCCAAAGAAATAGCCCTGTCCTTCCTCACATCCCATGCTGACCAGAAAATCCGCCGTCGCACGGTTCTCGATGCCTTCGGCCACGACTGTCAGTCCGAGCTGCTTGCTGAGGCCGATGGTGGAGCTGACGATCGCCGCATCATCGGAATCGGTGAGCAGATCGAATACGAACGAGCGATCGATCTTCAGCCCGTCGAGCGGGAATTTCTTCAGATAGCTCAGGCTGGCGTAGCCGGTGCCGAAATCGTCGAACAGGATGCGGACACCAAGCTGCTGGATCCGTTTGAACATGTCGAGCACGCGGCCCTCGTCGTGCAACAGAATGTCCTCGGTGACCTCTATTTCGAGCAGTGAGGGCGTGAGCCCCGTCGCATCCAGCAGATTCGCGACCGAATGCGCGAGATCACCGGTGTGGAGCTGCGACGGCGAGAGGTTGATGGCAACGCGGACATCGCGGCCGGATAGCTCCCAGGCACGCGCCTGGCGAGCGGCGGTTTCCATGACCCAATTTGCAATCCGCTCCGAGAGCGCCGAGGTGTTGACCACCGGCATGAATTCTCCGGGCGAGACGTAACCACGCACCGGATGCCGCCAGCGGATCAGTGCCTCGGCGCCGATCAGGCTGCCATCAACCAGGCGGATCTGGGGCTGATAGAACAGTTCAAACTCGCCGCGGTCTGCGGCCAACGCCAGCTCGCTTTCCAGCGTCAGGCGGTTCTCCAGCTCCTGGCGGATCGCGCTTTCAAAGATCACATGGCTGCCACGCCGCGTGAGCTTGGCCTTGGTCAGCGCCAGATGGCCGTTGCCGAGGAGATCGTCGGGATTCTGCCCGCCTTCCGGAGCCACCGCCACACCGATGCTGACCCTGACGCGGTGCTGGCGCGTGCCCGTGGTCAGCGGCGCTTCGAACGCCCGCGCCATGCGATCGGCAAATTCAGCAACCGGCTCGCTGTGCTCTGTGCCGGCGCGCGCGATGGCGAATTCATCTCCGCTGAGCCGGGCAACGATCGCCCCCTCCTCGACCTGACTTTTCAGGCGAACAGCGACGGCCTGCAGCACCAGATCGCCGGCGGCATGGCCCAGCATGTCGTTGATGCGCTGGAAGCCGTCGAGCCCGATCACGAGCAGCACAACCTCAGTTGAGCTGCGCTCCCTATCCGCGATCATGCCGACAAGCCCGGCATGCAACATGTTGCGGTTGGCGAGCCCCGTCAGCGCGTCGTGCTCGGCGAGATATCTGACCCGTTCGGCCTCGCGCTTGCGAACCGAGATGTCGCGCAGGATCGCGCCGTACTGGAAGCCGTCCGTACCCTGCCAACCCGAAAAACTCGCCTCGACCGGAAACGTCTCCCCGCTCTTGCGCTTGCCCTCGAACTCGACGACGACGGCCCCGCCGGGCACCAGCAGTGCCTGGCGCGCAGCGTCGCGAATGGCAAACACCTTCGAGGCACCATGCGCGGGCGCCGCACAGAGCATTTCGAACGGTCGCCCGATTATTTCAGTCGGCATATAGCCGAAGATCGCGCCAGCGCCGGGATTCCACACGGTAATCCGGTGCTCTTCGTCGGTGCAAACGAGGCCGTCACCGAGCGACATCGCAATCCGATGAAAGCGGCTTTCGGCGATGCGTCCCAACAGGCTGCGGAAGTCGATCTCGTCGAGGGCGATCGCCGTGAGGTAGGCGATGATCGCGATGTGAAGCAGCGACGTATCGATGATGAGCGGCCATTTCGTCTGCACGATGGTGGCGATCAGCTCGACGCCAGCCCCCGCTGCAACCAGCACGGCGACACGGACGCCCGGTGCAAGGCGCCGCCACGCATACATCATCAGCAGGCAGATTAGACCGAGGCCGACGATCATGCCGATGTCGGATGTCCAACGCAGCATCCGGTTTTGCAGGATCGATTCCGCCGCCAGCGCCTGGAGCATGGGCCCCGAGATGATCCGGCCGTTCGGGACGCTGAACCGGTCACCCAGCTCGAGCGCGGTGGCACCGACGATGACTTTCTTGTCCCTCAGCTTGCCCAGCGTCGCGGCATCGCCACGCAGCACGTCGAAATAGGAGACGGTCGGAATGGTCGACGCCCGGATGCCGAAATCGATCAGGAAGGGCGGCCGCCGATTGGCATCCTGCCCCGCCAGCACGACGGCCATCGACGGTATCACGGCGTCGCCAAGCCGCTCGCCGATCGGGTAGCGGCGAACCAGCCCGTCGGGTTCGATCGCAACGTTGACGACCGCCGGCCAGGATTGGTTGCTGAACGACTTCAAGGGACGGTTGATGTGAGCTGCGCCGCCGTTTGCTGCCGGCTGCTTGAAGGATGGCAGGATGGTCGAGCCGCCGACTTCGCGCAGCGCTGTGAGAAAGGCTTCGTCGGACGCCGGATCCGACGGCGTGCTGAAATCGACGTCGAAGGCGACGTCCCGGGCGCCTGCGGCCTCCAGCCTGTGCAGCAGTTCCGCGTGCAGGCTCCGTGGCCAGGGCCACACCCCGATCTGGTCGATCGAGGGCGCGTCGATGGCGACCACGACGACATTGCCGGTGGCCGGGCGCGATTGCCAGGCGAACCGCAGGTCGGTGAGCGCATTGCGCAGCGCGCCGTGCCACCCAGTGGACACCACGACCGCCAATGCGATCACGACAAGGATATGCGGCCGATAACGCTTCACGTTGCTCCTCTGCACCGACGGTGACTACCGCCAGGCGCTTCTCTGTGCCGACGGCGCGGCTCTAGTGATGACCCCTGCCCCAGCCCCACCACCAGCCGTAGTGATGACCGCGGTTTCCGCCGTTCCCGTTATTGCCATTTCCATCATTGCCGGTCCCGCCGCCATTGCCGGTTGCGCCGGTGCCTCCGTTTCCGCCTCCGGAGCTTCCGCCGGACGCATCGCCCGTCGAACCAGCCGTGCTTGCAGCGGCGGTCGCACTCGCAGCTGCTGATGTGGCGCTGGCCGGAGATCCGCCGCCGCTCACCGCAGCCGCGGTCAGATTGGAGCTGTTGGAAGCTGTGGCTGTCGTGCTCGGCGAGCTTTCGCCCCATACCGTGCTTGCACCGACGCTGGCGTGCGCATTGCGGACGCGACCAGCGGCAACGGCGCCATGCGCAAGGCCGTTCGTGACCTTGTGGACATTCAGCTTGACCTCGCCGAGCGAGCTTAAAATGCGCACGACGCCGGCCTTGGGCATTTGGCCTCCGGCCGCCTGATGCGATTGCGCCGACGCGCCCGGCGCCCTGGCTCCCTTGTCGATCGGGCCAAGCGCGTGGATCGCATGGCCGTTGGCGGCATTGCGCGGCGCGGACAGTCCCGATTTCGGCACGGGGACGCGTTCGATCGTCGACGCGCGCGGCTTGCCATGCTCGATGGGATTGAAGGTGCCGGCGCCGCTCAGGCTGAGGCCGGGCTTGCCGTGTTCGAAGGCGGTCGCCGCTTGTCCCGGCATGACCTGCGCGATCTGTCCGGTCTTGAAGTCGGAAACTTCGACCTGCCCGCGGACCACGCCGACCTTGGTACTGCCTGCGCCGACGGTGACGCTGAATTGCGTACCCTTGACCACGGCGGCGAGATAGGGCGTCTCCACCTCGAAATGCTTGACGTTGCGCTTCTCGACCTCGAGCAGGATCGAACCCGCCTGCTGGATGATGGTGGTCGAGAGCCCCTCCTTCTTCTCGGCCGGCAGACCGACCACCGAGTTCGGGGAGATCAGGATGGTTTCCTCGCCGCGAACCAGCAGCACGCGGCCATTGCGTCCCGTGCGAATGGTGTTGCCGGGCTTGAGCGTCTCGTCCTGGTTCAGCGACACGGGCTGCGCACCATCGGCCGCAATCCAGACCTCACCCGACGCCTTGCTGACCGACCACACGCCGTCGTCCGCAGCGGAAGCGGCGGATGCCGCTCCGAGCCAAAGCGCAGCCATCAGGGCGCGCAGCAATCCAACTTTGCCGAACATGGCGATCCTCAGTCCGCTTACCAGCCGGACATTAGGGGTACTCGCAATCACTCAAGATCCGATTAGCCGGAACCGGCAAATACGGCGGTCGCATTAACCTTTCATTGACCATAAAAACCTAAGAAAAATCATGCGACTAACGATTCCCTACCGGCTCCGGCGCGCCGCTTCGTTGAACCACGAAGCGCAGCCCGCGCAGGCGGTGAAGGCACGATATGTCGCCGCCGCGCTAGCGTTGCAAATAGCAACTTTAACGGGAATATCACAATCACTCGCGCAGCAGGCGAATGCACCCGGCTTCGATCCGCGGCAGCCGGAAAAATACTTTGAAAACCAAGCCGAGAAGGAATCGCTGAGCCGCCCGCCGGTCCGGCTGCCAGCCGTCGGTCAGGCCAATACCGGTGGCGATACCAAATCCCAATTCGTGCTGCGCGGCGTCAAGGTCAGCGGTGCCCACGCCATCCCCGGCGATCGCATTGCCACGGTCTATCAACCCTATCTCGGCAAGAAGGTCTCGCAGGCCGACCTCGCCGCCATTGCCGGCGCCATCAGCGATCTCTATCGCGCCACCGGCTTCCATCTGAGCCGGGCGATCGTGCCGCCGCAGGACATTGCCGATGGCCGTATCCGGGTCCAGGTGATCGAGGGCGCCATCGTCGAGGCCCAGCTGAAAGGCGACGGCGCCGAGCAGTTCGGCGTGAGACCGATGCTCGGGCCGGTGCTGGCCGAGCAGCCATCGCGCCTGTCAACGCTCGAGCGGCAACTCTTCCTCATCAACGGCACGCCCGGCGTCCGCATCACCGACACCGCGCTGGAAGAAATCGGCGGCACAACCGGCCGCTTCCGCCTCGTCGTCTTCCTGAAGACCTGGCACGTGTTCTCGTCGTTCGGCCTGGACAATCTCGGCTCGTCATCAGTCGGACCGTGGCAAACCTACGCGACCGGCGCATTCAATTCCTATCTCACGCCCGGCGACACGTTGGCCGTCAACCTGTCGACGATCGCCAATGACCCGCGCGAGCTTGGCTTTGCGCGGCTGTCATATGACGCGCCCGTCGGCGTCGACGGCGTGCGCCTCGGAGCCTCCGTCCTGTACAGCGCGGTTCGGCCAGGCGACGCGCGCCGCCTCGACAGCGACATCACCACAACCGAAGCGTTCGAGGTGCGGGCCAGCACCGTGCCCTTCATGTCGCAATCGTCCGGTCTGACGCTGACCATGGCCGGCACCTTCAGCAACGTGTCCGAGCACGACCTATACGGCCCCTGGTACAATGACCACATCAGGATGGCGAGCCTGACTGCTGACTACCGGCTCCAGGACCGCTTTGGCGGCACCAATTTCGCCACGCTGACCTATCGCCAGGGCCTCGACATTTTCGGCGCCTCGCATGTCGACGACGACCTTTTGTCGCGCGACGGCGCGGCGTCGAACTTCTCGGTGCTGAATATCTGGTTCACGCGCTACCAGACACTCAACGACGCCTGGTCGCTCAAGTTCTCCGCAGCGAGCCAGACGGCATCGCGTCCGCTGTTCACGTCGCAGCAATTCTATCTGGGCGGAGCGGCGTTCGGCCGGGGCTATGGCGCAGCCGAGATCAGCGGCGACAACGGCCTTGCCGGCTCTTTCGAACTGCGTTTCGACCAGAAGCTGAATTTCCGCTACTGGACGGGTTATCAGCTGTACGCCTTCAGCGAGGCCGGAGCGGTCTGGAACGACGGCTACCGTCTGGGCGATGGCCTGTCGCTGACATCGGCCGGCGCCGGCGTGCGCTTCTTCCTGCTGGACGATCTCCAGGCCGATCTCGGCGTAGCTGTCCCGCTGAGCTATCGGGCCCCTGACAACGAGCGCCGCAGCCCACGCTTTCTGTTTACCCTGTCGAGCGCGTTCCGGCTCTGCCCCGAGCGCGGCAGGGGCGGCTGTCTCTAGAGCGTTTCGAGCGAAGTGGATGCCGGCTCGCGCAAGGAAAACGCGTCTAAAGCTGGAGCCTACACGACTTTCGTCGCGTGCGCTGTATCGACTGCCTTGATGCGGCCCTTTTGGGGCGCTTCTCACAGACTTGCCTAAATTTAATCCCCTAACCTGCTCACGATCGCTCGATCCGGGAGTTCACAATAACCATGTTCAGCCGAAAGTGATTTGAGACCGATCCATGAAGAGGGTGTTTGCAATCCTGGTGTTTCTCTGCGTTCTCGGCGTCGGCCAGTATGTCGTCGTCAGCCGGTTCGCGATCCGCCATGAGGTTTTGACCCTGTTCGACGCCTCGCGCCAGCGGCCGATCACGGTCGAAGTCGCGGTGCGGCGCGACTATGAAACCAAGGCCAATCTCGGGCTCTGGAAGCTCCCGCTCGCCATCATCAGCAACGGCAACACCGTCAAGGTTACGGAGTATTCCTTCCTCGCCAACGTGCTCGCGGCGCGCGGCTACCTCGTCGCCAGCATCCAGCAGGATCTGCCCAGCGATCCGCCGTTGATGACGCATGTCGGCGAGAAATATGTCGGCCGGAGCGAGGTCTACATGCGCTGCGAGGCCAACATCCTGTACACGCTGGCCGAGCTGAAGCGGCGACAGGAGAACGCCGACTACGATCACATCACGCTCGTCGGCCATTCCAATGGCGGTGACGTCTCGATGTATGTCGCCCGTCAGCATCCTGAGCTGGTGTCGAAGGTGATCACACTCGATAATCTGCGCGTCCCCTTCGTTCTCAGCGACAACATGAAGATCCTGTCGTTCCGCTCCAAGGATCCGCATTTCCAGACCGATCCCGGCGTGCTGCCGACGCCGGAAGAGGCCAAGGCGCTCGGCATCGACATCGTCCATACCGGCGCGCAGCACACCGAGATGAGCGATCGCGGTCCCGACGCCGTCAAGGAGAAGATCCAGGCGACGCTCGACCGCTTCCTGCGCGACAGCGCCAGCAGTGCGCTCGCGCCGGCAGACACCAGAAGCCCGATGATCATGAACCCCGGCGATTACTAGCCGGGGATCCCTTGCGGCAGATCAAGGCTGGCCCCGGCCGATCGCGATAGAAAAGGCCTCACCGTCGCGGAGAGGCACGTGTCGCACTCCATCGAAAGCCTGAATACGAAAAGCCTCGGCCTGCCCGCGGCGAGGACGCCGGCATTCGCCCGACATCTCTATCGTTCCGCCCGCAGGCTGCTGAGGTCGATCATCTCCCGGATCGATCTCTCGCAATTTCCGGGCTCCTGCTGCGGATGAATTCTGCGTCCACGAACGATGCGTTGGGGGTATTCGATGTGCCGACACCTGAGACGAATCTGTCTGCTGCTTGCCATGGCATCAGGGTTCGGCGCGTCGTCGTCTTTAGCCGCTGACGCGGACCACGGCGCGGACCTCGCCAAGCGCTGGTGCGCAAGCTGCCATGTTGTGGCAGGCAATCAAGTGCAGGCGAGCGCCGACGTTCCTTCCTTTGCGTCGGTCGCGCGCAAGCCGGATTTCAGTCCGGAACGTCTGGCTTTCTTCCTGCTCGACCCGCATCCGAAAATGCCGAACTTTCCATTGAGCAGAGCCGAGGCCGGGGACATCGCGGCCTACATCGGATCGTTGCGCTAGCGGCGCGCTGGACGATCGCAACCCTTCCGAACCGCAAATAGCTGCCGGCAAGCCGACAGGGGTCAGCAGACAGACGGTGAGCGCCTGAAATCAGGACTTCTTGCCGGGCTGCATGAAGTTGCCGGTCATCTGGCGCATGTGATCCCCGGCATTGGTGAATTGGCTGCGCAGGAACTCCGACTGGATCCGCATCGCCTCCTGCAAATCGGTCGCATGAACGAGCTTGCGTGCGTGTTCGAAGGCCGCCTTCATGTTCTGCTCGGTGAAAGCGAGCGCTTGCTTCGACACCTCGGTGCCAGCGCCTCCGGGAACTGATGTCATCGACTTGGTGGCAGCCTCGAAAAACATACCGAAGGCCTTCTCCGCCTGGTCGATCGTCTTCTCAGCCAGGTCGCGCAGTTCGGCCGGAACTTCGAGCTTCGGTTCGATCATGGTCGCACTCCTCCCTTTTTCCTTACTGAATACCACACTTGCCCGATCGGCTGCCAGCGGGCAGCCCCCGGGGGGTAAACGCCCCGGCGGCGCAAGTTCAGCAGCAAAATGAGGGACAGGCGGGAAAAGGAGCCGTACGAGGCCGGATCAGTACAGTGGATGCTCGGGAAGGGCTTCTTCGGTGGCGAGGTCCTCGACGAGCTTGATGACCTCGAAACGCTGCCGCGGTGCCAGTTTCAGGAACGCGCGCAGCAGGCGCAGGCTTTCGACGGTGCCGCTCGCAGGCGCGCCGAGCTTGAGGTGCAGCTCAGCAGCGAAATTGAGGTTCTTCATCTCGCACCTATCACAAGCATCGTCCTTCGTGATCCGACGTCGGGGTCCCCGTCCAAAATCCGGACGCCATAGTGACCACGAACTCTTGGCCGGGGCACCCGGCGGGCAGCACGCTGAACTACGTGTCCACACGGACAGGCTCAACCAAACAGGTTGCAATTATGCCAAGGAACAACTCCTCCGGCAAGCCCAACCAACGTCTTAGCGATGCTCCATCTGCATCGCTCCACCGCATTTCCGGATAACAGGAATATCATCCGCCGTCACCCACCTGCGTCAAGAAGCGTCATCACTCACATACGCAGCTGCGATCGCTGTCAATCTACACAGCGTTTCATACTGTTTCCAACATGAACGGGCCTTGGCGAACCAAGATTAAAGTTTGTTCAGAGTATACACGTAATTGTTGAGTTCGATTTCTGCGGTTGTGTCATCAACCAAATGGATGAACGTCGATCTCGCAACCGGTCTCCAGCGCCTTGAATCGAACGAGGCCTGACGAAGCCCCATCAACTACCCGATTGGAGGGCTGCCCGATTGGACGCGGCTCTTCGTCTCAGAGTTCATCAGTCCGGATTTGTTTCCGCCCGTGAACCGTCGTTCAACATCGAACGACCAAGCGATTGCGAAACGGCCACGCAGACGACGGGCGCCATGGCTGACGGACTCTTCGATTCGGGCGCACCTCAGCAAAGGACGACGGCATGCTTTCTCGCAGCGATCTCATCAAGGGCGCCGCGGCTGCGCTTCTCACCTTCTCGATCCAAGGCGCATGGGCGCAGGAGACCAAGATGAACCTGTTCAAGATCATCACCATCAAGGACGAAATCGTGGTGGGACTGTCGGCGGAGGAACTGCAGGCGCTTGGTGGCACCGATGCCAGCGCTGTGGCCCACGCGCTAGCGCAAAAGGGTGATCTCACCGTTTGGCAGTACAACGTGCATCGCGGCACCAATGGTGAGTTGCAGCAGGCGCCGACCGCCAAGATCGGACTTCTGGCCAACGCCTCGCTCCGCGTCGAGCCCTTCACGACGCCCTACCAGATCGTCCCGCATCCGTAAGGGATATGTGTGCCTGCGAAGAGACCGCAGGCACACCTCGTCATCAACGCCGCTCCGCGCGTCGGCCCCCGCCTTCCGCTGCGAAACCATAGATCAGCGCCAGCCGGTCCAGGCATTCGCGAAAGCGGCGCGCAAAATAGTCGTTCCAACGCTGGGTCCGGACGGCCCTCCGCTCTCCGATCTGATCCATGGTGAGCCCTAGCACCAACACATCGTGCACCAGCGCTGAGCCATCCGTGCCGAGCTCGTGCTCGATCCGGTTCAGCCGAAGGACCGCCTGCCGCTGGCTCTCGGTGACGGGCTCGCGCGTGCGGGTACCATCGACATATTCGCGGGTTGGATCGATCGCCTGCGGCCCGCGCTCCGCCCTCTCCCAGTCATTCTGGAAGGCTCGGCCGCCGCGATATTGCGCCTCGTCGATCTGATGGTGCGAATGCAGGCGGCCGAGCGGATCGCCGCGGACCGAACGGATAGCCACGATCTTCTCGCCGGGTTCGAGCGCCAGCGGATTGTCAACCTCGACCTCCGCGACATCCGCATTGAATGGCGCTTCGCGTGAGCGCCGGTCGTAGATCCCAGTCAATTTGAAGGATTTGTTGCGTCTGGCACGTGCCACTCTGAAACTCCATGCAAATTCGACAGATGAACGAGCGACCGCGGGTTCAGGCCGAGACCAGCCTCAGCACGACGGGACCACGCGCGGACGCAGCCCCGGACCGCCGCGTCAGGCGCGCATGCGGCGCGCAATAGCTGGAGCCTGCCTGGCGCGGATGACCGCAAAACGCGACCTCTTCTCCGTCCTTGTCGCCGCCATAGGGATAGCGGCAGTCGCCGCACTCGAGTTCGGCCATCGGGATCAGGCGCGGCTGGATGCCGACACAACGCAGCTCGACCCGCGTTGCCGGCTTCATGGCGGATTCCGGCGGCACGTTCAGGTATGGCAACCTCATCCGGCGCGGCGATGGCTGCCAGCCTTCGCCCGGCAAGGGAGGCACGATCGACGGGCTCCTCATCCGCACCGGCGCGATGAGCCCGAGCCGCTTGGCACGGCCGACGACCGAGTTGCGCGTATAAGCCGTTCCAAACCTTGCGTTAATCTCCCTTCCGATCTCCGCATAAGACAATCCCTTGAGAAAATAGTCGCGAAGCGCGTCGGAGTGCTCCGACGACCAATGGCCCGGTTCCATGCTTGCTGTCCTGTGATGCGCCTCCCCCGGTCGCACGACCGGCAGGCGAACGCACATTCCGGTATTCCGAAGGGATAGTCAAGCCATATTTCTGATATTCATAATTGCATTAATTCCGAATTCAGGACTACAAGAGCGAAGTCGATGGGCAATCGAGGGAATCACCATGTTGGACGTTGCGATGATCGAGCGGGGCCTGGAAAAGACAGGCAAGAGCAAGGGCGGCCTCGCGGCGGCGATGGGCGTACGGCCCGGCGCGGTCTCGGAGATTCTCGGCGGCGAACGTCTGGTGAAGGCGTCCGAAATCATCCCGATCATGGAATATCTCGAGCTCAATCTCGCGCCGATCATGGGCCGCGTCGGCGCCGGCGCCGTGATCGAGCCGGATTATGAACAGGTCCCGCCGGAAGGTCTCGGCGACATCGCGCTGCCGTTCCCGATCATGGAAGAGACGGTGGCATTCGAGATCGTGGGCGATTCCATGCTGCCCAAATACGAGAGCGGGGACGTGATCGTGGTCTACAAGGACCAGCGCCATCCGCTGTCGAGCTTCTACGGCGAAGAGGCGGTGGTCCGGCTCAAGACCGGCGAGCGCTATCTCAAGACGATCGAGCGGGGCAAGTCACCGTCCGTCGTCAACCTCACGAGCTTCAACGCCAAGCCGATCGTCGGCGTGAAGCTTGAGTGGGTCGGCGAGATCTGTCTCTCCATGCCCAAGGGCCAGCTCGAGCGGCTGCGCGCCAAGTCGGCCCGCCCGCGCAAAAAGAGCAAATGACGCCTCGATTTCCGATTTTTGGAAATCCAACTTGACTTAATTCTGTTTTTCGGAAATACTCCTGCCGTGCTCACCGTGAGCACGGCAGGATCGCTTCATGCAGTATTTCGTCGTGATGATCGACTACGGGCGACGGGGCCGCGAGGCGATCGTCGACCCCGAGATCACCAGGCGCGAGGTGATTTCCCGCGTGTCCTCGGGCGAGTACCAGAATATCTCGTTCATCCACGAAATCGCAGGGAATGCGGTCGAGGACGTCACCGAGGCGATCCTGAGCGAGGCAACCCTCCCCGAGATTCCGCCCGAAGACACCGATCTTCAGGCGATCCGCTTCGATCATACCCACGATCTTCGCAAGCACGAGAAAGCGTGACGCAGGCACGAGCTGCCTACGTCGCGGCTCAATTGGAAATCACACCGTGAGAACGGTCGATCCAGTAGTCTTGCGCGCGGCGAGATCGGCGTGTGCCTTGGCCGCGTCCTTCAGCGGATAGGTCTGGTGCACTTCGATCTTGACCGCGCCGGACTTCACGACATCGAACAGCTCATTCGCCATCGCGACCAGGGCCTCGCGCTTGGCAGCATAGGTGAACAGCGTCGGCCGAGTAACATAGAGCGAGCCCTTTTGTGCCAGCAGGCCGAGATTGAGCGGCTCGACCGCGCCCGAGGACGCGCCGAACAGCGCGGCGACGCCGAGCGGCGCGAGGCAGTCCAGCGACTTCAGGAACGTGTCCTTGCCGACGGAGTCGTAGACGACAGGCACTTTCTTGCCGCCGGTGATTTCGTCCACACGCTTCACGAAATCCTCGCGCGTGTAGATGATGACATGGTCGCAGCCATGCGCCTTGGCGAGCTTTGCCTTCTCGTCGCTGCTGACGGTCCCGATCACGGTCGCGCCGAGATGCTTGGCCCACTGGCTCAGGATCAGGCCGACGCCGCCCGCGGCAGCGTGGAGCAGGATGGTGTCGCCGGCCTTCACGCGATAGGTCTGCCGGATCAGGTATTGCGTGGTGAGCCCTTTCAGCATCATCGCCGCCGCGGTCTTGTCGTCGACGCCGTCAGGCAGCTTCAGCAGCCGGTCGGCGGGGATCAGCCGCGCCTCGGCATACGCACCGAGCGGCGAAGCGCCATAAGCGACGCGATCGCCGGGCTTCAGATCGGTGACACCAGCCCCGACTTCCTCGACGACGCCCGCGCCCTCGCTGCCGAGGCCGCTCGGCAATTGAACCGGATAAACACCGGAACGGTTGTAGATGTCGACGAAGTTGAGGCCGACCGCCGTATGGCGAATGCGCGCCTCGCCCGGTCCGGGCTTGCCGACACTGACCTCTTCCCAGACCAGAACTTCCGGACCGCCGGTCTTGTGAAAACGAATGGCATGCGTCATGGGCGTTGCTCCCTTAATCTTTTGCAGTGATGGTCGAAGAACCTGATCGGCCGGAGAGATAGGCATTTGGTCCGCCCGTTACAGTACAGAGACGTAACAAGAATGTCACAGCGAACTGCAAACCACCGCCGTTCCGCCTCTGTTCGAAAGAGTTGATGACGGCGTCGGCACGGCCGGCAGTAGCTTTCGCGCGGGGATTGGTGGTCGCCTGCGAAGGAGAGCCGAGATGCCAGCGTATGTACAGCATCATCAGGACATCGAAATCGCGCCTGTGATTTGCCCCACGTGCATGGGGTTCCTGCCGATGTATGTCCGCGAGGTCGAGCCGCATTGGGGCCTTGCCAAGATCGACTTCGTTTATGAATGCGCCGATTGCGGCGCCGAGGTTCGGCAGACCATCCGCAAGCCCGAACTGCTGCGGCACTGATCGCACAGCCGGCGTCCCGCCCAAATATTGCATCCAAGTATTTGCGTTGAGCGGAAAAATCGCCGCCCGCGCGGGTCTGATGTCTCCCAAACGAGGCTTGTTCTTTGCCGGGAACGCAGGCAGAACAAGCTTCAAGCAAGGACCTTTGGGAGCGCCCTTTCGTGGCTGGACAGAAGGCCTCGACGTCGATCGAGGCAGTGGAGAGCGGCCTCGCCGCGCAGGGCTACATCGCGAGCCGGCAGATCGCGACCGCCGTCTATTTGTCGCAACAGATCGAGAAGCCGATTCTGGTCGAGGGTCCTGCGGGCGTCGGCAAGACCGAACTCGCCAAGGCGATCGCCGCCTGGCGCGGCATGAAAATGATCCGCTTGCAGTGCTATGAGGGCCTCGACGAGGCCAAGGCGCTCTACGAGTGGAAATACGCCAAGCAGTTGCTCTACACCCAGATCCTCAAGGACAAGCTCGGCGAAGTCCTCGGCGGCGCGAAGACACTGCACGCGGCGCTCGACCAGCTCCATGATTTCGGCGACGTGTTCTTCTCCAAGGAGTTCGTCGAGCCGCGCCCCCTGCTCCAGGCGCTGGAGCAGCCCGGCGGTTGCGTGCTGCTGATCGACGAGATCGACAAGTCGGACGCCGAATTCGAATCGCTGCTGCTGGAAATCCTGTCCGACTTCCAGGTCACGATCCCCGAGCTCGGGACCGTCTCGGCGATCACCCCGCCGACGGTGATCCTCACCTCCAACAGCGAGCGCGATCTTGGCGACGCCCTGAAGCGGCGCTGCCTGCATCTGCACATCGGCTTTCCCGAGCAGCGGCTTGAGGAGCGCATCGTCGAGAGCCGCGTGCCCGGCATCTCGCAGACGCTGCGCCGGCAGATGGTCGGCTTCATCCACGAGATCCGGTCGCTCGACCTGAAGAAGCTGCCCTCTGTCAGCGAGACCATCGACTGGGCGCGCGTGCTGGTGCTGCTTCAGGCAACCGAGCTCGACACCGAGATCGTCAAGGACACGCTCAACGTGCTCCTGAAATACGAAGCCGACATCGAGGCGGCTCACCCCCAGATCACGACCTTCATTGCCAAGGCGGCACGGTCCAACGTCTTCGGTTGACGCCGATGCGCGAGAACCTCCATCGTTTCTTTCGGGCGGCGCGGGGCGCGGGCGTACATGTCTCGCCCGCCGAAACCATCGATGCGATGCGCGCGGTCAAGCAGGTCGGTTTCTCCGACCGCGCCATCCTGCGCGATGCGCTGCTGCTGACGCTCGCCAAGTCGCAGGACGAGAAGCTCGCGCTCGGCGATTGCTTCGACCTGTTCTTCAGCCAGCCGGAGCCGCCGCAGGATCGTCCGGAAGCCGACAGCAACGATGACGACACAGCGCAGGACGCGGATCTGTCGCCCTCATCGGACTCTTCCAGCGAAGCCGGCGAAGGCCCGCCGCCGGAGGGATTGGGCCCGCTGGCGCAGATGTTGCTGTCGCAGGATCGCAACGCGATCCAGGCCGCCATCGCCACCGCCTCGGGCGCGGCCTCGCTCTCGGACATCCGCTACTCCACCCAGCGCGGCATCTTCTCCAGCCGCATCCTCGACGCCATGGGCCTTCAGCGCCTGCGCGACGATCTCGACGAACTCACCGCAACCAATCCGTCGCTGGCCGAGCGCCTCCGCGACGCGCTCGATGCCTTGCGCGAAGCGGTGCGCGACACCGTCTCGCAAGGCCTCGCGCTGTATGCCCGCGAGGAGGCCGAAAACCTCCGCAACGAGATCCTGCGCAACGCGCCGCTCGCCCGCATCGAGCGGCGCCAGGTCGCGGAGATGCGCGCCCTCATCCGTCAGATCGCGCGGCGCTTGCGCGAGCGCTATTCGAAGCCGCGCAAGCGCCAGCGCCGCGGCCATCTCGACGTCCGCCGCACGCTTCGCCGCAACGCCGCCTGGGGTGGCGTGCCGTTCCTCACCGCGTGGAAGCGCAAGCACCGCGACCGGCCCAAGATCGTCGCGCTCTGCGACGTCTCTGGTTCGGTCGCGCAGGTCTCGGACTTCTTCCTGCTCCTGATCCACTCGCTGCATGAGGTCGTCGACGACGTCCGCTCCTTCGCTTTCTCCTCGCATCTGATCGAGGTCAGTGAGATTCTCGAGAAGAAGTCGCCTGAAGAGGCGATGGCCGAGATCATGTCGAAGGTCGGCTTCGGCTCGTCCGACTACGGCTCTTCGCTGGTCGACTTCGAGCACGACTTCATGAGCACCCTGACGCCGCAGACCACCGTGATCGTGCTGGGCGACGCCCGCAGCAACAATCTCGATCCGCGTGCCGACATCCTGCGCCGCATCTCCGAACGATCGAAGCGGCTGGTCTGGCTCAATCCAGAGGGACGGCTTGCCTGGGGCTTTGGCGATTCCGAGATGCCGCGCTACGGGACTTTTTGCAGCGTGGTGCGGCAATGCGCCACCGCGCAGCAGCTCGAGCGCGCAGTATCCGATATCGTGGCGACCTATCAGTAAATTTCGGTCAGGCAGCGCTCCGCTCGGCCTGCGCTAGATTGCATTCACGAAAGTGATACGCGATTTCGTCGAGCGCGCGCTGTTCCCATTCTTGGGCTTGTGCCAGCCAGAACACCCGGCGGTCCGCATCGAGAGCGGCGCGCTCACGACACAGGGATTCCTGACTGCGAATTTCAACCAGCCTGTTCATGCACTCACACTCCTGTCGTGTGAAGCCATTCCCCGCGAATCAGCCTAGCAGAATCCTGAACGTCGTGTCTCAGCGTTCATGTGCATGTCGCGACGCAGAATAGGACAGTAGCGCTTCCCGAGCGGTGCGGCAGGCGCAGCGCAACATCAAGTCTGCATCATCAATATGTGATCGGCGGAGGGGACGATATTTGCACGCGAACGATCTTAACCTTTGTGGCGTAACGAGCTGCGGCAATTTGTGAAGAGACGTTCTAAACAGCTCAACGAATTCCCGACTCATTGTCGTCGCATGGTCTTCATGCAGCGCCGTTAACAGGGGCGCGCAAACGCGATTACCGCTTGAGGCAACATGAACGACGATTTCGACCTCGATCTCTCGCCGGATCAATGGGCAGCCTTGCGAACACTTCGTAACCCCTCGAACAATCGCCTCGCGAAGGCCTACCTCGTCGACAGCCTCGTCAAGCTCGGCCTCGTCGTCATGAACGACGGTGTGCCGGAGATGACCCCCAGCGGACGCAGGGTGCTTGTGCGTGGATCCTGCCGGCTGCTCGATCTCGTCGCCTAACTGCGGGCAAACAGTGCCCGCACAATCGTCTGAAGAATAATTCGTAATTCTTCCCGCGCGCAGAGCAGTCTCAACCGGGTAATGTGACGACGAGAGGCCCGTTGCGGGTCGCGATCACGGTGTGTTCGTACTGCACCGTTGGTGCCGCAGGACTGCCATAGAGCGTCCAGGGATCATCATCGCCATCCTCGGCCCACTCCGCGCCCAGCGACAGGAACGGCTCGACGGTGAACACGAGACCATCGCGCATGATGCGCCGCTCGGATGCGTCGGGCCATGTCGCGATCTCCGTCGGCTCCTCGTGGAGCGACAACCCCACGCCGTGGCTCGCCAGATTCTTGACCAGCGTATAGCCGTTCTTCCGCGCAAAGGTCCCGATCGCCTGGCCGATGCCGGCAATCGGCTTGCCGGCGCCAACCTGCCGCAAGCCCGTCCACATCGCACGCCGGCCGTCCCGGCACAGACGTTCGATCGAACGCGTCACGGGCGGAACGGCGAACGATGCTCCCGTGTCCGCGAAGAAGCCGTTCTTCTCGGCCGATACGTCGATATTGACGAGGTCACCCGCAGCAATCCGGCGGTCACCCGGAATGCCATGCGCGATCTCCTCGTTGACGCTGATGCAGGTCGCGCCAGGAAAGCTGTAGGCCAGTTCCGGCGCCGAGCGCGCCCCGGCGGCCTCCAGCCAGTTTCGGCCGATCCTGTCGAGCTCAGCAGTCGTCATGCCCGGCTCGAGGGCCTTCCCCATCGCTTCCAGGGCATTGGCGACGATGCGCCCGATCTCTTTCAGGCTGGCGAGTTCGTCTTCGTTCGAGATGGTCATATCAGGCTCTTTCGAAAACCGGGGCATGGCCCTTACGGAGCCAAACCGCAAATCGCGACAATCTGGCACGGTAGTTGCTCCGTCCTGACGGTCAAGACGTCACCAGAACGGGGGAGCTCTCATGTCGACCATTGCCGCGGCACCCGCCGCCGAGTCCAAGCCGCTCTATACCTCGCTGTTCGTCCAGGTCCTCGCCGCGCTTGTTCTGGGTATCGTCCTCGGCATGGCCGTCCCGGACTTTGCCGTCGGCCTCAAGATCCTCAGCGACGCCTTTCTCAAGCTGATCTCGATGATCGTGGCCCCGATCGTGTTCTGCGTCGTCGTGCACGGCATCGCCGGGGCGGGTGATCTCAAGAAAGTCGGCCGGGTCGGCGTCAAGGCGCTGGTCTATTTCGAGGTCATGACGACGGTGGCTCTCGTGGTCGGCCTGGTGCTTGCCTACATCTTCGGCCCCGGCCATGGCATGAACATCGATCCCTCGACGCTCGACGCCAAGGCGCTCAACACCTACGCCGACAATGCCCACAAACTGTCCGGCGGCGGCATCGGCGCGTTCCTGATGAACGTGATCCCGACCACGTCATTCGATGCGTTGTCGCGCAACGACGTGCTTCAGGTGCTATTCTTCGCGGTCTTGTTCGGCGTCGGCCTCGCGCTGGTCGGAGGCGAGAAGGGCGCGCTCGTGACCAACATGATCGACGCGGCCTCGACCGTGCTGTTCCGCGTCATGGGGCTCATCGTTCGCGTGGCTCCGCTGGGCGTGCTCGGCGCGGTCGCCTACACCGTCGGAAAATATGGCGTCGGCTCGCTGAAGCAGCTCGTATCGCTGGTCATGCTGTTCTACGTCTCGGTCGGCATCTTCGTGCTCGGGGTGCTGGGCGGCGTGATGGCACTTGCGGGGATCAACATCCTCAAATTCCTCGCCTACCTGCGCGAGGAACTGATGATCGTGCTCGCGACCGCATCGTCCGATGCAGTGCTGCCCCAGATCATGAAGAAGCTGGAGCGGATGGGCGTCAAGGACTCCGTCGTCGGCCTCGTGATCCCGACCGGTTATTCCTTCAACCTCGACGCTTTCTCGATCTACCTGACGCTCGCCGTGGTCTTCATCGCGCAGGCCACCAACACGCCGCTGTCTTTCGGCGACCTCCTGCTGGTGCTCGGCGTCTCCCTGATCACCTCAAAGGGCGCGCATGGTGTGCCGGGCTCGGCGATCGTGATCCTGGCGGCGACCCTGAACGCGGTGCCGAGTATTCCCGCGATCGGCCTCGTGCTGGTGTTGTCGGTCGATTGGTTCATCGGCATGGCCCGCGCGGTCGGCAACCTCACCGGCAATTGCGTCGCGACCGTCGTCGTGGCCGCCTGGGAAGGCGACCTCGACCGCGCCAAGGCGGCCCAGGTGCTCGACGGCGGCGAGCTCGTGGACGTGACCGCGGGATAATTCCGCGGATCAGTCATCCCACCGGAGGAGCGGCGTTCCATACGCCCTCCGCCATACCGACAGGAAGCGCGGAAACCAGGAGTGCGCCACGGCGCCCTTGTAGGCCCAGGTGCGGTATTTCAGCCCCTGCTCCGAGATCAATTCCTGATAGCCGCCATGGACCTCGGTCGCGATGCGGATGTCCTTCAGGATTCCTTGCGCACAGGCACGGTAGATATCGCTGCCTGCGGCCTCATCGAAGTCCAGCATGCGATCCGCAAACTCGACGTTGAACGTCGGCCACGACGAGCGTCCCTGATAGGCGGGCGCCGCGATCTTGTGGATCATCTTGTTGCGCGGGTTATCCGCGGACACGAGGAAATGGAACGTACTGGGGATACGGAAGCGCGGCTCGGCGATGATCAGATCGGTCGTCGCCGCGAACAGCGCGCGCTCGTTGGCGTCGTTCATGTCCCAGAATCCGCGGTGCACGCTGACGAAATCCAGCGCAACCATCGATACCGGCGCGCTCACTGGGCCATCCAGCGAATGCCTGATATAACCGTCCCTGCCGAACAGGCGGAGCAGGTCGCGCTTGTATTTCGCCAGGTTACGCCCGAGCAGCCGCTTCAGCTCGTTCTCGTCGACGATTCCGAGCTGAACGCTCCAAACGAACGTCGTGTAGATACAGGCATTGGTGACGAAACGCCGGCGCTCGGCGCGCGTATCCGTCGCCGCAGAGCGCGGCCTGCCGGCATCGCAGAGAAGATATTTGATACCGTCGGCGTCGAACGGCTCTAGCTCACTTGCAAGCTTGACGATCGCCCGCCTCAGATCGGCGCCGTATTCGGCCAGCAGCAGGCGGCCGGCATGGGCGCATTGCGACATCGCCAGATGGGACGACGCCCTCTCCTCGGCCGACAGCATCTGCTGGAGGCCGGCGAGAATGCCGAGCAACGTGTCCGAGGGTCGCGAGAAATAATTCACGCCGAGATACCGGCCGCGTCCGGCCGGAACGATCGTGGTCGTGACGACGTCGGCGCGCACCGCCTCCAGAAGCAGGCGCACGCTCTTTTCGAGCAGGCGCGCCCGTCGCACCGCGTCCTGCGAATCCATGATCGTCTCGGGGTCGAGAACGTCAGGGTAGAACCAGGCGAAGTCGCGCGGATAATAGGCGGAAGCGTGCGGGGCGCCCGTGACGAGGAACGCCTCGGTCACCGAAAAGGCGCTGTCCATCGAATGCCGGTAGAGGTCTCCGATCGCCGTCAGCGAATGCTGCGACTTTCGCAGGAAACGATCTCCGAGGAAATTGACCGCTTGAAGCGTGTTGGCGACGAAGGTCGCAGCCCTGCCCCGGTAGAAACGATTTCCGCGATGTGACGGCAAGGAGATATCGCTATTCATTCGCGCCTGGTGTCTCGTGATCCCGGCGATGGCCGGTCACCATTCCAAGGATGACCGATTCGTATTTCGCCGCGATGACAGACAGGTTTCGGCGTCAGCTAGCGGCGGCTCCGTCCTCCCGCGGCCTGAAATGCTCGATCACCCGCAGCAGCACCCGCGCGCCGGCATCGGCGTCGGCGAGTTCGACATGCTCGTCCGGATGGTGGCTGACGCCGTCGCGGCAGCGGACGAAGATCATGCCGACATCGGCGATGTCGATCATGGCCATGCCGTCGTGTCCCGCGCCGCTCGGCAGCTCGAACACGCCAAGACCTTCGGCGCCGATGGCCTGCGCAATCTGGTCCCTGAGCCAGGGCGCGCAAGGCGCCGTGCGGTTCTCATGGGTGACATCGAGCTGAAGCGCCAGTTGCCGGCGTTTCGCGATGGCTTCGATCTGCCGGACGATATCGGCCACCGCGCGTTTGCGATGCATGTCGGTCGGCGCGCGCATGTCGATGGTGAAGGACACCTCGCCCGGAATGACGTTGGTTGCTCCAGGCCGCGCCTGGATGTAGCCCACCGTGCCGACCAGCCCGCTCTCGTCAGTCCGGCAAAACTGCTCGATCGCGCCGATGCATTCGGCAGCGCCGGCGAGCGCGTCACGGCGCAGCGCCATCGGCACCGTGCCGGCATGGCCGGCCATGCCGGTCAGCCGCGCAGCCAAACGTGTCGCCCCGGCGATCGCGGTCACGACGCCGACCGGCAGGTTCTGTGCTTCCAGCACCGGGCCCTGCTCGATATGCAGTTCGAGATAGGCCAGCAGCTCGCGCTTGGCTCGGGCCGCCGCGCCGATGTGATCGGGATCCAGGCCGAACTTGACGAGCGCATCGCGCATCGACACGCCGGCGCGATCGCGCGAATTCAGAACGCTCTCGTCGAACGTGCCGGCCACCGCGCGGCTTCCGATCAGGGTGGAAGCGAAACGCACCCCCTCCTCGTCGGCGAAACCAACTACCTCGATCGCGAACGGCAGGCGCTTGCCGCGTCGGCTGAGATCCGCAACGCAGGCGATCGCCGTAATCACGCCGAGCGGCCCATCCCATTTGCCCGCGTCGCGCACGGTGTCGTAGTGCGAGCCCAGCATGAGGCATGGCGTGCCCGGCTGCTCGCCCTCGTAGCGGCCGCAGACATTGCCGATCGCGTCGAGATGCGCGCTCATGCCGGCCTCGCGCATCCAGCCCAAAATCAAGTCCGCCGCCGTGCGCAGCTCCTTGCTGAGATAGATGCGGGTGAGCTTTCCGCATTCTTCCGAGATCGCACCGAGTTCGTTGATGCGGCGCACGATCTCCTTGCCGAGCGATGCATCGTGAACGGCGTTATCAGCATCCATCTCGGCGAGCTTTCCATTTTCGGGGCGCGTCGGCGGCCCTGACGACATCGATACAAGTTCAGTGCCAGCAGATCCTGCAACTGGCGGCCGCGCGATCAGCGCGTGGTTAGCATGAATGCGTCGGGGCGGCCGACGCTCCGAGGCGCAACATGCACATGCCAGAGTCGGCCAAGACTGCTTAACGCAATTGCATACAACAGTTGGATATCGCCTAATATTTAACCTGATAACTCCTTCATCAAAACCGCACGTAAGATTATATATTATGTATTTCAGATACTTATATAGACCTGCTCACTCCCTAGCCTCTGGCATGAAGCTTGCGACATCCCATCTGGGCTCCGCCAAGACGGCGCAGCCGCGAGATTAAGGCGGGGCACCCGCCAAGGGAGCGAGCGATGGATTTTGGCAGGATCTCACGACGTCATTTGTTGCAGGGCGGCGCGGCCCTTACCCTCGGCGCGGCAGCGGGCATCCGCCCAGCCTTCGCGGCCGACACCACCATCGGCTTCATCTATGTCGGCTCGCGCGACGACTACGGTTACAACCAGGCCCACGCGCAAGGCGCAGCGGCGCTGAAGAAGATTGCCGGCCTCAAGGTCGTCGAGGAAGAGAAGGTGCCGGAGACCGACGCGGTCGAGAAGACCATCGAGTCCATGATCAATCTCGACGGCGCCTCCCTGCTCTTCCCGACCTCGTTCGGCTACTACAATCCGCACATGATCAAGATGGCGAACAAGTACCCGAAGCTGCGCTTCGAGCACTGCGGCGGCCTGTGGAGCGACAAGGATCCGAAGAACGCCGGCAGCTATTTCGGCGACATCGACGAAGCTCAGTATATCTCGGGCGTCGTCGCCGGCCTGACATCGAAGACCAGCAAGCTTGGCTTCGTTGCAGCCAAACCGATCCCCCAGGTGCTGCGCAACATCAACGCCTTCGAGCTCGGCGCCAAGTCGGTCAATCCGAAGGCGACGACGCAGGTGATCTTCACCGGCGACTGGTCGATGCCGGTCAAGGAGGCCGAAGCCACCAACAGCCTGATCGACCAGGGCGTGGACGTGCTGACCTGCCATGTCGACGGCCCGAAGACCATGGTCGAGAACGCGGCACGCCGCGGCGCGTTCGTCTGCGGCTATCACGTCAACCAGTCGCCGCTCGCACCAAAGGCCTATCTCACCGGAGCCGAGTGGAACTGGGAAGCGCTCTATCCGAAGTTCGTCAAGATGATCGCCGCGGGCGAAGGCATCCCGAACTTCTATCGCGGCGGCCTGAAGGAAGAGATCGTGAAGACCTCGCCCTATGGCGAGGCTGTCTCGGCCGAAGCGCGCAAGGCGGCGGACGAGGCCAAGGCGAAATTCCTGTCGGCCGAAGGGTTCGCCATCTTCAAGGGCGGACTCGTCGACAACAAGGGCAAGACCGTGATCCCGGCCGGCACCGATCGCGGCCAGAAGGATCCCGAGCTGGAGAAGATGGACTACCTCGTCGAAGGCGTGATCGGAGCGACTTCGTGACATCGGAAGCAGCGGAGTCCACTGAGACGGCCGGGACGATTGCCCCGGCCGCCGATCCCGGCTTTCTGCAGCGCTACGGCGGTACGATCGAATATGTCCTGATCCCGGCAGCGGCGCTCGTCGGCGCGCTCGCGGTGTTCGGCATCTTTGTCATGCTGTTCGGCAAGAACCCGCTCGACCTCTATTTCTACATGTACCAGGGCGCCTTCGGCACCTGGTTCTCCTGGCAGAATACGCTGACGCGTGCGGCCCCCCTCATCCTCACTGCGCTCTGCACGGCTCTGCCCGCGCAGCTCGGCATGGTCATCATCGGCGGCGAAGGCGCGCTGCTGATCGGCGCGCTCTCGGCGACGAGCATCGCGCTCGCGCTCCAGGGCATGCCGCCGCTCGTCGTGCAGATCGCCATGGTCATCGCCGGGGTCGTCGGTGGTGGCTTGTGGATCATGCTGTCGGGGGCACTGCGGCAATATCGCGGAGTCAACGAGACGATCTCGAGCCTGCTGCTCGTCTATATCGGCCTTGCGATCCTCAACCATCTCGTGGAAGGCGCGATGCGCGATCCCGCCAGCCTCAACAAGCCCTCGACCCGCGAGATCGGCGCCGCCAACATGATCGGCTCCATCCCCGGCACCGACGTGCATTGGGGCCTCGTCTTCGGACTGGTCGCCGCGATCGCCGCATACGTCCTGATCTATCATACCGTGTTCGGCTTCGCCGCGCGCGTCGCCGGCGGCAACATCCGCGCCGCGAAGATCGTCGGCCTCGGCGTCAGCAAGCTGATCCTGACTGTCTGCTTCCTCGCCGGCGGCGCCGCGGGCCTTGCCGGCATGGTCGAGGTTGCCGCCGTGCAGGGCCGCACCAACGCCAACCTTGCGGCGGGCTACGGCTTCACTGGCATCCTCGTCGCTTTCCTCGCACGGCAAAATCCACTGGCCATCATTCCCGTCGCGATTCTGCTCGGCGGTATCAGCGCCAGCGGCGGCCTGCTGCAGCGTCGCCTGGGATTGCCGGATGCATCCGTGCTGGTGCTGCAAGGCATCATCTTCGTCTTCGTCCTAGCCAGCGATGCGCTCTACGGCCGCATCGGCTTCCTGAAGGGAAAATCCTGAGATGGCAGACGGATCGATCGGCCTCTGGACCGTCCCGCTCGCCGTGCTCGGCGGCGCTATCCGCGTCTCGACGCCATTCCTGTTCGTGAGCCTGGGCGAATGCATCACCGAGCGCTCAGGTCGCATCAATCTGGGCCTCGAGGGCACGCTGGTGATGGGCGCGATGAGCGCCTACGGCATCTCATACGTCACGGGATCACCCTGGCTCGGTGTGCTTGCCGCCGGTATCACCGGCGCTCTGCTCGGCGCGCTTCACGCCGGCATCTGCTCGCTGCCGCGCGTCAATGACGTCGCGGTCGGCATCGCCCTGATGCTGTTCGGCACTGGCCTTGCCTTCTATCTCGGCAAGCCCCTGATCGAGCCCACAGCGCCGCGGTTGCCTGCAATCGATTTCGGCTGGTGGAGCGACATCCCGCAGGTGCGTGCCGCGCTGCGCATCAACGTGCTGTTCCTGATCGGCGTGGCGCTCGCGCCGATCCTCTATTGGGCATTCCGCACCACCCGCTGGGGCCTGCTTATCCGCACCGCCGGCGAGAGCTCGGACGCGGCCCGCGCCATGGGGCATTCCGTGCTGCTGATCCGCCTGCGCGCCACCATGGTCGGCGGCTTCCTCGCCGGCATCGGCGGCTCTTTTCTGTCGCTCTTCTATCCCGGCAGCTGGAACGAAGGCCTGTCCTCCGGCCAGGGCATCACCGCCGTCGCGCTCGTGATCTTCGCGCGCTGGGATCCCCTGCTCTGCCTGTGGGCCTCGCTCGCCTTCGGCGGCGCCGCGGCGCTCGGACCAGCGCTGCAGTCGGTCGGCGTCACCTCCGGCTATCACCTCTTCAACGCCGCGCCCTACATCTTGACGCTGGCGATCATGATCATCACCTGCTCGCCGAAACGCACCCTGACCGGCGCGCCCGCCGAACTCTCAATCACACGATAAACCCGCACGAGGTCGTCCATGCCAGAGCGCACCATCAAGTCCGAGCCCTATGCCTGGCCCTACAACGGCGATCTCCGCCCGGAGAACACGGCGTTGATCATCATCGACATGCAGACCGATTTTTGCGGCATCGGCGGCTATGTCGACAAGATGGGCTACGATCTCTCGCTGACGCGGGCGCCGATCGAGCCGATTAAGAAGCTGCTCGCGGCGATGCGCAAGCAGGGCTTTCACATCATCCATACCCGCGAGGGCCATCGTCCCGATCTCTCGGACCTTCCCGCCAACAAGCGCTGGCGCTCGCGCCAGATCGGCGCCGGCATCGGGGATCCCGGCCCCTGCGGCCGCATCCTGGTGCGCGGCGAACCCGGCTGGGACATCATCGAAGAGCTGGCGCCGCTTCCGGGCGAGCCGATCATCGACAAGCCCGGCAAGGGCTCGTTCTGCGCCACCGATCTCGAGCTGATCCTGCGCGTCCGCGGCATCGAGAACATCGTCCTCACGGGCATCACCACCGACGTCTGCGTCCATACCACCATGCGCGAGGCCAATGACCGCGGCTTCGAATGCGTGCTGCTGCACGATTGCTGTGGCGCCACCGACAAGAGCAACCACGAGCATGCCCTGAAGATGATCAAGATGCAGGGCGGGGTGTTCGGCGCGGTCTCGACCTCGGACGCCTTCATCGGAGCGATTTCGTGATCATCGGCGAAACGCCACCTCCGGCAGGCACCTTCGGCGTCGACGCCATCGCCATGACGATGCGGTTCGGCGACTTCCTGGCGCTCGACAATGTCGCGCTGAAGGTGCGTCCGGGCTCGTTCCACGCATTGCTGGGCGAGAACGGTGCCGGCAAGTCCACCCTCGTCAAATGCATCATGGGCTATTACCATGCGACTGAAGGCGACATCCTCGTCGGTGGGCGCGAGCAGGCGATCGCCAACCCGAAGGATGCCCACGCACTCGGCCTCGGCATGGTCTACCAGCACTTCACCCTGGTCCCGGCCATGACGGTTGCGGAGAATCTCGTGCTGGCCCGCGACGATGTGCCGGCCGTGGTGAACTGGTCGAAGGAAATGAAGGAGCTCGAAGCGTTCCTCGCAAGGATGCCTTTCAAGGTCCCGCTCGGCGCGAAGGTGTCCGACATCTCGGCCGGTGAACGGCAGAAGTGCGAAATTCTAAAACAGCTCTATCTGAAGCGCCGCTTCCTGATCCTCGACGAGCCGACCTCGGTGCTGACGCCCGCCGAAGCCGACGAGGTGCTCGGCATGCTCCGCGACATGGTCGTCAAGGGCGAGCTGACGATCTTGATGATCACGCACAAGTTCCGCGAGGTCATGGCTTTTGCCGACGAGGTCACGATCCTGCGCCGCGGCAAACTCGCCGGTGCCGGCAAGGTCGCCGAACTAACGCCGGATGCGATGGCACGCACCATGATCGGCGCCGAGGAACTAACGGTCCAGCCGCCGCGCACGGGCGAAGCCGGCCACGCGCGCCTGGAACTGGCGAAGGTCCGTGCGCTCGACGACGCCGGTGCTGTTGCCGTGCATAACGTCTCGCTCACCGTGCGCGCCGGCGAGATCGTCGGGATTGCCGGCGTCTCCGGCAACGGCCAGCGCCAGCTCGTCGAGGTGCTGGCGGGCCAGCGCGAGGCCGAGAGCGGTGAGATCCGTGTGGCCGGCGATTCCTACCACGCCAGCCGCGAGGAGATGCGGCGCCACAAGATGTCGCTGCTGCCCGAGGAGCCGCTGAAGAACGCTTGCGTCGGCGGCATGAGCGTCGCCGACAATATCGCCTTCCGCGAGTTCGACCGCGCGCCCTTCGCCAGCGGCGGCTGGTGGCTCAACCGCGGCGCCTTTCGCAACGACGCGAAGAAGAAGATCGGCCAGTACAAGATCAAGACCCGCACGCCTGATACGCCGATCTCGGCGCTGTCGGGCGGCAATGTCCAGCGAGCCGTACTCGCCCGCGAGCTTGCCGGCGATGTCGAGGTGCTGATCGCCGCCAATCCCTGCTTCGGTCTCGACTTCGCGGCTGTCGCGCAGATCCATGCCGAGATCATGGCTGCACGCAACCGCGGCGCCGCCGTGCTGCTCGTCAGCGAAGACCTCGACGAATTGCTCGAACTCTCCGACCGGCTGGTGGTGATGTTCCACGGCGAATTCGTGTATGAAGCACGGACCAGCGAAGCCGACCTCACCGTGGTCGGCCGACACATGGCGGGCCACTGACTTATTGATTGAGCATGATCCCTCCGGATCATGCTTTGGGAGCATCGATGGACAGCGCCTCAGAACGCGACGAGCATTTCCTCCGCTTGTCCTTCGCGGTCGCCCGCCGTTCCCTCACCCACGGCAACCACCCCTTCGGCTGCATCGTGGTGGATGCCGGCGGCAAGGTGCTGATCGAAGCCGAGAACGGCTTCATGCCTGACCATGACGGCACCGCGCATGCCGAACGCCTGGCGGCCACGCAAGCCTGCCGCACGCTCGGTCGCGAGGTGCTGGCGGCGGCGACGCTCTATTCCTCCGCAGAGCCCTGCGCGATGTGCGCCGGCGCGATCTACTGGGCAGGCATCGGCCGCCTCGTCTACGGCCTCAGCGAGCATCGCCTGCGCGGCATCACCGGCAACCATCCGGAAAACCCCACACTCGATCTGCCCTGCCGCGAGGTGTTTGCCAGCGGCCAACGTACGACGGAAGTCGTGGGACCGTTGCTGGAAGACGAGGCCGCAGCGCTGCACGACGGCGTGTGGACGTAGGGTGGGTTAGCGAAGCATAACCCACCAATCTCGTTCAACATGCGGAAACGCAAAGAGCTGGACCACGCCTTCGGCTAATCCACCCCTACGGAGTGAGAATGACGCCGCGCATCTTTGCGCGGCGTCATGAATTAACCCATCAGAACTTCACGGTCACGCCACCGTAAACCGTGGACTCCGTACAACTCTTGGTGCTCTGGCCGGTCGCGGCGACAGTGCAGACACCGGGCATGGCGTTGTGGTCGAGGCCGAACTTGTTCTGCCAGTAGCGATAAGCAACCCAGAGGTCGACGAAGTGCGAGAACTTGTCACCCCAGACCGCCTTTGACGCGTCGAAGGTCAGGCGGATCGGCTCGCTGTTCAGCTCGGTCTTGGACGCGGTGGAGAACCGGCCGACGCCCGAGAGCGCAGGCAGACTATTGGAGTCGCCCTTCGGTCCATACCAGCCGGCGCGGCCGCTGATCGACCAGAACTGCATATTCGGCGGCAGGAAGCCGAGGTCCATATAGTAATTGATTTCGACGGCCCAGGTCGGGTTGTAGCTGACATTGCCATCCGAGTTACAGGTTACGCCGGGCGTACCGACGCCGAACAGACCGCACTGCGTGAAGGCGTTGTGGTTCGAGAACTCCCAGTACATCAACGGAGCCACGTTGATATAGCCCTTGTAGGGAAGGTCGAAGGCGAACTGCAGACCGGCGACGACGTCACGCTTGGCCGGCGCGAGGAACGTGTTCTCGCTGTTGCCGTCCATACCGACCTCGAACGAGATGTTGTGCAGCGGGCCCATGGTGAAGGCCTTGGTGTTGAAGATCTCATTCCAGCCGAAGGTCGAGCGGAACAGGCCGTAGATCTCGGTCGCCCCCGCGCAATCGCTGAAATTACCGTTGAGGGCATTCACGCCGGGCGCCGTACAGGGAGAAGCAGGATCGTTATGGCCCGACTTGAACATCGAGATCGTGAAGAAATTGGTGCCGTAGCTCCAGAGATCGAAGTGAGTGAAGGAATAGACCTGCTTGGCGGTGGTGCCGTTGATGCTGCCGTCGGGGCGGACGCTCCACATGCCGGGGTCAGTACCCTTGGGCATCCAGGAGAACGTCACGCGGTTGTCGATCACCAGGAAGAACGGAAGGTCTGCCGCCTTCTTGACGGCCTTCACCGGAAGATCCGCCGCCTGAGCCCGGCCGCCGGTGGCCAGCATAGCAAGTGACAGCACCGCTGCTGCAATTGCCTTGAAACGAAACGACATCCTGATACCCCCAAGGTTGGACACGTAAAAATGAACGCCCTTGGGTGCGACACTTGCGCCGATCTTTCGGAGTGAGAAGCCTCAACTTTTTCCAAGCCGTGCTGCTTGTTTCGGCATGCAAGCAGCGTTTCGCTGCGGAGAAAGGAGCGTTTTGCGCGTCCGGCTCACACGGCAACAGCAACGCGGCGCCGGTCATTCCCATTTGATTCCGTTCGCATTTCGTCTCAGACGAAACGTCCGGGCACGATCGCGGATAACGAGCGGCGCGAAGCCGTGGAATTGCATACGCGTGCTGGCGCGATTTTACTCAACCTCGCGTCTAGCCTGCACAGCAGGTTCCGATTTAGTTTGGATCGTCACAAAATTGCAACAGGCATCACCCGTGAGGAGGCCGCAACGTCTGCGTTGAATCCCGTCGGGAGATCTCGGTTAGTTGGTGGCGACGACGACTCGCGACCTCTGCTGATGCGCTGAGCAAGGGATGACGCTTTTTCACATCTTACGCGATGGTCCAAACTAGCCCACAATTGAGGCACGTCATCCCGTGCAAGCGCATCAGCGAATGTCAGATTCGACACCTCACGTCCCGCATCCCGGCGAGCCCCCGTTGCTTCAGACGCTCGGGCTCACCAAACGCTATGGCGATTTCCTCGCGAACGATTCCATCGACATCGATATCTGGCCGAAGCAGATCCACGCGCTGCTCGGTGAAAACGGCGCGGGCAAGTCGACGCTGGTCAAGGCGATCTACGGCCTGATCCAGCCGAGCGCTGGCGAGATTCGCTGGCAGGGTGAGCCGATCAAGCTGTCTGGCCCGTCCGAAGCCCGCAGCCGCGGCATCGGCATGGTGTTTCAGCATTTCTCGCTGTTCGACAATCTTACCGTCGCCGAGAACGTCGCACTCGGCCTCGACGGTAAGGAGTCCTTCAAGGACATGTCGGCGCGGCTGGAGCAGGTCTCGAAGACCTACGGCCTGCCGCTCGATCCCAAGCGCGAGGTTTGGCAGCTCTCCGTCGGCGAGCGCCAGCGCATCGAGATCGTCCGCGCGCTGATGCAGAACCCGAAATTCCTGATCCTCGACGAGCCCACGGCCGTACTGACGCCGCAGGAAGCCGACCAGCTCTTCATCGTGCTGGAACGCCTCAAGGCCGAAGGCCGTGCCATCCTCTACATCAGCCACAAGCTGGAAGAGGTGAAGCGTCTCTGCGACACCGCCACGATTCTGCGTGGCGGCAGGAAGGTCGAGACCTGCAATCCCCGGCTCGAGACCGCCGCCTCGCTCGCGCGCATGATGGTCGGCGGCGAGATCAAGGAGGTAAAGGCCTCCGCTGGCCGGAAGACCACCGTGCCGCGGCTCGTCGTCAACGATCTCTCGCTTGCGCCGGGCGAGGCGCATGGCGTGCGCCTGGAACACATCTCGTTCGAGCTCAAGGGCGGCGAAATTCTTGGCATCGCCGGCGTCGCCGGCAACGGCCAGGACGAATTATTCGCCGCGCTCTCCGGCGAGCGCCTGTCGAAGGACCCAGGCACGGTGGTGATCGAAGGCATCGCGGCCGGCCACCTCTCGATCACGCAGCGGCGCAAGCTCGGTGCTGCCTTCGTGCCCGAAGAGCGACTCGGCCACGGCACCGCGCCGCGCATGAAGCTGTCGGAGAATGCGCTCCTCACCGGGCACGCCGCCAGCGGTATGGTCCATCACGGCTTCGTCGACACCGCCGCCACGTTGAAGACGGTGGATCGCGCCACTGAGACGTTTGACGTCCGCAAGGCCAAGCGCGATCCGGAAGCCGCGAGCCTCTCCGGCGGCAATCTGCAAAAATTTATCGTGGGACGCGAGATCCTGCGCAATCCGGCGGTACTGGTGGTGAGCCAGCCGACCTGGGGCGTCGATGCCGGCGCGGCCGCCGTGATCCGTCAGGCCCTGCTCGATCTCGCAATCGCAGGCGCCGCCGTGCTCGTGACCAGCCAGGATCTCGACGAGCTCGCGGAGATCGCCGACCGCATCGCGGTCATGTTCCACGGCCGACTATCGGTGCCGCTCCCAACCGGCGAGGCGAGTCGCGAAAAACTAGGCCTTCTCATGGGCGGCAGCAGCCTCGAGCCGAAGGAGGCCGCGCATGCAGTTGGTGCTTGAGAAGCGCGCCGAGCGCTCCAACACGATTGCGCTCATCTCGCCGCTGATCGCTATCGGCCTCACGATCGCAACCATGGTCATCCTGTTCGCGATCCTCGGCAAGAATCCGCTGCTTGCGTTGCATGCCTATTTCATCGCGCCCCTGACCGATGGTTATTCGCTGCAGGAGATCGCGGTGAAGGCGACGCCGCTGATAATGATCGCCATCGGGCTTTCGCTCTGCTATCTCGCCAATGCCTGGAACATCGGCGCCGAGGGGCAATTCCTGATCGGTGCAGTCGCCGGCAGCTGGATCGCGGTGAAGACGCAAGGCACCGACGCCGGCGCCTGGGTCCTTCCAGCCATGTTCGTGCTCGCCGCCGCCGCGGGCGCGCTCTATGCGCTGATCCCGGCCATCTGCAAGGTGAAGTTCGGGGCCAGCGAGATCCTGACCAGCCTGATGCTTGTCTATGTCGCCGACCTCTTCCTCGACTATCTCGTGCGCGGTCCCTGGCGCGACCCTAACGGCTTCAACTTCCCGACCACGGCCGAATTCGATCCGGTCGCGACCGTGCCGTTGCTGATCGAAGGCGGCCGGCTGCATCTCGGCTCGATCATCGCCCTTGTCGTCGTCGCGGCCGCTGCGGTCCTGCTCGGTCGCACCATCAAGGGGTTCGAAATCCGCGTGGTCGGCGCCGCCCCGCGCGCTGCTCGTTTCGGCGGCTTCAATGCCAACCAGCTGGTCATCCTGACCTTCGCGGTGTCGGGCGCGCTGGCCGGCCTTGCAGGTATCATCGAGGTGGCAGGCCCGGTCGGTCACCTGCAGCCCGGCATCTCCCCCGGCTACGGCTTTACCGCGATCATCGTTGCGTTCCTCGGCCGGCTCAACCCGCTTGGAATATTAATTGCAGGCCTTTTCCTCGCATTGACCTTTATCGGCGGTGAGCAGGCGCAGATCGCGATGAAGATTCCGTTGGATGTCACCAAGGTCTTCCAGGGCATTCTGCTGTTCTACGTGCTCGCCTGCGATTCCCTCATCCTTTATCGCTTCAAGCTGGTCTTCCCGAACCGACAGGTGGCACGTGGAGCTGGTTGAAGCCATCATCCTGTCGGTGCTCGCGGCTTCGACGCCGCTGCTGATCGCGGCAACCGGCGAGCTCGTGACGGAGCGCTCCGGCGTGCTCAATCTCGGCGTCGAGGGCATGATGATCGTGGGCGCGGCCTGCGGCTTTGCCGGCGCGTGGCTGACCGGCTCGATCTTCATTGGCGCGCTGTTCGGCATCGTCGCGGGCACGCTGATGTCGCTGGTCTTTGCGTTGATGGCACTCGGGCTCGCGGTCAACCAGGTCGCGACCGGCCTTGCATTGACCATCCTGGGCGTTGGGCTCTCCGGCCTGATCGGTGCCGGCTTCGTCGGCGAGCGCATCACACCGGCAATTCATCTCTACATTCCCGGCCTCACGGATATGCCGCTGATCGGCCGCGTGCTGTTCGGCGAGGACGCCTTCGTCTATTTCTCCATCGCACTGATCGTCGGTGTCTGGTGGTTTCTCTACCGCACGCGCGCAGGTCTGATCCTGCGCGCCTGCGGCGACAACCACGTGTCCGCGCATGCACTCGGCTATCCCGTGCTGCGGATCCGCACCTTCGCCGTGATGTTCGGCGGTGCCTGCGCGGGCCTTGCCGGCGCCTACCTGCCGCTCGCTTATACACCGTTCTTCATTCCCGGCATGACCGCGGGCCGCGGCTGGATCGCGCTTGCGCTGGTCGTGTTTTCATCATGGCGGCCGGGCCGGCTCGTGGTCGGCGCCTACCTGTTCGGCGCGGTGACGATCCTGCAATTGCATGCGCAAGGCTGGGGCGTCGGTATTCCCTCGCAATTCATGTCGGCGCTGCCCTATCTCGCGACCGTCATCGTGCTGGTTCTGCTCTCCCGCGCGCGCACCGGCGGCTCAACCGCGCCGGCCGCGCTCGGCACCGTGTTCGTGCCTGACCGCTGATCTTTTCCGCGAGGTGCGCGATGGGGCGCGCACCTCGTGGATCGTGACCTCCCCCTGATGCTTGGAGATCAATGATGAGGAAATCACTTCTTGCGCTGGCTGCCGGGCTCCTGTTCGCTGGAAGCGTCAGCGCGGCCTTTGCCGCCGACAAGCTGAAAGTCGGCTTCATCTATCTGGGGCCGATCGGAGATTTGGGCTGGACCTACCAGCACGATCTCGGGCGCCAGGCTCTGGTGAAGGAGCTGGGCGACAAGATCGAGACCACTTATCTCGAGAACGTGCCCGAAGGCCCCGACGCCGAGCGCTCCATCGAGCAGCTCGTGCGCGCCGGCAACAAGCTGATCTTCACGACGTCGTTCGGATATATGGACCCGACGCTGAAGGTCGCCAAGAAGTATCCCAACGTGCATTTCGAGCACGCCACCGGCTACAAGCGCAACCCGAACATGTCGACCTACTCGGCCAAATGGTTTCAGGGCCGTTACATCCAGGGCCTGATCGCGGCCAAGATGTCGAAGTCCGGCGTGCTCGGCTATATCGGCTCGTTCCCGATCCCTGAGGTCGTCTCCGGCATCAACGCGACCATGCTGGCGGCGCAGACCATCAACCCGAACATCAAGGTCAAGATCATCTGGGCCAACACCTGGTTCGATCCGGGCAAGGAGGCCGACGCCGCCAAGGCGCTGATCGACCAGGGCGCCGACGTGATCATGCAGCACACGGATTCGCCGGCCGCGATGCAGATTGCCAGCGAACGCGGCAAGCTCGCCTTCGGCCAGGACTCCGAGATGATCAAGTTCGGGCCGAAGACCCAGCTGACCTCGATCCTCGACACCTGGGGCCCCTACTACATCGAGCGCGTCAAGGCCGAGATCGCGGGAACCTGGAAGTCCGAGGACAGCTGGGGTGGTCTCGACAGCCACATGTTCGCGATGGCGCCGTACACCAACATGCCTGATGACGTGAAAAAGATCGCCGAGGATGCTCAGGCTGCGATCATTGCGGGCAAGCTGCATCCGTTCAAATGCCCGATCGTTGGGCAGGACGGCAAACCGGTCGAGTGCAAGGGCGGCGATCACCTCGACGACGGCCAGATCCTCGGCATGAATTTCTACGTGAAGGGCATCGACGACAAGCTGCCGGGCAAGTAGCACGCTTCTTGCATTGCCTAAAACACCTGCTCCTCCCGGAGGAGGTTCGGAGGGGGTGGCCAGAAGCACCCGGCACTTGTGGTCGCCCCCTCCTTCTATTCTTCGATCATCCCGCCTGCATCGCCCGCGCTGCCGAGCCATGGCGGCGGATAAGATCGGGAACATCCAGGCCCGGGATTGCCCCGTCGATCACCGCCCATGTCCCCGCCACCATCACCCGGTCGGCCCGATGCGCCCCGCATAATACCAGCGCGGCGAGCGGATCGCCGTGGCCGGAGAAGCGCAGTTCGTCCAGCTTGAACAGCGCGAGATCGGCCGCCTTGCCGACGGCGATCTCACCGAGCTCGGGGCGCCCGACGCAGGCCGCCGATCCCCTTGTAGCCCAGCGCAGCGCATCCTTGTGGCTGACTTTGGTCACGCCATAACGCGCCCGTTGCAGCAGGAACGCCGCGCGCACCTCCTGCATCAGGTTCGATCCATCGTTCGAGGCCGAGCCGTCCACACCCAGCCCGATGCCGACACCGGCCTCCTCCATCTCGCAGACCGGGCAGCAGCCCGACGCCAGGATCTGGTTGCTGCAGGCGCAATGGCTGATCGTCGTCCCGGCCTTGCCGAGCCGCTTCATCTCATCCGCGTTGAAGAAGATTCCGTGCGCGAGCCATGTCCGCGCATTGAGCCAGCCGCATTGCTCGAGATAATCGAGGGGACGGCAGCCATACATCTGCTCGCAGAACTTGTTCTCATCCTCGGTCTCGGCGAGATGGGTGTGCAGACGCACGTCGAGCTTTCCAGCGAGATCGGCGGTGGCGCGCATCAGCGACGTCGTCACCGAGAAGGGCGAGCAAGGCGCTAGCGCAATCTGCACCATCGCGTCCGCACCACGCTGGTGATGCCTGGCGACCACGCGGGCACTGTCGGCAAGGATCGTGTCCTCGTCCTGCACGACGCTGTCGGGCGGCATCCCACCGTCGCGCTGTGACAGGTTCATCGAGCCGCGCGTCAGCAGCACGCGCATGCCGAGCCGCTTCGCGACGCCGACCTCGATATCGACGGCGTCTTCCAGCCCCGCCGGAAAGACATAGTGATGATCCGTCGTGGTAGTGCAACCGGAGAGCAGCAGCTCCGACATGGCGGCGGTGACGCCGAGCTCGAGCGATTCAGGCGTCAGCCTGGCCCAGACCGGATAGAGCGCCTGGAGCCAGGGAAACAGCTCGCGGTCCATCGCCGCCGGCAGCGCCCGCGTCAGGGTCTGGTAAAAATGATGATGGGTGTTGATCAGCCCCGGCAGCACGACGTGTTCGCTCGCATCGAACACGGCAACGTCCGCGGTCACCGGCGTACCGCCGGCCGGCACCAGTTCGACGATGCGGCCATCCCTGACCACGATCCCGCGCGCGGCACCGTCGGCGAGGATCGCCAGCGGATCCCTGACCCAGATCGGCCTTGCATCGCTCATGATCACCCCCTCCTCACATTCGCGCGACAGGCATTTGATGCGACCAGCGATCCCAATGCCCTCCTGTTACGGCTTGCGCATTGCGACTTGCTTGTTGCGGCTTGGCTCCGGTCTTGCAAGACTCATCTCCACGATTCATCAGGCGGACGTCTGGCGCGGCCATGGATTTGAATACCATCACGACCGTGACCCATCCGCAAACGCGCTCCCAGCTGCCCACCTGGACGGCAGGCGATGCGTGGCTTGCGGGCGGCACCTGGCTGTTTTCGGAGCCGCAGGTCCATCTGAGGCGGCTGATCGATCTTACCGATCTGAAATGGCCGGCGCTGACGATCACGGACAACCACCTCTCAATCGCAGCCACCTGCACCGTCGCGCAGCTCGATGGATTGGTTTGCCCGCCCGAATGGCTCGCGGCACCGCTGATCGGCCAATGCTGCAGGGCGTTCCTGGCCTCCTTCAAGATCTGGAAGACAGCGACTGTCGGCGGCAATCTCTGCATGTCGCTGCCGGCGGGACCGATGATATCGCTCACCGCGGCGCTCGACGGCACCTGCACCATCTGGAAGGCCGGCGGCGGAGAGCAGCAGATCGCTGTCGTCGACTTCGTCACCGGCAACCAGCGCAATCTCCTGTCGCCGGGCGACCTGATCCGGCAGATCGATATCCCACATGCTGCGCTGAGGCGCCGCACGGCCTTTCGCCAGATCTCGCTCGCCCCGGTCGGCCGCTCGGCGGCGCTGCTCATCGGCAGCCTGGATGCCGATGGCACGCTGACGCTGACGGTGACCGCATCGACGATGCGCCCGATCCAGCTGTCGTTTCGCAAGGCGCCTGATGCGCGCGCGCTCAGCGATACCATCGCACGAGCGATCACGGACGATCTGTACCACACCGACATCCACGGCAAGCCGCTCTGGCGCAAGCATATGACGTTACGGCTCGCCGAGGAGATCCGGCGTGAGCTTCTCGGGGCGGCGACGTCATGAGCGTCGAGGTCAACGGCAAGCCGTTTGCGCAAGCGCCGCGCGCGGGTCAGTGCCTGCGCACGTTCCTGCGAGAGCTCGGGCATTTCGGTGTCAAGAAGGGCTGCGATGCCGGCGATTGCGGCGCCTGCACCGTGCTGCTCGACGGCGAACCCGTGCACAGCTGCCTGATCCCCGCGTTCCGTGCCGAAGGGCGCGCGGTGACCACGATCGAGGGGCTCGGTGGCGAGCGCGGCGCGCATCCGATGCAACAGGCCTTCCTCGATGCGCAGGGTTTTCAATGCGGCTTCTGCACGGCCGGCATGATCCTGACCTGCGCCGCGCTGAACCAGGCGCAGCGCACGGATCTCGGCAACGCGCTGAAGGGCAACATCTGCCGCTGCACCGGCTATCGCTCGATCGAGGACGCGATCCTCGGCAAGAGCAATGTCGAGACGAGCGTGGAGGCCGGCGCCGCCTTCGGCCGCAGCCTGCCGGCGCCCGCGGGCCCCGACGTCGTGCGCGGCAGGGCGCGCTACACTTTCGACACGGAGGTCGACGGCCTGCTGCACATCAAGCTGCTGCGCTCGCCGCACGCCCACGCGAAAATCATATCGATCGACAGGTCGGACGCGCTGCGCGTTACCGGCGTGCATGCGGTGCTGACGCATGAGGATGCGCCGTCGGTTCTGATCTCGACGGCACGGCACGAGAAGGACTGGATGGACCCGGAGGACACCCGCATCCTCGACGACGTCGTCCGCTTCATCGGCCAGAAAGTCGCTGCCGTCGTTGCCGAGAGCGAGGCGGCTGCCGAGGAGGCGTGCCGCCGGCTGAAGGTCGAGTACGAGATCCTGCCGGCGCTGATCGACCCGGAGCAGGCGATGTCGCCCGGCGCACCTGTCCTCCACCCCGACCGCACCACCGCGAACCGCATCGCCCATCCCCAGCGTAACCTTGCGGCGGAGACGCATGGCGAGTACGGCGACGTGGCGGCGGCGCTCGCGACCTCCGCTGTCACCTACGAGGCCACTTTCCACAGTCATCGCGTACAGCATGCCGCGCTGGAGACCCATGGCGGCCTCGCCTGGGTCGATGATGCCGGCGTGCTCAATGTCCGCACCTCGACGCAGGTGCCGTTCCTGACCCGCCGCGCGCTGTCGGATATCTTCGAGCTCCCGCTCGATAAGGTGCGCGTGTTCTGCGAGCGCGTCGGCGGCGGTTTCGGCGGCAAGCAGGAGATGTTCGTCGAGGACATCCTCGCGCTCGCTGCGCTCAGGACCGGACGACCCGTGAAGCTGGAGCTGACCCGCGAGGAGCAGTTCATCGCGACCTCGACCCGGCATCCGATGCGGGTTTATATCAAGGCCGGCGCGGATGCCGACGGCAAGCTGACCGCGCTCCAGCTCGACGTGCTCTCCAACACCGGCGCCTACGGCAACCATGCCGGCCCGGTGATGTTCCACTCGCTGTCCGAGTCCATCGCCGTCTACAACTGCCCGAACAAGCGGGTCGACGGTCATGCCGTCTACACCAACACGGTACCGGCGGGCGCCTTTCGCGGCTACGGACTGCCGCAGACGCAGATCGCGATCGAGGCTGCGATCGACGAGCTCGCACGGCAACTCGGCATCAGCCCTTACGAGATGCGCCGGCGCAACATCGTACGTGAGGGCGACCCCATGCTGTCGCCACCGCCGTCCGAATTTCACGACGTGCTCTACGGCTCCTACGGGCTCGACCAGTGCCTCGACCTCGTCGAGCGCGCGATGCAGGCCGACGGCCCGCAACCGGAGCTGTCGCCGGAATGGCTGATCGGCGACGGCGTCGCGCTGACCATGATCGATACGGTGCCCCCGGCGGGCCATATCGCGGATGCGATGATCGCGCTCAACGACGACGGCGGCTTCGACCTCACCGTCGGCACGGCCGAGTTCGGCAACGGCACCAGCACCGTGCACCGGCAGATCGCGGCGACGACGCTCGCAACCACCGTCGACCGCATCCGTCTGCGCCAGTCCGACACCGCCCATGGCGGCCACGACACCGGCGCCTATGGCAGCGCCGGCACCTTCGTCGCCGGCAAGGCCACGCATGCCGCGGCCATGCAGCTCGCGGCCGACCTGAAGGCATCGGCGGCGAACGCCTGGCTCTGCGACGCCGCGAGCTGCACGCTCGACGACGAGGCCGTCGTCAGCGGCGTGCGCCGGATGTCGTTTGTGGAGCTGGCGAAGCTCGCGCATGAACGCGGCCGGCCGTTCGCCGCCAGCGGCAATTCCGGCGGCACGCCGCGCTCTGTCGGCTTCAACGTTCAGGGCTTTCGCGTCGCCGTCAACAAGGCAACAGGCGAGCTTAAGATCCTCAGGAGCGTGCAGGCGGCCGATGCCGGCGTGGTCGCTAATCCGATGCAGTGCCGCGGCCAGGTCGAAGGCGGCGTCGCGCAGGCGCTCGGTGCCGCGCTCTACGAGGAGATGGTGATCGACGCCGAGGGACGCGTCACCAATCCGAAGTTTCGCGACTACCACCTGCCCTCCTTCGCCGACGTGCCGCGCACCGAGGTGCTGTTCGCCGAGACATCCGACACGATCGGGCCGCTGGGGGCGAAGTCGATGAGCGAGAGCCCGTACAATCCGGTCGCCTCCGCACTCGGCAACGCGATCGCGAACGCTACCGGCATCCGCTTCACCGCACCGCCTTTCAAGCCGGACCGGCTGTTTCCGGCGTTGCTCGCGAAGTTCGGCGATCAGCTGCCGCGATAGGTCGAATAACTCCACGGCGTGACCAGCAGAGGCACGTGGTAGTGGCCCTCGGGTTCACTGATCGCGAAGCGCAGCGGGATCTCGTCGAGGAACGGCGGATCAGATAGCGGCACGTTGCGCTCGGCGTAGTATTTGGCGACGCTGAATTTGAGCTCGTAGCGGCCGATAGGCAGCGGTCGGCCGCCGATCAGTGGCTGGTCGGTGCGACCATCAGCATTGGTGACCCTGCGCGCGATGACGCGGCTCTCACCGAGATTTGCGAGTTCAACCAGCTCGACCGCAATGCCGGCCGCGGGCCTGCCGATGTGATTGTCCAGCACGTGCGTGGACAGCCGGCCGTGTACTTTCAACTTGTCATCGGCGGTGACGAGCTGATCGAGCCGCAACGCGGAGATACGACTGATCTCCTCGATTGCACGGCGCGTTTCGGTCTTGGCGATGTTGCGCAGCCGCGTTTCGAAGTCGTGCAGGACCGAGTCCCTGGTATGACGGCGCACACAGACGATATAGGGGAAACCGAACTTGTCGCGATAGGCGTTGTTGACGCGTTCGAACGCGGTGTATTCGGCGTCCGACAGCCGGTCGAGCCCTGCGCTGTTCTGCTCGTCGGTCGATTCCGCGGTGAGCCCCGCCGCGCGCTGGGTCTTGTTGGCGAGATCAGGATGCGCGCGGATCAGCGCGAGCTGCGCATCGTGTTCAGCAGCCTGGATCACCGACATCAGCGCCGTGTGCAGCTGGTTGATGCCCGTGAACGGCCGCTTGGCCGCGAGCTGCTCGGCGATCCACGGCGAATATTCGACGACGTTGGCGAGCGCGGCGACGAAATCGGCCTGGCTTGCAGAATTGAGATCGGCGATGGAAATCTGCGGCATCGCCCTCACCCGATCTCGAACGCATCGGCGGCGAGATGCGAAAGCTTGTCGTGCCAGTGCTGCGCGATCTGGAGCCGCGTCGGCACCCAGACGCGCTCGTGCTTGCCGATATAGTCGAGAAAGCGGATCAGCCCCGCGGCGCGGCCGGGCCGGCCGGCGAGACGGCAGTGCAGACCGACCGACATCATTTTCGGCGCGGTCTCGCCTTCGGCATAGAGCACGTCGAAGGCGTCCTTGAGATAGGTGAAGAACTGCTCGCCTTCAGCGAACCCTTGCGGGTTGATGAAGCGCATGTCGTTGGCATCCAACGTGTAGGGTATCACGAGCTGCTTGCCGTTGGCGCCCTTGATCCAATAGGGCAGATCGTCGGCATAGGAGTCGCAGAGATAGAGGAAGCCGCCCTCCTCCATCAGCAGACGGTTGGTGTTGATCGAGGAGCGCCCGGTGTACCAGCCGAGCGGCCGCGCGCCAGTCGCCTCGGCATGGACGCGAATGGATTCGGCGATCTCGGCGCGCTCCTGCGCCTCGGTCATGTCCTTGTGCTCGATCCATTTCAGGCTGTGGCTGGCGATATCCCAGCCGGATTCCTTCATGGCAGCCACGATCTCGGGATTGCGCTTCAGTGCGGTGGCGACGCCGAACACGGTGGCCGGCCACTTCCGCTCGGCGAACATCCGCCACAACCGCCAGAAGCCGGCACGCGAGCCATATTCGAACATGGATTCGATATTGGCGTGACGCTGGCCCGGCCAGGGCTGGGCGCCGAGCACGTCGGACAGGAACGCTTCCGAGGCACGGTCGCCATGCAGGATGTTGTTCTCGCCGCCTTCCTCGAAATTGACGACGAATTGCACCGCGACCCGCGCGTCGCCGGGCCATTGCGGGTGCGGCGGGTTGCGGCCGTAGCCGCGGAGATCGCGCGGATAGCGGGGTTCAGCCACTCAGACTTCCTCGAAGCGGATCGGCAGGGCGCCCTTCCAGAGCACGCTCTTGCCCAGCGTCGCGAGGTTCTCGAGGCCCGAGGTCACGGTGATGAAGTGATTGCCGGCGAGCTGGCCCATCTTGCTGGCGAAATGCACGCCGCCATAGGCCATCAGTATCTCGGTCTCGCTGATACCGCCGGGATAAAGGATGATCTGGCCGGGCGCGGGATAGCTGGTGTGGTTCTCGTAGCCGACGCCGAAGTCGAGGTCGCCGAGCGGCATCCAGACGCCTTCGCCGCTCCAGCGCACGTGGATGATGTGGCTCTCGAACGGCAACGCCTTGCGGAATGCAGCCACGGTCTTGGGCGCCGCCTGCTCCTCGAAGCGTGCATCGAAGGTGAAATCGCCGGCGCGGATAACGAGTTTGCTCATCTCATCTCTCTGGATCGGGGGTGCGCGCACACGCGCGCCCCGCGTGGAATTTTCAAGCAAAGAGCATTCCAGCGGGCTTCGCGCAAGTGGCGCGGCCCGTCACCTGCGGTCGTAGGACCAGCCGAAAATGCCGCTCCGCCGCGTCTCGGGCTCCGCTTCCGCGGCCGGCGCGGGCGGGGCCTCCTTCAGTTCCGCCTGCGGCGGCGGTGCGGGCGGTGCCGGCAGGCTCTCGCATTTCATGGAGTAGACCAGCTTGCCGTCCGCAGTGCGCCCGATGGGAGCACAGGGGTCCGGATGGGCTGCCGAGGCCTTCGGCTTGACCTGCGCGGCCGCCGGCGAGGCGATCAGGAGGAGGACCAGCAGATATTTCGACATCGTTGTCGCCTGAAATCCAATGCAGCCCATTGAACCGGATTGTGGACGGCAAGTCCACGGGCGGCGCCAGGCATGAGTGCCGAATATTTAGCCGGGACCAAAAAAAATTGCTCGCCCCGATGTGATCGCCAACGCCGCTGATATCCTCCGCTGCACATCGCCATGTCTTCCGCGACGACGAGCACACGAGTCCCTCTCACAGCCGGAACGTCGTCACGGGAGAAACAACGATGCGAACGACTCCAGTCATTCTCGCTGCTACGCTGATGGCCGCCGCCACGGTCCAGACGGCCGCAGCAAACGATCGCCATCATCCGCGCAATGCGCACTCCACCCCTATGACCCAGTCGGTTCGCGATTCCAATGCGGCGATCTGGCCATCGCAGCCGACCGTGCCCGACTGGTCGCGCTACAGGAACGGCGCGATGTCGGCACCGGCGGGGCGATGATTGCCTGAGGTGTATGGCTCAATCTCAATAGCTAACCTCCGCGCAGCCATGAGAGTGGAGAGAGGCGCATGCTCTCTCCACATCGTCATTGCGAGCGCAGCGAAGCAATCCAGGATCGTTCCGCGGAGGAAGTCTGGATCGCTTTGCTGTGCTCGCAATGACGGAGGATGAGGCGGAAGGTCGCCCTTCCAACCGTGAATCGCAGACGCACCTTCGCAGCCTCGCGGCGCGTTTCGCCCGAGTTTTGCTAGATCGTTCCACCCTCAAATCCAAGAGGGCGCAGGGAAGGCCGGGTGCCGACTCGCACCCGCGGTCTGCTGCGCAAAGGTGTAGCGCAAAAAGACCGCACAGCAGCATACAGGTGAAGCCCAACACTCGGCCTTCCCTGCGCGATGGTTGGACGGCTTATGCCGTGCTCTCCCGGGAGCCGACCTTTCCTGATGGTCTCCCTCGCCCCGCGAATTGACGATGCCGTCCGCCCGGTTGGGCTCGCGCACATCTCCGCTAGAGGCTTGACCGCAGCAACGACGGCCAGGACCACACGGTTTTGCCGTACGCACGGCCCGTTGGCGCCACAGCGGCCGACGGCGTTGTGCACGTTGCCATCGACATGTTGACGCGACGAAGCCTGACAGCGCCGTTCGTCTACACGCGGTTTCGAGCTCACAGGGACTACCCGCCCTGCCCGTACCATCTCGTGCCGACGCTGCCGCGTCCACCGCAAACCCGGCTCGCGACCAAGACGACCACATGATCGCCCCTCAAGGATGAGCCGGGATGGAGCGACACATACGCCGTTTCCGAATTTCGGTAAAGAAGAATATTTTTGCGTCAGCAGATTGACATGCCGGCGAAACATCCGCTCGGCGACGATACTGCGCAAGGCAAAGGGGCGGTGCAAAGCACCGCCCCTGAAGAACCGAGAGAGGATCGACCGCGCGATCGATCAATAGGGGTAATAGCGCGGGCCGCCGTAATAGCCGTAGCCCGGACCATAATAGCCCGGCCCGCCGTAGTACCCGCCGTTGTAATAGCGGTTCTCGTAATATTCCTGGCGCCGGCTCTCCGCGATGGCGCCGCCGATCAGGCCTGCGGCCACACCCATGAAGGCAAGGCCCGCCGCATTCGGCCCGCGCCGGTAGTAGTGGCGCCGCTTGGCTGCGCTGAAATCGGTGACGCCGGCGGACGCCTGACCTGCGGTGACAGGCGCCGTCTTGACCGTCCCCGGAGACGCCGCGGCTGAGGGTGAAGAAGAGGCTGCGATCAGCGCGAGGCTTGCGAACGCCGCCAGGATCGCGTTGCGACCGGCCGCGGACGTCATGGGTTTGCCACTCATTTCAATCGTCATCTTTCCTGCCTCTGTTGTCGTCAAATGCACATATGCAAACAGTCGATAACGCACAAACCACCGAAACGGTTTCGTGATCGCGTCAATACGCCACGCCTGGCGTTGCCGCGATCCGAACGGCCGGGCCCAGATTGGACCATCCGACCTGACTGGCTCGTGAACGCGCGCTTGCTGCATCGCAGGACCGCGTGAATCCGGCCCGACAAGAACGCCGGGAGCGCGTCGGACCGGATGGCTTGGCCAAGATGCCCCGGACAGGACGCGCGTTAAGACAACGCCCCGAGCACGCCGCGCGTCGCCTTGTCGATCTCCTCGACATAGCGGCGGCGGGCAAAGGTCTCGGTGAGGAAGCCGACGACCTTGCGGCTGTCGGTGGAATCGACCACGGCCAGCATTTCGGCCTCGGCTTCGTCGAACACCGCCATCGCCGACTTCACGTTCATTTCCGGGATCAGCACGATCTCGGTGAGGCGCGCGAGCTCAATGATCTGGATGTCGTCGGCGATGCTGTCGAGATCGCCCGAGAACAAATCGGGCAGCATAACGAGGCCGACATATTCGTCGGCATTGTTGACGATGACAACGCCGGGCCGCGAGCCCAGTGCGAATTCGCGGCGCACAGCCGCGATCGTGGTGGTCGACGGCACCTTGCCGACGTCGGAACGCATCAGCCGTTCGACCGTGAGGTTGCGCAGCCAGCCGACGTCGTTGGCGCTGCGGATGGTCTCGCCGCGCAGATGCAGGCGCCAGGTCGAGAACGAGTGGCCGAACATGAAGCGGACGCAGATCGAGGTAACGATGCAGCCGGCCAGCACGACGGCGGTGACGTCGACATTGCGGGTCATCTCGAGGACGAGGAACGACATGGTCAGCGGGCCGCCGACGATGGCGACGCCGAGCGTGGCCATGCCGGTCAGCATCGCGACCAGCGGATCGATCACGAAGTTCGGGCTGATCAGCAGCAGTACCGCGGCAAAGAACTTTCCGATCAGGCTGCCGACGAACAGCGAGGCGAAGAACAATCCACCGCGGAAGCCCGAGGCCAGCGAGATCAGGCAGGCCGTCACCTTCAGCGCGATGATCAGCGCGATCATGCCGATCGCCATCTCGTGGAAGAGATCGAGCACCATGGCGCCGTGGCCGGCGGCGAGAACCTGCGGCGTGAGGATGGCGAAGCCGCCGACGATCAGGCCGCCGATCACCGGGCGCAGCCAGACCGGCAGCCAGGCAAACAGCCGCTCGAACATCGAGGACGAGCGCATCACGGCGATGCCGACGCCGCTGGTGACGAGCGCGAGCCCGATCAGCGCCAGATATTGCTCGATGCCGACCGAGCTCACCTTCGGGATTTCGAGGGAGTACGGCGCGCCGCCGAGCCATTGCGCGGTCAGCGCGCCGGCGAGCGATGCCGCCAGGATCGGCGCCGCGCTGCCGACCGAATAGACACCCACGATCAGCTCGCAGGCATAGAACGCGCCGGTGATCGGCGCACCGAAGGCGGCCGCGATCGCCGCAGCCGAGCCGCAGCCGACGATCAGGCGCAGATCGTTACGGCGCAGGTTGAAGAACTTGCCGAACAGCGAGGCGATGCCCGAGCCGATCTGGGTGTAGCCGGCCTCGAGTCCGACCGAGGCGCCGCAGCCGTTCGAGATCAGCGTCTGGCTCGACACCACCACGCTGTCGCGCATCGACAGATTGCCGCCGCGCAGCGCGTTGGCCTCGATCGGGTCGACCGCGTTCGAGATCTTCAGCCGCCGCCGCCACCATTCCATGACGCCGAGCAGCAGACCGCCCAGCGCGGGCGCGGTCATCGCCGCCCAGGGGCTGACATGGGCATTGGCCGAGAGCCGCACGTCGATGGGAATGCCGTAGATCACGACATGGGCGATCTGGGCGATCTCGGCCATCAGCGTCACGACCGCGCCGGCCAGCGTACCGATCACCAGCGACAGCGGAATCAGGTAGAACTCGTTGCTGCGCAGGAGGGCGCGCAGCCGGACCATGACCCTGTTCGATCCCTTGCCGTCGACGATATGTCTGATCCGCATCAACACGTCTGTCGTCCTACGTTTCCGACATGCCGTAGCCGGCCATGCGCTGGCGGACCCGTTCGATCTCGTCGCTGGAGAGCAGCGGCGGTTTCCCGATCTGGAGACAGCCGTGATATTGCCGCGCCAGTGTCTCGACCTCGACGGCGAGCCACATCGCCTTGTCGAGCGTCTTGCCGACCGCGATCATGCCGTGATGGTCGAGCAGGCAGGCCTGCCGCCCGACCAGCGCCCGCAGCGCGTGCTCGGACAGCTCGGCCGTCCCGAAAGTGGCATAGGGCGCACAGCGGATGCTGTCGCCGCCGGCGGCCGCGATCATGTAGTGCACCGGCGGGATCTCCATGCCCATGATCGCCAGAATGGTGCAGTAGGTCGGATGAGCGTGGACGACGGCGTTGACGTCGTCCCGGGCCCTCAGGATGTCCAGATGGAAGCGCCATTCGCTGGATGGCTTCTGGCTGGGCGCGTGTGTGCCGTCCATCGCCATGAACACGATCTGCTCCGGCGTCATGGCGTCGTAAGGCGTGCTGGTCGGCGTGATCAGGAGCCCATCGCCATGGCGGACGCTGATGTTGCCCGAGGTCCCCTGGTTGATGCCGAGCGCGTTCATGCGGCGACAGGCGTCGATGATCGCCTGTCTCTTCGCAAGCTCGTCCGCGGTCATCGGCATCTCGGCTTTTTCTCGGTTTCTTTTCAGTTTTCTTTGCAGTTTTCTTGGCGCGATGGACGTCTGTCAGACCGGAGTACGTCAAAGCAATATGGCAGTGCAAGGGAAAGCGGACCGGATCACGGACGGGCTTTCCGCCTGTACCGTTACATCAATAAATCGGCTGTATAATCAAGACACTAGCAGATTGCCGCAGGATCAGGAAAAGCTCGCCCGAACGGCCCCAATGCCGTTGATCACGAACTGCACCGAATAGGCCGCGAGCAGCATGCCGAGCACGCGCGACAGCACGGCATTGCCGGTGCGCCCGAGGGTCCTTGCGATCAGGTGCGCCGAGACGAAGCACAGCATGCAGAGCAGGCAGACGGCGACGACGACCGCGATGATGATCGCGAGCCGGACACCATAGCCGGCGTTGCCGGACAGCAGCAGCGTGGTCGCGATCGCGCCGGGCCCGGCCATCATCGGGATCGCCAGCGGGAACACCGCGACGTCGGAGGCATGCTCCGCGGACGCCTTGTCGGCCTCGCGCGCCTCGCGGCGGGGACGGTCGCCGAAGATCATCTGGTAGGACACGCCGAACAGCAGAAGCCCGCCGGCGATCTGGAAGGCGGGGACGCCGATGCCGAGCTGGCGCAGCAGCCAGTTTCCGGCCAGCGCGATCACCACCAGGATCGACGCCGCGATCGCTGGTGCGCGCAATGCGATCGTGCGCTTGACCGAATCGGGCATGCCCCCGGTCGCCGCCAGGAAGGCCGGCGCGAGGCCGACGGGATCGACCACCAGCAGCAGCGTCACGAAGGCGGACAGGGCGAAGTCGAGCATGGGATCTCTCAAAGCGCGCGGGGTGCGAGCGGGAAGCCATAGCGGCTCGCGATGACCTCCGCGAGGAACATTTGCCCATCCCGACTCTTGATCGCCCGAGGATTGAGGAAGGAGTTGCCTTCCCGCGTCACCTCGAGAGGAGGACTTTATGGCTAAGAAAGCAAAGAAACGTGCGAACAAGAAAAAGACGGCGACACGCCGCCCGCGTCAGGCGCCCAAGATGTTGAGCGACCTGTTCCTGGAAACGCTGAAGGACATCTATTTCGCCGAGAACAAGATTCTCAAGACGCTGCCCAAGATGGCGAAGGCGGCGCATTCGAAGGAGCTTTCGGCGGCCTTCAACAAGCATCTGCGCGAGACGCAGGGCCAGGTCAAACGTCTGGAGCAGATCTTCAAGATGCTGGACAAGCCCGCGCGCGGCAAGCCGTGCGAGGCGATCAACGGCATTACCGAGGAGGGCGCCGAGATCATGAAGGATTTCAAGAACGCCCCTGCCCTCGACGCCGGCCTGCTGGCGGCGGCGCAGGCCGTCGAGCATTACGAGATCTCGCGCTACGGCACGCTGCGCACCTGGGCCGAGGAGCTCGGCATGCCCGAGGCCGCGAGGCTGCTGCAGGATACGCTGGACGAGGAAGAGGCGACCGACCACGCCTTGAGCGAGCTTGCGACCTCCGTCATCAACCTCGAGGCGGAAGCAGAGTATCGCGAAGCCGCCTGATCCGCGCGGCTCGCCCAACTGTTGCCTTCGACGCTGCGGATCATATCCGCGGCGTCGAAGCGTTCGGCTGCAAGGTCTGCTCGCGTGCGAGGGACAGGCATGCTCAAAATGCGCGATGCTGGAATTTTGGGGAACCGTCCCCATATCCTCGTTTTCCAACCGCAGCGCCTTCCCTCCGAGTTTTTGCCATGCAACCCAAAAATCCCCTCGACTGGATGCTGTCCGAAGCCCTGGACCAGCTGACCCGCGCCGAACGGCTGCGGCAGCAGTTCGGCCGCCAGGAAGCCTGCTGGGAGCCGCCGATCGACGTGCTCGAGACCGAGCATGAGCTTCTGATCCTGGTCGCCCTTCCCGGCGTCAATCCGGACAACGTGGAGACGGTGATCCATGACGGCGTGCTCGTCATCTCCGGCCACCGCACGCTTCCGCCGGAGCTTCGCAACGCCCGTATCCACCGGCTCGAGCTGCCGCAAGGCCGCTTCGAACGCCGCATTGCATTGCCCATTGGCCGCTACGCCATCAGCCGCTTCGTGATGGACGGCTGCGTCGCGCTGCGCCTCGCCAAATCCTGAGGTCGATCATGGCCACCGAACAGATGAACAATCCGCAGACCAATTCCGAAAACGCGCCAGACGTGAAGATCCCCGAAGACGCACTGATCATCATCCCCGTGCGCGAGATGGTGCTGTTTCCCGGCGCCATCGCGCCGATCGCGATCGGCCGTCCGAAGTCCATCGCCGCCGCGCAGCAGGCGCTGCGCGAGCAGCGGCCGGTCGGCATCGTCCTGCAGCGCAGCCCCGAGACCGAGGAGCCCGGCCCGGATGACCTCTATAGGGTCGCGACCATCGCCAACATCGTGCGCTACATCACCGCGCCCGACGGCACGCATCACATCGTCTGCCAGGGCGTGCAGCGCGCACGCATCGTCGACTTCCTGCCGGGGACGCCGTTCCCGGCCGCGCGCATCCAGCAGATCCCCGAGCCGACCGCGACCTCGCCCGAGATCGAGGCGCTGGCGCTGAACCTGCAGCGGCAGGCGATCGAGGCGGTCGAACTGCTGCCGCAGGCGCCGCCCGAACTGGTCGCGATGTTCCAGAGCACCAGTGCGCCCGGCGCGCTGGCCGATCTGGCGACGTCGTTCATGGACATCAAGCCGCAGGACAAGCAGGAGGTGCTGGAGACCGTCGACCTCGCCTTGCGCGTCGAGAAGGTGTCGAAGCACCTGGCCGAGCGGCTGGAGGTGCTGCGCATCTCCAACGAGATCGGCCAGAAGACCAAGGCTTCGTTCGACGAGCGGCAGCGCGAGGCGATCCTGCGCGAGCAGATGGCGACGATTCAGCGCCAGCTGGGCGAAGGCGACGGCAAGGCGGCCGAGGTCGCCGAGCTGACGGCTGCCATCGCCAAGGCCAACATGCCGCCGGAAGCGGAGGCGCACGCCAAGAAGGAACTGCGCCGCTACGAGCGCATGCCCGAGGCTGCCGGTGAATCCGGCATGGTCCGCACCTATCTGGACTGGCTGATCGAGCTGCCCTGGGCGCTGCCCGCGGAGAAGCCGATCGACATCACGGAGGCACGCCGCATCCTGGATGCCGATCATTTCGGCCTGGAGAAGATCAAGAGCCGGATCATCGAATACCTGGCGGTGCGCAAGCTGGCGCCGCAGGGCAAGGCCCCGATCCTGTGCTTCGTCGGCCCGCCCGGCGTCGGCAAGACCTCGCTCGGACAATCCATCGCACGCGCGATGGATCGCCCCTTCGTGCGCGTCAGCCTCGGCGGCGTGCATGACGAGGCCGAGATCCGCGGTCACCGGCGCACCTATATCGGCGCGCTGCCCGGCAACATCATCCAGGGCATCAAGAAGGCTGGCAGCCGCAACTGCGTCATGATGCTGGACGAGATCGACAAGATGGGCCGTGGCGTGCAGGGCGATCCCTCTGCCGCCATGCTGGAGGTGCTCGACCCCGAGCAGAACGGGACGTTCCGGGACAATTACCTGGCCGTGCCGTTCGACCTGTCGCGCGTCGTCTTCATCGCGACCGCCAACATGCTGGACCAGATCCCGGGTCCGCTGCTGGACCGCATGGAGCTGATCAGCCTGGCCGGCTATACCGAGGACGAGAAGCTGGAGATCGCGCGGCGCTATCTGGTGCGGCGGCAGCTGGAGGCCAACGGCCTGACGGCCGAGCAGGCCGAGATCGAACCGGAAGCGCTGAAGCTGGTCGTCAAGGGTTACACCCGCGAGGCCGGCGTTCGGAACCTCGAGCGCGAGATCGGCAAGGTGTTCCGCCATGCCGCGGTGCAGGTCGCCGAAGGCACGGCCGCCAAGGTCGTGATCACGGCAAAGGACATCGCCGACGTGCTCGGCCAGCCGCGCTTTGAAGGCGAGATCGCGCAGCGCACCAGCATTCCCGGCGTGGCCACTGGCCTGGCCTGGACGCCTGTGGGCGGCGACATCCTATTCATCGAGGCCTCGCGCGTGCCCGGCCGCGGCGCCATGATCCTGACCGGCCAGCTCGGCGAGGTCATGCGCGAGAGCGTGCAGGCGGCGCTGACGCTGGTGAAGAGCAAGGCGCCGCAGCTCGGCATCGAACAGTCCTTGTTCGAGAAGAGCGACATCCACGTTCACGTGCCGGCGGGGGCGACCCCGAAGGACGGACCGAGCGCGGGCGTTGCGATGTTCACGGCGCTGACGTCACTGC